>MAAC01011566.1_pt1 | contig 14661 bp, 11 predicted proteins | sample 1115981 | NCBI WGS metagenome assembly MAAC01 (sample SAMN04961126, study PRJNA320927) | seawater metagenome | isolation source: sample BD02T64 sea water enriched with oil for 64 days | place: USA:Gulf of Mexico | collected 2013-07-27 | reverse complement strand
CCGTGAGGTTGGTTTTTATAGATATGCATTTCAAAAGGAATGCCAACTTCCTTCATTCTTTTTTCGAATTTAAGCACTGATGGGACTTTTATAGCGGTATCTTTTTCACCAAAAAAGCCAATAGTTGGAGGCGTATTTTTGGTAATATTGTGCAATGGTGAAAATTTCTGCCAATAGGCTTTTACTCGGTCGTGTCCATAGCCACTAGGTCCATTATCAAATACCGGATTAAATAACACTAATGCGTCAGGTCTATAGCTTACTGATAAATCGTCATTAGGATCTTCGATGCTGGTATTTGTTCCTGTTGATGTTGCAACATGCCCACCTGCAGAGCCACCACCTGCAGCGATCATATTAGGGTTAATGCCAAGTTCTTTGGCATGAGCACGAACCCAACGCATAGCTGACTTACCATCCATAACACTCGCTTTAGGTTCAGTACCATGTTGTTTTAATACTCGGTACTGAGCACTAATAGCAACCATACCTTTATTGGCTAAATGCTGACTTTGACGGTAGAAGTGACTCGGATGTCCTTGATTCCAACCACCTCCGTGAAAAAATACGATAGCTGGTCGACTGTCACTTCCTTGATGGTCTTGAGGATTAAAGACATGTAAAGACAATGAAATGTCACCAACTTTCTTGTATTCTATTAACTTACTTGGTGTTATTTCATCAATAGACTTATTTTCTTCGTCTAAGAGAAATTTAATTTCTGCCTTATTTAATGATGTGTCTTCCTGATCAACTTTACCGTTGGAGCAAGCAGTTAAATTAAAAGCTAGAATCAAAAACGTTAAAAATTTCAAACAATATTTCATGGTTATTATTAGCTCATTTACTTATTTTATTAGGTCTTCACTTAATTAAACTTAAGGTGTAGGCAATATCGGTTTTAGCGTTTTACCTTGTTTATCTACAGGGTATTGTGCATCTTGTTTTATTAATTCAGCCATCATTAATTTCATCATTCGTGTGAGCTGCTTTGGCTGTGATGATGCTAGATCCATAGACTCTGTAGGATCTTTTGTTAAGTTATAAAGCTGGTAGCGTTTGACCTGTTTTTTTCTATGCTTCGTCTTAACTTTGGGAAGATAATTATAAATAACTTTCCAATCATCTAATCGGTAACTGGTAAAATACGAATGGCGATGCTCATGAGGAAAATGCATTAAAAAACTATTTTCACGATTTGTGTTTATTTGTCCAGACAGTTGCTCGGCTAAATTAACCCCATCAATTATCTGTGTTGTTGGATTTTTCACTGAGGCTGCAGCTAGTATTGTCGGATATATATCTAATACGGTTGCTACTTGGGTGTTTATAGTGTTTTGAGCAATAAGGAAGCGTTGTTGCAATGTGTTTTTTGAATTTGGTTTAGCCCAAGCTGTGATTAATGGTGCACGCATACCTCCTTCCCAACTAGTACCTTTTTTACCTTTTAGCGGGGCAGAAACGGCTATATCGTCATTTTTACCTAATGGAGCATCGCCACCATTATCCCCTAAGAATAATATTAGGGTATTTTCTGCGATTCCTAACTGCTCTAGTTTACTGGTTATATCACCTAAAGATTTATCCATACCTTCAACTAAAGTGGCGTAAGCTTGTGCTTGTTTAGATTTTCCTTTGTTTTTGTAACGTTCAGCGAATCTAGAGTCACTATGAAATGGGGCATGTACTGCATAGTGCGACATATAGAGTAAAAATGGTTTTTTTTCTGATGTTGCCTGTGCTATTTGCTTATTAGCCTCTAAGGTGAGTGCCTCAGTCAAAAAAGTATCGTTATCATAATAGGCTTCTAAGTGTGGAATATTATGCGTAACAGGTTTGTTCTTCTGTTTATATTTCTCATGATTTCCATACTGATCACGGCCGTAGTAACTTTTTGGTCTCCCCCAAGCAGCACCAGCAATATTGGCATCGAAGCCAATATTTTTTGGTTCTGCTCCATCACTTTTTAAAGGGCCAAAGTGACCTTTACCGATATGAATCGTTTTATAACCATTATTTTGTAAAAGCTTAGGAAAAGTTACCGATTGACTCTTTAGTCCTTGCCAGTTCCAGTTTGTAGGGCCAAATTTACCGCGGTTATTTTCATCGGGTTTTATCCAAGTGGTGGTGTGATGACGAGTAGCATTTTGACCGGTAAGTAATGACGCACGGGTAGGTGAACATACACTTTGCGCATAAAATTGAGTGAAACGCGTCCCTTTTCTGGCAAGCTCCTCCATATTTGGTGTGTGATACCAATTATTTAATGGCTGACTTATCGGCATATCCATAGCGTCGGTAATAAAAGGTACGGAAGTATCCATTAGCCCCATATCATCAACTAAAAAAACAATTATATTAGGTCGCGCCTCTTTTAATATTACTTCTTTCGCTAAACATACCGAAATGTTGAATATTACCAGTAATATTAAAAACAGAGTCTTTTTCATGTTGTTTTCCTTGATGTTACAATGCTTTTTGTGGGAGCGTTGTCACTGTTGTCTTTTTGTTTTATAGCTTGATTTTAATTGTTTTTTTAATCTTAAATATAATCATTAATGTATGTTTTGGGTAACGTTGCCCTAGTTGGTGCTGGTTAATGATTTAGATAAACGAAGCAACTTACGTCATCAGTTCTGTGATTAATTTTGTAACATATTAAAAAATGTTAAGTAAATTCCTATGGACCATTGGATTTAAAACTTGTTGATTCTCGTTTAACTAACCTAGGTATGTGTTTATAGTTTTTACTGTCATTGACTTCTACTTTCTTAGCCGATAGTTCAAGCGCTATACCAGCTGCTTGCATGGCCATTTCTTCAATAGGGTAGTTGAGCGTACTTAATTTTGGTCTTGAATACCTCGACAGTAAAACATCATCGAAGCCAAGTATTGATATATCTGATGGTACTTTAAAACCATTGTCTTCTAGGGTTGAAATGGCTCCTATCGCCATGGCATCGTTATAGACAAATATCGCCGAAAACTTTTTACCTGATGCCAATAGCTTTTGAGTTGCAATTTCTCCGCCTTGCAACGTTGGTTCACCAATCTCAATTAATTCTGAGTCTATATCAACACCTGCCAACCTTAGTTCTTGCTGGAAACCTTCAATTCTAAGACGAGGATCATCAATTTGATGTTTACTTGATATACAAGCAAAGCTTTGATGATTGAGTGATAATAAATGTCGAGCAGCAATTTTTCCACCTTCAACATTATCTAACCAAACACAACGGTGTGCTATTTCTTCAATGTAACGATCAATGAGTACTAAGCCAGTAATAGTATTTGAAAATTCAATCAACTCCTTATCCGATAACTTTTTACTATGTACCACCATTACATCGCATTGCCTTTCAATAAGTAAATTGATGGCTTGCCTTTCAGACTCCGCACTAACTAAACCAGTACTTAATAATAATTGCATATTGCTTTTACGTGCCATTTGCTCTACGCCGTTAGCCAAAGAAGCAAAAAATGGGTCGACTAGATCAGGAATCACAACACCTAAAGTGGTACTTTTTTGAGTAACTAAAGCACGGGCATTAGCATTAGGAGTATAGTTCAGCTCCTTCATCACCTTTGATACTTTTTCAATGGTCTTTTTACTGACTTTTGGACCTTTATTTAGTACTCGTGATACGGAGGCTACAGATACTCCAGCGATACGAGCGACGTCTTTTATTGTTGCCATAGGGTAAATGATTACATTGTTATGTTTTGTTTAAGATAGTTTGAATATACACTATCTTTTAGTGAATATTCAAGAGTTGTGTTAATAGAAATTAATGCTTGCACAATAAAATGTAAACGTTTACCCTTTGTGTCATGATTTAAATAATTCACGCTTTAAGTATTATGACTATAGAATTTGATCCTACCGAACATCCTCACCGAAGATATAATCCATTAATCGATGAATGGGTTTTGGTTTCTCCCCATCGAGCAAAGCGTCCTTGGCAGGGACAAGTTGAGAAACTTGATGAACAAGAAAAACCCGCGTATGACAAAGAATGCTTTCTTTGTGCGGGAAATAAAAGAATAAATGGTGAAGTAAACGATAACTATATAGACACTTTTGTTTTTACCAATGATTTTGCTGCTATTAAGCAAGACACACCTATTGTTAAAAGTGATGATCCGCTTTTTAAAATGGCAACAGAGCAGGGGGAGAGTAGAGTTATCTGTTTTTCACCTGATCATAGTAAAACCTTGCCACAGCTTTCGATAAAGGAAATCTCTCGTGTTGTTGATACTTGGCAGAGTCAATGTGAAGAGTTAGGAAAAACCTATACCAGCGTGCAGGTCTTTGAAAATAAAGGCAGTGTCATGGGGTGTTCTAATCCACACCCCCATGGGCAGATATGGGCGCAACAACAATTGCCTACCTTGGTAATGAAAAAACAAAATGCGCAGCAGGCCTACTTAGCACAGCACAGCAGTAGTTTATTGCAAGACTATGTAGTTAAAGAAGTCGAGAATAAAGAGCGCATTGTGGTAATAAATGATGATTGGTTAGTTGTCGTACCATATTGGGCAGCATGGCCATTTGAAACATTATTACTACCACGTTTTACCGTGTCACGTATAACTGAACTGAATGAAACGAAAAAGTTATCGCTCGCTGATATTCTTCAACAAATTACAATCAAGTACGACAATTTATTTAATTGCTCTTTTCCTTACTCTATGGGCTGGCACGGAGCTCCTTTTGATGGCAAACAACATGATGAATGGACATTGCATGCCAGCTTTTTCCCACCTTTATTAAGATCTTCCACGGTTCGTAAGTTTATGGTTGGTTATGAAATGATGGCAGAAGCTCAACGTGATCTGACCGCAGAGCAAGCAGCGCAAAGGTTACGTGAATTACCAGAGATTCATTATAAGGAACAAAGCTAATGACTCAACAAAAAGGAACAAAGCTAATGACTCAACAAACTCTTGAGCAACAAGCATTCGTCCAAAACTTATTTGAACAACAATTTAAACGATCAGCTGAAGTGGTATGCCATGCACCGGGTCGAGTAAATATCATCGGTGATCATACTGATTATAATGACGGTTTTGTCCTTCCTGCAGCTATTAATTATGGTACTACCATTGCTGCTTCCGTTCGGGAAGACTCTGTAGTTAAAGTGTATGCTCATGATTGTGATCAACAAACGAATGAATTTAACTTGAATGAAATATTATTCGATCAACAAATGATGTGGAGTAATTATGTTAAAGGCACATTACAAGCGTTGATGAAACAGTACCCTGACATTAAAGGTGCGAACCTAGTGGTTAGCGGTAATGTCCCGCAAGGTGCCGGATTAAGCTCTTCTGCTAGTTTTGAAGTTGCCATATTAAAGGCGTTTGCTCAGCTTTATCAATTAGATTTAAAGGGGGTAAATGCTGCTCTTATTGGACAGCAAGCAGAGAATGATTTTGTAGGCTGTAACTGTGGCATCATGGATCAACTTATCTCAGCAATGGGACTGCAAGGGCATGCCATGTTGCTCGATTGCAAAGATCTATCTTTTGAAGATGCACCAATTCCTGACGATTTAACGCTATTTATAGTTAATTCAAATGTAAAGCGTGGCTTGGTTGATAGTGCCTATAACTTAAGACGACAGCAATGTGAGGCGGTAGCCAAGCACTTTGGTGTATCTGCATTACGCGATGTTACTATAGAGCAGCTAAATTCGGATCAAGATAAAATTGAGCCTGAATTATTTAAACGCGCTCGTCATGTGATTAGTGAAAATTCTCGTGCAATTACTACGTTAAAAGCACTTAAAGACAATGATATGGCAACTATTAGTGTCGCGATGAAGGCATCTCATATTTCTTTACGGGATGATTTTGAAGTCACCACAAAGGAAATGGATGGCTTGGTTGAAATGATCGATAGTGTTTTAGGTGAAAAGGGGGGCGTTCGCATGACGGGTGGCGGTTTTGGCGGTTGTATTGTCGCATTGGTACCTACAGCTATGGTCGAACAGGTAAAAGATGTGGTTAATAGCCGATATGAAAAAGAATTTGATTTAAAAGCAAATATTTATCAATGCATTGCAACGCAAGGTGCATTTAGGTAATTAGCCATTTGCTAAGACAAATAACAGACTTGAATAATTATAACTAAAAGGTGAACAAGCGATGGATTTTACAAATAAATTGGGGACGGTAGATAGCACTATTTTTATTGTCTATGTTATAGGGCTGCTATGTCTTGCCCTATGGGTTTCTCGTAATGAGAAAAAAGATGGGGCGAATACCGAAGATTACTTTTTAGCCAGTAAGTCTTTACCTTGGTGGGCTATTGGTGCTTCTTTAATTGCCGCAAATATTTCTGCAGAGCAAATTATTGGCATGTCAGGTTCAGGTTACGCCATTGGTTTAGCTATTGCTTCTTACGAGTGGATGGCAGCTATTACCTTAGTGATAGTAGGTAAATATATGCTGCCTATTTTCTTGGAGAATAAGATATTCACCATGCCGCAGTATCTTGAGCAACGTTTTGACAGTAAGGTTAAAACCACCATGTCTATTTTTTGGCTGGCTGTTTACACCTTTGTTAATCTAACAGCAGTGTTATGGTTAGGTGGCATGGCCATTGAAACAGTTGCTGGCGTAGATTGGATGTTCGGCATGATATTTTTAGCCGTGTTCTCTGTTGCTTATTCTTTATATGGCGGTTTAAAAGCCGTTGCTTTCACTGACATATTACAAGTTGTGTTATTAGTTTTTGGCGGCTTGTTATTAAGTTATTTAGCCTTAGATGCTGTTGCAGATGGTCAAGGCGTGTTAGCAGGTTTTGGTATCCTTACCGATAAAATGCCTGAACATTTTGACATGATTTTGAGCACTGATAGTGAACACTATATGAGCTTACCAGGTCTTTCTGTTTTAATTGGCGGTATGTGGGTAATGAATTTTAGTTATTGGGGGTTTAACCAATATATTATTCAACGTGCATTAGCGGCAAAAGATATTAAAGAAGCTCAAAAAGGGATTGCTTTTGCTGCTTACCTTAAACTATTAATGCCACTTATCGTTGTCTTACCGGGTATTGCTGCAGTTATTCTCTATCCAACATTAACCTCACCAGATCAAGCTTACCCTTCAATGATGGCAATGTTGCCTGTTGGTATCAAAGGCTTAGTTTTTGCAGCGTTAGTTGCGGCTATCGTATCTTCATTGGCGTCTATGACAAATAGTATTTCTACCATCTTTACCATGGATCTTTATACGCGCTTCAAGCCTAACGAAAGTCAACGTCACTATGTTCATGTTGGGCGTATTGCTGCATTAGTTTCTTTGTGTATTGCATTAGTTGTCGCTCAACCATTATTAGGTAAGTTTGACCAAGCATTCCAATACATCCAAGAATTCACTGGCTTCTTTACCCCTGGTATCGTGGTGATATTTGTTATGGGTATGTTCTGGAAACGTGCAACATCAATGGGCGCATTATCAGCTGCATTAGGTTCAGCGGTATTTTCGTTATTGCTTAAATTTGCTTGGCCTGAATTACCGTTTATGGACCGTGTCGGCTTAGTATTCTTACTGTGTTTAGCTCTTTGTTATTTTGTCTCTATAGCAGGTAAGCCAAATACTACCGATAGCAGTGTCAGTTTAGATAAAGTGAGCTTTGCTACAGCTAAGTCATTTAATGTTGCTGCCGTTGGTGTAGTACTTATTCTTACTGCTTTATACGCCACTTGGTGGTAAACCAAACCATAATTACGAGGAATAAAGGTCAGCTTGAGCAAAGTTGGCCTTTATTTTTTTGAAAGGAATAATCATGCAAATATTAGTCACGGGTGGCGCTGGGTATATTGGCTCACACACAGTTTTATCGTTATTAGAAAATAACTATGAAGTTGTCGTTTACGATAATTTAGTGAACTCAAGTATTGAATCACTTAATAGGGTCGAAAAGTTAACGGGCAAGTCAATTGAGTTCGTCGAAGGTGATATCTGCGACAAAGAGAAATTAAACGATGTTTTTAAGCGTTTTCAATTAGATGCAGTAATTCACTTTGCAGCCCTTAAAGCGGTCGGTGAGTCGGCGGAAATACCGTTAAGTTACTATCAAAACAATGTATATGGCAGTGTTTGTTTGCTGGAAGTTATGCAACAGCACAAGGTATATAATTTCATTTTTAGTTCTTCAGCCACGGTTTATGGCGAAGAAAATGATGTGCCATATGTTGAAACGATGAAGTTGGGTAGTCCTTCTAGTCCTTATGGTGCAAGTAAAGTGATGGTTGAACGTGTCCTTGCTGATTTAGCTCTTGCTGACCAAAAATTTAGAGGTGTATCCTTACGTTACTTTAACCCGATTGGTGCTCATGAAAGCGGAACGATAGGGGAAGATCCAAAAGGTATTCCCAATAACTTGTTGCCTTATGTAGCGCAAGTTGCGGTAGGTAAACGAGATAAATTAGGTATATTTGGCGATGATTACCCTACTGCAGACGGAAGTTGCGAGCGTGATTATTTACATGTCATGGATTTAGCCCAAGGTCATGTTGCCGCATTAGAGTGGTTGAATCGTCACAGTGACTTTCGCGGTGTTGAAGCCTTTAATTTAGGCACAGGGAATGGAATTTCTGTATTTTCTATTGTTAAAGCGTTTGAACAAGCTATTAATAAAATAATTCCATTTGAAGTTTCACCAAGAAGATCAGGGGATCTTCCTGCTTTTTGGGCTAATGCTAATAAAGCTAATCAGGAACTTAACTGGCAAGCCAGTCGAAGTTTAGAGAAAATGATGGAAGATACTTGGCGTTGGCAGTCAAATAACCCCAATGGATATTTAGCTTAATGACTATGCTAAATACAAAAGTGGCAACAGTAACACTTAGCAATGAACACGGTATGTCTGTTGAAATTATTAACTTTGGTGCTCGAATAAAGTCAATTAAGTTTCCGGTAAATGGTAAACCTATTGAAATGATACTTGGTTATGCTTCTGCACAGGAATACTTCAGTGATGAATTTTATTTAGGTGCTACTTGTGGCAGAGTTTGTAATCGAATCGCTGGTGGAAAATTTGAGCTTGGGGGGCAACTATACCAATTACCCCAAAATGACGGTGAAAATTGTTTGCATGGTGGAGACAACAATTTTTCTCTGCGTTATTGGCAAATAGATGAAAAAACAGTCACCAACAATTCCGTTACTTTATTGCTGATCTCTGTTGATGGTGATCAAGGCTTTCCTGGGATGTTAAATGTATCTGTAACATACCAACTAAGTGAAGATAATAAATTAAGCATGCAATACTCAGCTAATAGCGATTTAGCTACGCCTGTTAATTTGACCAACCATACTTACTTCAACTTGGGCGAACGAGACTGCCAATCATTATATTTGCAAATGATGTCATCGGAATTTCTGGAAAGCGATAATGCTAATATTCCAACGGGTAAATTGATTCCTGTTGAAGGCAGTGATTATAATTTCAAATTGCCGGCGAAAATTGGTCAGCTACAAAGCCAATCTACTGATAAATCACTGATTGATAAAAAAGGATATGATCATTGTTTTATTTTAGATAGGTCCTCATTTGACAAGCCTAAAGCTGTACTTACGTCATGGCTCAATAAAATTAGTTTATCTGTTTATACGGATCAGCCCGCGATACAACTTTATACTGGCTACTACTTGAATGGCATGTTTAACTCATATCAAGGCTTATGCTTAGAGGCACAAAACTATACAGATGCCGAAAATCATAAACATTTCCCCAGCAATGTACTTAAACCTAATCAGCAATATCAGCGAAAAATTATATTTAAATTTGAATCGGTAAATTGAATGAGTTTAGGACTATTAAATTTTCTTCGATAAACTTCTCGTTCAAATAAGTCGTGGCCAAGAAGGTGAAAGGGAGATTTTCCTATATCAATTTCAAGAATGTTAATACTAGACATGATGATTCACCTCATTTGATAGCCTGCCCTAAGTATAAATTAGGGGAGGTGGCCCATATCATTAGCGCCACAATTAATAACTCATTGAAATGCAATAGTTTGTGTGGCGAAGCTGGAGGGGAATAAGTAATAAATCACTAAAATACAGATATTAAAAACTGTCAAAAATTATTCATTCTCTTGTTTCAGAGAAAAATATATGTATAAAAAAATACTTTTTGTTCTTAAAAAAATGTAAAACTGGCTATATTTTAGGTGTTTATTAGCGGTAAATAAGTGATAAATACGAGCTCACCATTTAATGGCAGAAGTAGTTCAATAGAAGATTTATAAATTTGTAATAAATAAAATATGGTGGACGATACTGGGCTTGAACCAGTGACCCCCGCCTTGTAAGGGCGGTGCTCTCCCAACTGAGCTAATCGTCCATTTTGAAATGGAATACAGGGTAGTAATTATGGTGGGCGATACTGGGCTTGAACCAGTGACCCCCGCCTTGTAAGGGCGGTGCTCTCCCAACTGAGCTAATCGCCCATAATTACTTTAAACTTAGATTGGTGGGCGATACTGGGCTTGAACCAGTGACCCCCGCCTTGTAAGGGCGGTGCTCTCCCAACTGAGCTAATCGCCCAATCTTAAGTTTTCTGAACCGTTAACTGTCTTCTTAATTGCAAGACTGTCTGCGTTTCAGTGGGGCGTATTATAGGGATATCGAAAAAGCTGTCAACAAAAAATAAAGCTTTTTTCTGTTTTTTTTCACTTTATTTGATTTTTTGATATTGCTTGCTGTAAAATCCAACAGCTTGATTGTTTTATCATCTTTTCTTTGTTTCTTTTCTTGGTTTCTTATTCCAAATGATGTTTTCCTTATCCATGCCTGATAAAATATCGGCAATTATTAACGTCCCTGTTTTAGACTTTAAGCATTATCTTTATAAGTAGTCTTTAGGTCTTAACATTTATAGTGAGATTTTTATGAGCTTAACAACTCGATTTGCGCCAAGCCCTACTGGTTATTTACATGTTGGTGGAGCACGTACTGCTCTTTATAGTTGGTTATATGCCAAGAAAAGTGGTGGTGATTTTGTTCTACGTATTGAAGACACTGATTTAGAACGTTCAAGTCAAGCATCTGTTGATGCCATTATGGACGGTATGAATTGGTTAAATCTTGAATGGACACATGGTCCATACTTTCAAACCAAACGTTTTGATCGCTATAAAGAAGTTATTGACCAATTACTTGAGTCAGGTAATGCGTACCGTTGTTATAGTACCAGCGAAGAAGTTGAAGCAATGCGTGAAGAAGCTCGTGAATCAGGCGCAAAAGAAAAGTATAACGGGTTGTGGCGTGATCGTACTGATCACCCAACAGACAAGCCTTTTGTTATCCGTTTCAAAAACCCACTTGATGGCGAAGTTGTTATCAAGGACATGGTTAAAGGCGATATCACCATTGCTAACGAAGAGCTAGACGATTTAATTATAGCGCGTAGCGATGGCACACCAACGTATAACTTAACCGTTGTTGTTGATGATTGGGATATGAAAATTACTCACGTTGTCCGTGGTGACGACCATATTAGTAATACCCCAAAACAAATTAATATTTTAGTGGCTCTGGGGGCAACACTTCCTGAGTACGCTCATATCCCGATGATTTTAGGTGACGACGGTAAACGTTTATCTAAACGTCATGGCGCTGTTGGTGTAATGCAATATCGTGATGACGGTTATTTACCTGAAGCTTTACTTAACTATTTAGTGCGTTTAGGTTGGTCACATGGTGATAAAGAAATTTTCTCTCGTGAAGAAATGATCGACTTATTCGACTTAAAAGACTGTAACCGTGCAGCTTCTGGTTTTAACACAGATAAATTAATTTGGGTAAACCAGCATTACATGAAAACCATGGAGCCAAGTTATGTTGCAAAGCATTTAGCATGGCACATGAACGAGCAGGGCATTAATACTGAAAATGGTCCTTCACTTGAAGAAATCGTTAAAATTCAAGCTGACCGTGTTAAAACATTAAAAGAAATGGCGCAAATTTCTCGTTATTTTTATGAAGACTTTAGCGAGCTAGAAGCATCGGCAGTGAAAAAGCATTTACGCCCAGTAGTAAAAGAGCCACTTATTGTCGTAAAAGCTAAACTTGCTGCATTAAGCGAATGGTCTCCTGAACTTATTCATGCGGCTATTAATGATACAGCAACTGAACTTGAAGTAGGTATGGGTAAAGTAGGCATGCCATTACGCGTTGCAGCTACAGGTGGCGGTAATTCACCTTCTTTAGATGTTACCTTAGCTTTATTAGATAAAGATAAAGTGCTTGCTCGCATAGACCACGCGATTGAAGTTGTTGAAGCAAGAATAGCAGCTAGCTAATTAAGCAAATTGTACTTTAAAAAGTAAAAGGTCGTTGATGGTTATCTATCAGCGACCTTATTGTATAAAAAGAGCGATACTAAAAATGAACCACACCGAACTATTGAACAAACTAAAAGCATTTGAAGATAAAGAGGTTTTTTTTGGTCCTCAAGGTTTTAAAGTTGTTGGAAAAACGGCTGAGTTAAATAAAAGCCAAATAGGGTATTCTGTTGATAAAAATGGCAAGAGCTTAGTAGATACTGCTATTGGAAATTGGCAAACTTCATGGATAGTCATTGCTCAAGATACTGAGTTAGGCGACCCATACTTTGTTGATCTAAACGATGAAAACTTAGCCGTTTATACCGCGCTTGCTGAGGAAGAAAATCAATGGCAACAGCCAACACTTGTCGCTTCAACATTAAGTGGTTTTGCTCAGTGCTTAACCATTATTCATCAACAGTGTCAGCAGAAGTCTGCGATGTATATACCTGATGAAAGTTGTATATTTGACTTAGAAATTTTAGAAACGTTTGGTAAAAAAATTGTCGATGTCGCAGAAACGAATGACTTTTGGCAAAACTTTTTTGTCGGTTATGTTGACTGGTTACGTGATGAACATGTTTAATGGCAAAGCAATTTTCCTTTAAATGGAGAAGGTAACCATTCGTTATTTCGTCATTACACAATATATTAGCCTGTAAAACAATCTGCTACAGGCTCAATAATGACTAGTTTAATTACCCTTTGATGCGTCAATATTATTAAATTGAACTAGGTTTACGCCAACCATTCTTGATAAATAATCTTCAAAAAATACTTTATGATTTGCGCCAACAACAATTACGATTTTACCGCCAATATTTTTTGCTACAACTCTCATAATGTTAGATACCATATTAAGGTTTCTTACTTCCCATAACGCAATCCTTGCTAAACTTGGTTTTACAGGTAAATCTTTATCAACAAATAGTCGCCACTCATCATTAATAACCTGTTCTTTATAGGCTTCACTATTTATCCAAGAATAGAGCGCTAGCCAATTGCCTGTTTTAACTGCTTGCTCTTGTAGTTTCATCGGCTTAGTGAAATATTCACTTTTACGAAGTTCTGATATGGATGCAGACTTCTTAAAAAATGGCATTAAATCTTCAATCACCTCTGGGTATATATCTTTATCTAAGTGATCATCGATTGGGTACAGCCTGTTCACACCTGACTTTATTGCCAGAGAAATCGCAATTTGATTCACTTCATGATTATTAGAGGACAATTCTTTGAGATAGAGCTGTAAAGCTGAAGATAACTTTGTCGCAGTATAAGTCTCAGCCAGGTATTGCCAATGTAACAAAGCCGTATTTTTGTCATATGCCGCCACAGCGTGTCTAATTATTTCTTCTCTTTGCTCATTTACTATTGAAGCAGAGGTTACAAGCACGTTCATCTTTCTCATCGCTTGGTTTGGCGTAAGTGCTAAGCTTTTTTGTTCCTGATTAGCTAAGATAAGAAAAGTATCGCCGACAAACTGTGATAACACACTGTTATATTCGTCTGCACCATGGATCATACTAATAATATCAGCGGGTCTTAGTGCTTCAATAGCAATGGCGGTGGGCGAGTATTTTTTTAATTTTGATACAATGGGAGCAAGCGAATCCTTATTTAAAGACTCTTTAGTTGCTCTTAGGTGAACTGTAGCTAATACCATAACATCAGTCGTCAGTTTTACTTTTTCTTTTAAGTCTTGGATAGGTTGTTCAGCACTAACGATGTTTGGGCTTAGCAAAACAAGCATCAAAATAGTTGATATACATTTCATTGTTTTTCCTTCGAACTAGCTCCATCAAGACAAAAGTCAAAGATAGGAGCTGTTATTTTTATTTTGGATTAAAGATTGATATTTATTCTTGTGAGCTAGGAATTGAGAAGGTTATATTGCCATCAGCATCAAGCATTTTTATGCTAGCTACATCGTTTTTATCGACAGAAAATATAATACGTTCTTTACCGCTCGTATCATGTAGTGAAAACGAAGCGTCTTTATTTTTAGTTGACATTGCTATTCGGGTTGCTCCAGCAGAGCCATGCTCTATCATGTCTTTGTCTAAATCTAAGCGGTCAAGAATAACAAAACTAGCGGAGAAGTCGCCTTTATCATTTTCAAATTTATTAAAACCTATTGCTTCTGAGTTTTTATAATCAAATATCATTAAATCTGCTTTTGTTCCATTTACACTAGCAGTAGCAAGCCCACCCGTTTCATTACCATCTTCATCATAAAACACGAGCCCGGCAGGTTTTATTGAACGTTCAATTTCTTTACCGTTAATTACCGGATTAGGCGCTCTTTCAGGCG
>MAAC01017948.1_pt1 | contig 14664 bp, 11 predicted proteins | sample 1115981 | NCBI WGS metagenome assembly MAAC01 (sample SAMN04961126, study PRJNA320927) | seawater metagenome | isolation source: sample BD02T64 sea water enriched with oil for 64 days | place: USA:Gulf of Mexico | collected 2013-07-27 | reverse complement strand
TCTCAATTCTGGACACTATTGTTAATGATAATAGGAGCATTGTTTTTAATCATATTAGGCACGGCAAGTACGCCCGTATTTGCGGAACCACCTACTGTCAATCAGCCCGAATATAATGCTGATGGCTCTGTACAAGTGCCAAGAAACTATCGCAGATGGATATTTATCGGAGCCCCCTTAACTCCTAATGCCTTAAACGGTGGCGAGGCAGCATTTCAGGAGTTTCATAACGTCTATATTGAGCCAAGTGCTTTTGAATATTTTGCCGAAACAGGCAAATGGGCTAATGGAACTCAAATCGCCAAAGAACTCACTCTGATCCGTAAAGGAGACGACTGTAATCCAGCCACCGGAGCCTGTTCAGAAGTTTCAGGAAATGGATATTTCCAAGGTGAATTCTCTGGCCTTGAACTAACAGTAAAAGACACTGAACGTTTCGCCGGTGAACCTGGCGGATGGGTGTATTACAGCTTCGGTCATCATCAACCACCCTATGCAAAATCCGCTCAGGCATTTCCAACGGAATCCTGTAATTCCTGCCATGAGGCATCTGCAGATACTGATTTTGTGTTCACCCAGTTCTATCCGGTACTACGGGCAGTAATACCAAAACAATAAGTTGAAATTTTATTGAGCTATATCTGCTTTATGTACAACTAAAAGCTAAAGCAAAAGGGCGTAGCTTGAAGCTACGCCCTTTTGCTTACACAAAAAAACGTGGATAAGCTTAGCGAAGGACGCCGCGGCCTGCATAGTGAGCCATAGAGCCCAATTCTTCCTCGATCCGGATCAACTGATTGTACTTTGAAATACGATCAGAACGAGAAAGAGAGCCTGTTTTGATTTGTCCACAATTTGTCGCAACTGCAAGATCAGCAATTGTGCTGTCTTCCGTTTCACCTGAACGGTGTGACATTACAGAAGTAAAGCCAGCCTTGTGCGCCATATCCACAGCTTCCAATGTTTCTGAAAGCGTACCGATCTGGTTTACCTTGATCAGGATTGAATTGGCGGTACCCGTTTCAATACCACGGATAAGGCGCTTAGGATTGGTTACAAAGAGATCATCACCAACCAGCTGAACTTTATCCCCGATAGCTTCTGTCAAAGACTTCCAGCCATCCCAGTCGTCTTCGTTCATACCATCTTCGATTGACAGGATTGGATAGCGATTTGCCAAATCCTCGAGATAGCGAACCATCTCATCAGAACCAAGGGATTTACCCTCGCCCGCTAGTTCATACTTGCCATCTTTGAAGTATTCGGATGCCGCACAATCAAGCGCCAACATCACGTCATCACCGAGATTGTAGCCAGCATTCGCGACTGCTTTGGTGATGAATTGAAGAGCTTCATCTGTAGAAGCCAGACTTGGCGCAAAACCACCTTCGTCACCAACATTGGTGTTATGGCCTGCATCACTGAGAGATTTCTTCAAGGAATGAAAAATCTCTGCACCCATACGGATTGCATCGGACCCAGAGGCCGCGCCAACAGGCATCACCATGAATTCCTGGATATCAATCGGGTTATCCGCATGCGCGCCACCGTTGATGATGTTCATCATCGGAACCGGAAGTGTACGGGCAAAAGCACCACCAACATAACGATAGAGCGGCAGCCCAGCATCTTCGGCTGATGCTTTGGCAACAGCGAGACTAACGCCAAGAATTGCATTGGCACCAAGGCGGGATTTGTTTTCAGTGCCATCAAGATCAATCATGACTTGATCGACCAGGAGCTGATCTTCACCGTCAAGGCCGATGAGAGCTTCAAACAGCTCTTCATTTACAGCCTTAACTGCTTTTTGAACGCCCTTGCCCAAATAGCGGCCTTTGTCTCCATCCCGTAATTCAACAGCTTCATAGATGCCCGTAGAGGCACCAGAAGGCACTGCAGCACGTCCGAAGGCACCACTTTCTAAAAGAACGTCAACTTCTACGGTCGGATTTCCACGAGAATCGAGGATCTCACGACCTTTAATGTCGATGATCGCCGTCATTTTATTCTATCTCCGTCAAGAAAGTTGAGGCACAGAGAGGGTGCAGGCCTCGGTATAATTATTAAGCAATAGACACCGGATGTGCCTTTGCAAGTTTATCAAATTCAACCAGAACCGAAAGAAGCTCTGGAAGCTCTTGCACAGGGATCATATTCGGCCCGTCTGAAGGGGCTTTATCAGGATCCTGATGTGTTTCCATAAATACACCTGCAACACCTGTGGCGATTGCCGCACGCGCGAGAACAGGTACAAACTCGCGTTGTCCGCCAGAACTGGCACCTTGTCCTCCCGGTTGAGCAACTGAGTGCGTGGCATCAAATATTACCGGGCAACCCGTTTGAAGAGCCATGATTGGAAGGGAGCGCATATCTGATACAAGCGTATTGTATCCAAAAGAAGCTCCGCGCTCACACACCATGACATTATCATTACCTGAATCGATGATTTTTTGCGATACATTTTTCATATCCCAAGGGGCAAGGAACTGACCTTTTTTTACATTAATCGCCCGGCCAGTGTTTGCTGCTGCAATCAAAAGATCTGTTTGGCGACAAAGGAAAGCTGGGATTTGCAAAATATCTACGACTTGAGCAACAGCGTCACACTGATCGGCAGAGTGAACGTCCGTGAGAACCGGACAACCAAACTTGCTTTTTATTTCCTCAAAAATAGGAAGCGCATCGTCCAGCCCAATACCTCGTTGAGCATTAAGACTGGTACGATTGGCTTTATCGAAAGAGCTTTTGTAAATCAGGGGAAGAGAAAGTTTATGACAGGCAGTACTTAAAGCTTCTGCCATTTCCAGCGCATGTTCCCGGCTTTCCATCTGGCAAGGACCTGCGATCAATACAAATGGCAGATCATTTCCAAAGGTAACGCCACCAACCTTTACATGACGTGATTGAAGTCCTGCATGCACTGTCATAAATTATGTCTTTCTGTTCTACCCTGTTATTTACACCACTCAGTTATACCAGGCGGGATTGTTCGATCGCAGCCTTCACAAAAGACGTGAAGAGTGGATGAGGTTCGAAAGGCCGGGACTTCAGTTCAGGATGGAATTGAACCCCGATAAACCAAGGATGACCTTCAAGTTCGACAATCTCGGGAAGTCCACCATCAGGTGAAAGACCAGAGAACGTCATACCAACGGCCTCAAGCTTTTCACGATAATTGATATTTACTTCATAACGATGACGGTGACGCTCTTCGATCATCTCCTGACCATAAGCTTCACGAGCCCGCGAGCCTTCGCTCAAGGCACAAGGATATGCCCCAAGACGCATTGTCCCGCCGAGATTGCTCCCATCAGAGCGTTGCTCAAGCTCGTTTCCACGGGCCCATTCGGTCATAATACCAACCAACGGTTCTTCACAAGGTCCGAACTCAGATGAGCTTGCATCCTTGATTCCAGCAAGATTTCTTGCGGCATCAAGAACAGCCATCTGCATACCAAAACAAATGCCGAAATAAGGTACATTGGTTTTGCGGGCGAACCCGGCAGCAGCAATTTTACCTTCGGAACCACGCTCACCAAAACCACCGGGAACAAGAATGCCATGAACATTCTCAAGCGCTTCTACAGCGCCCTCGCCTTCGAAGATTTCAGAATCGAGCCAGTTTATTTTGACCTTAACGTTATTTGCAATACCACCGTGCGTGAGAGCTTCGGCCAAGGATTTGTATGCATCCAAGAGCGACGTGTATTTGCCAACAACACCGATCGTAACTTCACCGTCAGGCTCACGAATAGTCTGAGTAATACTATCCCAACGTTCCAGGTTTAATTCTTCGCTCATATCAAGACCGAAGTGACGCAATACTTCGTCGTCGAGGCCGCGCTCGTGATAAGCACGTGGCACAGCATAGATCGTATCAACATCAAGTGCTGGAATGACGGCAGCTTCCCGGACATTACAGAACTGAGCTATCTTGCGAAGTGAGCCCTCAGGAATTTCCTGCTCACACCGACACAACAACATATCAGGCTGAATACCGACAGACTGTAATTCCTTTACCGAGTGCTGTGTCGGCTTGGTTTTCAACTCACCAGCAGCTCTCAAATAAGGGATCAATGTCAGGTGAATGAAAAGGCTGCGTTCACGGCCGAGTTCATTCCCAAGTTGGCGGATAGCCTCCAGAAACGGAAGCCCTTCGATATCACCAACAGTTCCTCCGATCTCGCAAAGAATAAAATCTTCGCCATCCAGATCAGACATCACAAACTCTTTAATTGCATTAGTGATGTGAGGAATAACCTGAATGGTCGCGCCAAGATAATCTCCACGACGTTCTTTAGCCAGAACCCCGGAATAGATCTTACCCGTTGTGACATTATCACTTTTACTCGCGGATACACCCGTATAGCGTTCGTAATGACCAAGATCCAGATCGGTCTCGGCGCCATCATCGGTTACGAACACTTCACCATGCTGGTAAGGGCTCATCGTTCCGGGATCAACATTGAGATATGGATCAAGCTTGCGAAGGCGGACCTTGTAGCCGCGTGCCTGAAGCAGCGCACCAACAGCCGCGGAGGTCAAACCCTTCCCCAAAGAAGAAGCAACACCACCGGTAATAAATATAAAGCGCGTCATGAAAATCGTTGTCACTTAAAAGCAGTTTCAACAAAACCGGGACCCTAACGGTCCCGGTCAATGATAGTACGTATCGGATGTAATCCGAAACTTATTCTGAAACCGGCGGAGCAACGGGTTGCTCACTCTCGGTTGGAGCCACTGGTGCGATAATATCATCAGCAATAGAACGTGTGCTACCTGTATCAGCAAGTATGGTCAACAGAAGGCTTGAAGCGATAAATGCCGCAGCAAGTATGGCTGTTGTCCGCGTCAGAAGATTTGCAGTACCCTGACCCGTCAGGAATCCACCGAAACCGCCAGCGCCACCTCCGCCGCCACTTCCGCCCATACCAAGACCGCCACCTTCGCTCTTTTGAACGAGGACGACGCCAATAAGCGACAGGGTAATCAACAAATGAATGACCAATAGAACTTCGTTCATCGTTAGTAGTCTCTCAAAACTTTCCGGGACTTTTCATCCCAAACCAACACACAAATTAAGACCTCGTATCATCGAATAGATACAAAACATCTGCATGCCTATGAAGATCTTTACAGGCTATTTAGCCTTTTCCAATCGATATGGCTAGGGTCATCTGACACCAATAGCCCAAAAATCTTCAACTTTTAAACTTGCACCACCAACCAGAGCGCCATCAACATTCGAAACCGCGAGCAATTCCGCCGCGTTAGACGGTTTGACTGACCCACCATAAAGGATGTTAATTTTTTGAGCGGCTTCATCACCAAATCGAGTTACAAGTAAATCTCGAATAAAGTTATGAACCTCGGCAACATCATCCGGAGTAGCCGTTTTTCCTGTGCCAATTGCCCAAACGGGCTCATAGGCCAGAACAATACGATCAGGATCAGTATTTTCGGGCAAAGAATCTTTAACCTGCTCTTCGATTACTTTGAGAGTATTGCCGGAAACACGTTCTTCTTCGGTTTCTCCGATACAGATGATCGGAGTCAAACCAGCTTCCAACGCAGCAGCACTCTTGGCCTTAACATCTGCATTGGTCTCTCCGTGATCAGTCCTTCGCTCCGAATGACCTGTCAAAACATACCCACAGCCAAGATCATTCAACAACTCAGCTGATGTGTCACCTGTATGAGCGCCAGATACGTTGGCGTGGCAATCTTGACCACCAACCGCCAGTTTCGTATTTTTCGTTTGGGCAAGAACAGATCCGAGTAAAGCTGCTGGTGGGCAAACGACAAAATCAGCAGAGGCGTCTTCCTGCTCAATTTTTGATAACAGTCCACTTACCAACTCTGAAGCAAAGGAAACTGAACCATTCATTTTCCAGTTACCGGCAATGAGTTTACGCACCATAGTCGATTCTCCCTGTGAGATATATGCGTGAAATATCGGCATACCTATACAGTCTAGCTTCGAACAAACCAAGACCGAAGAGGCAAATCCATCCATATTTGAGGTTCAGTATTTTATCGAAAGGGATCTCAAGTATCGTGCTGAAGGGATTATCTTTAAAAACGCTGTTGCCCCAAGATAGCTCCATCCTTAATATGCCCGCACGATTATATATTATTCAATCTTTCTGTAGAATTCTCACGGGTAAGTTATGGCTCATAAAAAACCAGGCCTTTTTAAGCGTATTGTTGTTATCGCTCTTTTCTCTCTATTGATCCTGAGCTTTGCCGCTTGGGGAATCCAGGACATATTTTTGAATCTGGGGTCAAATCAGGTCGTCGCCAAAGTTGGAGAAATAGAAGTCACCCAAACTGACTTTTCCAATAGTCTTTCTCGTGAAACCAGCGCAATATCTCAACAGTTGGGACGCTCTATTGATTTTCAGGAAGCACAACAGCTGGGGCTTACCAACCGGGTAATATCACGTTTAGTTAGCCAGGCATTGTTTACACTTCAATCCAATGAAATGGGAATGACCGTTTCCGAGGCACAATTAAAGCAGGAAATCTTAAAAATTCCGGCCTTCAAGAATGAGCTCGGCGACTTTGATGCCAATCGTTTTCAAAATACGCTCTATCAAGCTGGCATATCTGAAAGTACATTCCTGACGGACCTGGCTAAGGATATTGAGCGACAGCAAATAAACGACGCCATTACCAAAGCCATTCCCGTACCACAAAAATTAGCCGAACAACTCTATAGCTACACCACCGAAAAACGTCTGGTTGATTATATTGAGATCCCCTATTCTCGCTTTGACGGTATGTCAGCTCCATCCGACGCAGAGCTTGGTACTTACTATGAAGATGAAAAACAAAACTATCTGGCCCCTGAGTTCAAAGCCGTAAGTTATCTCCACCTGGATCCAAAAGAAGTTGCCAAAACGGTTACTCTTACAGAAGAACAAATCGAGGAAGAGTTTCTTGCGCAAAAAGAAAACCTCTCTCTTCCTGACCGTCGCAACTTGGTTCAAATACTCCTCACAGACGAGGCACAGGCAAAAGAAGCTCAGGACAAGATTTTAGGCGGTGCAGATTTCAATGCGGTTGCCAAAGAGCTAACCGGCTCCGAAGGGATCGACCTTGGCGTGATGGAAAAAGCTGATCTCTTACCTGAATTGGCAGAAGGAGTTTTTGCCCTTGAGACCACAGGTATTACAGCACCCATTCAATCGCCTCTTGGTTGGCATGTGATCTCAGTTCTGGAAATTTCACCTGCAAGAGAAGCTGTCTTCGAAGATGTACGTGAACAAGTCACCAAAGATGCCGCTCTGCGTGTTGCCACTGACGAATTGATCTCGCTTGCAAATCAGCTGGATGACGAGATTGCGTCAGGTGCAAACCTTGATGAAGCTGCGACCAAACTTGGTCAGGTTATATCAAACTACGAATCTATTGACGCGGAAGGCCGTGACCGCGACGGCTTCCCCCTCATTGGCTTGGCCGAAAACAATAAATTTCAGGAAATTCTTGGACAAACAGGTACAGACGACGACAGTCTTCTTACCGAACTTGATGACGGTGGTTATTTCATCCTCAAGGTAAATTCCATTACCCCTGCAGCTCCTCGTCCGCTTCAGGAAATCAAATCAGAGCTCACACAGGCCTGGTTTGAAAGCCGTCGGAACAAAGAAGCAAAAGCTATCGCAGAAAAACTGGCCGACGAGTCTCGTAACGGAACAGCGCTTCAAGCAGTAACGGATGAAGCGGCTGAGCTCATCCAGTTTGGCGTTGAGATCAATCGTTTTTCCTCAAACGTTGGTGAAGCGCTCGCACCTGCTCTTGTCAGAGACATATACAAAGCCAAAAAAGGTGATGTTCTGACAGGCCAAGCCGATGGTGGATACCTCATTGTTACATTAAGTGGCATTGAGCAACCAGATTTGAGCAATCAATCAGAGCAAGTCGATGCCATGAAAAGTTCTGTCGAAGGTTCATATAAAAGCGATATTTTCGCCCAGTATCTTTCTGCGCTTAGAGAAGATTTTGGTGTAGAGATTAACCAGTCCTCCATTGAACAGGTTATCAACCCTTATGGCACGTCTCCGTACTAATGGCTGATCCGATTACATATGAGGTTTTCTCAAAGATCTATGAGAAAAACAAACCTCAAGTCGTCTGGACGACACTGATTGCCGATTTGGAAACGCCAGTATCCGCCTTTCTTAAGCTTGCCGAGCAGAGAGAAAACAGCTTTCTTTTTGAATCTGTAGAAGGCGGCAATACAATCGGTCGTTACTCTTTTATCGGTTTCGATCCTGATTTGGTCTGGCGCTGTAACGGGGCCAAAGCCGAAATCAATCGAAAGTACAAGACATCACCAGAAGCTTTCGAGATTGAAAACGATACCGCCCTTGAAAGCCTCCGTAAGCTGGTAGCCGAGTGCAAGTTTGATCTTCCAGAAGACTTGCCTCCGATGGCAGCTGGCATCGTTGGTTATATGGGGTATGAGACCGTCAGGCAGATGGAACACCTGCCCACTGACAATCCTGATCCCTTGGGATTACCAGAAGGCATGTACCTTCGCCCGACAGTCACGGCCATTTTTGATCGGGTAGAAGATCAAATTCTGGTAACAACAGCGGTTTGGCCGGAAGACGACATTTCTGCAAGGAAAGCTTTTGAAAAGGCACACGACAGACTTGCTGCTGTAACAACCGATTTTAATGCACCACTCGTACATAAACCTGAGATTTTCGAAGGGGATCTGGTTCTACCGGAAACGGCCTCGAATCTTTCGCGTGAAGAATTTCATGGCATCATCGATAGAGCCAAGGAATACATCCTGGCTGGCGATGTCTTTCAGGTCGTTCTTTCCCAAAGGTTTTCAGTCCCCTTTACTCTTCCTCCCTTTGCGCTATATCGCGCGTTGAGAAGACTTAACCCATCGCCCTTCTTGTTCTATTTAAACTTTGGCAATTTCTCCGTTGTGGGATCCAGCCCGGAAATTCTCGTTCGGGTCAGGGATGGCAAGGTTACTATTCGCCCTATTGCCGGAACTAGAAAACGCGGTGCCAATGCGGCAGAAGACAAAGAGCTAGCAGCAGATTTGCTCTCTGATCCTAAAGAACTTGCCGAACATTTAATGCTGCTTGATTTGGGAAGAAATGACGTCGGCCGCGTCGCAGAGGTCGGTAGTATTGAAGTAACAGAGCGTATGATCATTGAATTATACAGCCATGTTATGCACATCGTCTCTAACGTCGAAGGTACACTTGATACCAAACGCGCCGATATGATCGATGCCTTAGCGGCAGGTTTTCCTGCGGGTACGGTTTCCGGCGCCCCCAAAGTTCGGGCAATGGAAATCATTGATGAGCTCGAGCCTGAACGTCGTGGCATTTACGGCGGAGCAGTTGGGTACTTTGGTGCTGGCGGCGGTATGGATACCTGTATTGCCTTGCGCACAGCAATTGTCAAAGATCAGACAATGTATATTCAAGCTGGTGCCGGTGTGGTTGCTGATTCGGTTCCAGAATCTGAATATCAAGAGTGTCACAACAAGGCACGGGCCTTAATCCGCGCGGCTGAAGAAGCGGTTCGGTTCGCTGCTCAAAAAAGCAATCTATAACCTTGCTGCCCCGAGCATAAACGACAACTAATATAAAAAGTCGGTTTGGGTTCCTACTCTGCCGGATTTTTTAACGCCAGAATCGCAGAAATTGGAACTACATCAAAGCCGCGTTTCTCTGCGGCTTCAATCCATTGTGACAACGCTTCGACCGTTGTTTTATGCGGGTGACCAATAGCAATGGCATGACCATTCTTTTGTGCAATCTTTTCGGTCAATTCCAGCTGTGATATAATTTTTTGGATATCTTGGTAATCATTGTCGATAAAAGTGTCTCTCCTCAGGACGGGTACTCCTAAAGACGCAGCAGTCTCCGCTGCGACACTATTGGGCGATGTTCGTGAATCCATAAAGAAATAATCTGTTTTCTCTATGCGTTGCATTACAACACTCATCCCTCGATCCCAGCCGGTAAACTTGCTCCCCATATGGTTATTGATACCAATATAACCATCAAACCGAGCCATACCCCACTCCAGACGGGATAAGATTTCTTCATCAGATAAACCAAGAAGAAGAGCTTGAGGTCCAGGATCCGCACGACCCAAAGGTTCCATAGGGACATGCAACATAAGTTCATGCCCCTTATCACGAGCCGCACGTGTCATTTCCTTAACACCGCTCGCATAGGTCATAAATGAAAGAGTAATTGCACCGGGAAGCCCGATCGCACGTTCAGCCCCCCTCCTGTTTACACCAACATCATCAAGTACAATCGCAATCATAGGGCGTTCAGGTCGTACCCATGATGCCTTGGGTACAGAGCTTTTATTAACTTCAACCGCAGGCGGGAGAGACGCAATTTCGCTCTCGGGTGTGGTCATCGTTTCTGCTTTTTTGTTTTGAGCAGATCGACTTGGCACCACGGGTATATCTTCTGGTGTTTTGGCGGATGTAGTAATCGTTACACTCGGCGGAAGTTCAAGCGTTTCACTCTCGGTGCCATCGTCAATAATCGTGTCATTGATTGAGATATTACCAAGATTTATGGGGTGTGGCTTGTTCGCAGGTGCTGCCGCCAGCGCCTGGGTCTCGGCCTGAGTTTGCGCCTGCTCTTTTGTTTGTTGGACAACAGGCTCCTGAGTATCATTATCCTTATCACTGCGCTGGAGCACCAACACTGATGATATTGATATCGCAATAAAAAACACAAAACCCAGAACAATAAACAAACTTCCAGCGTGAGACCGCCTCTTATCCTGAGGCCACCCTTCATCATATCGCTTGTTAAGTTTGGGTTTGGGTTTGGGTTTGCGTTTGTTGGGCATGATTCCACTCGAAATGAGTGTTCATATGTATATCAGCATTACACCAGTTGATAGCAGAAACTCAACCAGCTTTGGAAATTTACTCAAAAGATAAAATTATAAATTTTCTTATAGTTTCTTCTTGGCAAAATTATCGATAATTGGGCAGTCAGGCCGATGATCTCCCTGGCATTTGTCGATAAGGTCACTCAGAGTACTTTTCATCGACTGTAACTCGGTTATCTTCCGATCCATTTCCTCAACGTGTCGTTTTGCCAGTTCTTTCACCTGTGCGCTGGCCCGGTTGCGATCATTCCACAGGGTTAACAATGCAGAGACTTCGTTTATAGAAAACCCCAGGCTTCTGGCTCTTTGTATAAAGCGCAAAGTCTGAATATCCTTGTCTTCATAGGCCCTGTACCCGGCAGAGGTTCTACCGGCGGGGTCGATTAATCCGATTGATTCGTAATAGCGAATTGTCTTGGCAGGTAAACCTGATTTTGTAGCTACTTGACCGATTTTCATGGTTTAGTCGATCCGTTTCAATGAGGAATAAAGGGATAGAGAACTTGTCATTACAGTGACAGAACTCAGTGCCATCGCAATTCCCGCCAATACAGGACTAAGCATACCAGAAGCTGCCAGAGGAATGCCGATAACATTATACACGAAAGCACCGAGAAGGTTCTGGGCAATCTTTTGCCGGATAATTCGGCCTGTGCGAATTGTCTTATGAACGAGGTAGGGATCACTCTGGATGAGAGATGCATCAGCAGAGCTAATTGCCACATCCGTGCCATCACCCATGGCGATGCCAACATCTGCACCTGCCAGGGCAGGCGCATCATTTATACCATCGCCAACCATAACAACCCGCTCTCCGTTATCATGCAGCGCCTTTAGGCTGGATAACTTATCAGCAGGCAAAAGGTTCGCCTGAACATGATCTATCCCCAATTTCTTTGCGACCATATCAGCTGGCAGTTTTTGATCCCCACTGAGCATTACGACCTTCAAGCCATCCGCTTTAAGGGCTGAGATTGCCTTATAAGCCTGTTCCCTTATCTGGTCCTGTAGAGCAAAAACGCCGAGTATTTTCGTTTCATCCTCTGATTTTTCAGCAAGCCAAACGTGGGTCGATCCCTCCTGCCCCGTTTTTTCTGAAAATTCACTGAAGGACTTCATATCAGCACCCTCATTCTTCATGAGCTTTACACTGCCCATAAAAAACTCACGTTGATTGACGTCCCCCTTTACCCCAAGACCGGGGATTGCCTGGGGGTTTTCCATTTTAATCGCTGATGCTTCATGAGTTTGCGCATGAACATAAATGGCTTTGGATAGAGGGTGCGAACTGTCTTTTGACAAGCCAGCGACCAGCGCCAAAATGTGATTGGAAGGCAGACTGTCTGATAAAAGGCTGTCCACGACTTCTGGACGACCGGATGTCAAAGTGCCCGTTTTATCAAACACGATTGTTGTCGCGCTCGCCAATCCATCGATAGCATCCGCATTCTTTATCAAGATACCCATTCGGGCCGCCTGCCCACTCCCGACCATAATAGCCGTAGGCGTCGCCAAACCAAGCGCACAGGGACAGGCGATGACCAACACGGTAACGGCATTGATTATAGCGACCTCCAGAGAAGAACCACCGATAAACCACCAGGCTAAAAAGGTTCCCAATGCGATAGCCAATACAGTTGGAACAAAAATCGCACTCACCTGATCAACAAGTTTTTGTATCCTTGGCTTGCTTGTTCTGGCAGCTTTCACCTGTTCAATAATCTGAGAAAGCTTAGAATTTTTTCCCAGAGTTGTTGGTTGAACCCGTAAGATCCCATCTCCATTGATCGTGCCTCCGATCAGATGATCACCTGATTTTCTGGAAACGGGCATTGATTCGCCCGTAACCATCGCTTCATCAACCTGACTATGACCAGACAAAACAATAGCATCGACGGGGACCAAATCCCCGGGACGAATGATGACAATGTCATTTTTTTGCACTCTGCTTGCTGGTATCTCTAATTGCACGCCATCTCGCTCGATGATAGCCAGGGAGGGCTGTAGCTTCATCAATGCCAATAAGGCTTCATTGGTTTTGCCTTTAGCTCTTTCTTCAAGGATTTTGCCGAGAAGAACCAAGGTAATAACCGCTGCAGATGCTTCGAAATAAAGACTGTGCGCGATATCCGATGACCAGGATAACCACTCAGAAGTATCCCCCAGCATAACGGAGACAGACAATCCAAAAGCGGCCGTTGTCCCCACAGCAACAAGAGTGTCCATGTTGCTTTGGCCGTACCTAAAAGCGCTCCAGATCCCCTTATAGAACCGGGCTCCGGCAACAAGCTGTACAGGGAGAGCAAGTAACAATTGGAAAAGCGGCGGGATTGTTAACTCGATACCAAAAGGCATCAGTAACATTTGGCCAACCAACGGAACTGTCAAAATTACGGAGAGAACAAAAACTCCATAAGTTCTGGTTTGGTCTGCTTGCTGATCCATCCCCGAAATCGATGAAACACCATTTTCCATCAGGAATGCTTCATAACCAGATTGAGAAATTTTGCGGATCAACTCTTGTTCTATTAATCCAATGTCCCCGGCATTATCTTGGGTATTATCTTGGGTATTATCTCGGGCATTATCTGAAAGAGTTACCCGTGCAGTTGCGCTCATCAAATCGACAGATGCAGAGGATACTCCGGTTATGTCCGAAATTGACCTTTCAACGGAACGGACACATCCAGCACAGGTCATCCCCTTGATTGTCAGGTCAATAATACTGTTTTCACTATGAGAGGCCACAGGATCAACAACCTTTGCCTTGTACCCCTTATCAGACAGTACCTTCAGGAGACGGTCATTCTCAACAGTTCCATCCGATGTCACCACTGCAGAGTTACTCATGAGGTCTGGCGTAGCCTCTATAACGCCGTCAACAGATTCAAGTGCCTTACTGATCGAACGCACACAGCCTGCACAACTCATACCATCAATAGTCAACTCGGTTGCGGTCAACTCAGCGGTCAATTCAATTGTTTCTGACATCAGATAACTTACTCATAAAATTTGCTCGATAAGTAAGATATGGAGCTTACAGTTACTGGAAGGTCAAGGTTCAAGGACAGAAAAAATGAAGAGATTGCAAAATGAGCACAAAATCTGGCCTTTCTTTATTTCTTCACCTTTACCTTACTGCTATAACTTCCTAAATTTTCTATACTGCATAATTTAAGTGAAAGCCCGCGTGCCGATATGTTACTTCTGATCGACAACTACGATAGCTTTACCTACAACCTCTACCATTATCTGGGCGAGCTCGGCGCGACCATTTCCGTCGAACGCAACGACCAGATATCCGTTGATGAGATCCTGGAAATGAAACCAGAGAAAATTGTTATTTCTCCCGGTCCCTGTGATCCTTCTTCTGCAGGTATTTGTTTGGAACTGGTAGAACGGGTTGCTGGAAAAATTCCCGTACTCGGCGTTTGTCTCGGACATCAATCTATTGGGCAGGCATTTGGTGCCAAAGTTGTCAGAGCGCCAACACCGATGCACGGCAAAACAAGTGCAATACGACACAATGGAAACAGTGTCTTTAAAGACTTACCAGATCCTTTGACTGTGACACGCTATCATTCGCTTACCCTAGAGCCCGACAGCATGCCTGATTGTCTGGAGGTTACTGCCTGGACTGATGACGGCGTGATCATGGGGTTACAGCATAAAAAACTTGCGGTTCACGGTGTGCAATTTCACCCAGAGAGCATCGCATCCGAAAAGGGACACGATCTCTTGAAGAATTTCCTCACGCTATAA
>MAAC01010715.1_pt1 | contig 14671 bp, 15 predicted proteins | sample 1115981 | NCBI WGS metagenome assembly MAAC01 (sample SAMN04961126, study PRJNA320927) | seawater metagenome | isolation source: sample BD02T64 sea water enriched with oil for 64 days | place: USA:Gulf of Mexico | collected 2013-07-27 | reverse complement strand
GAATACCCGGCATTTAAACACCCGTGTTGCAAAAAAATCACAATGATATTTTCTTATAATTTACGTATAGCATCCAACACAAAAAACGAACCACTGCGCGCATAACAAGAAAAATACCTTAATTTCGATGCAAAATTTAAACTAAGGGCTTTAACTACTCAAGCAAAAATCTGATACAAAAAAAGATTTTTTAATCACAGATCTATCATTAGTCCATCGAGCATGATCACGAGCAGAGCAAATCGACACTCCATAGCTTAGATATTTGCCAGCTTTTGGTAGATTGCTTCGCGCTTCTAAATGCTACTTACAAATCTCACTCGCTAAATATTGAACAAACTTGACCATTATTTTATTGGTATCCACATACCCACAAAAGGATCGCATTCATGAAGAATTAAGAACTCTGATGGTTCCCCACAGACGAATCACTCGGATCAAAACTAGAATAGAATAATGAGGAAATTTTCAGGATTAAGTGGTGCCCAGGGGCGGATTTGAACCACCGACACGCGGATTTTCAGTCCGCTGCTCTACCAACTGAGCTACCTGGGCACCGTGGGCTTGCCAACCATGTTGGCCGCCGATGAAGGGCTTATAGAAAATGATTGAGGCCGTGTCCAGCCCTATTACAAAGAAAATAATAAAAAAGAGATTTTTATCCTAATTTCAACCTCTTACTTACAGGATTTCATCATCATCAGCGATACCGATAGGTTGTTCATTCGTTGGAATCCGATATCCACCACCGAGCCACTTACTCAGATCAACATCGGCACAACGTTGTGAGCAAAACGGCGTGTATTTTTCTGCACCTTCGCCCTTACAAACTGGACAACACAACTTCATCTTTTTGTTCTCAGCCATAATTAAACCCTCTAAATTAAGCCCTTACTCTGAATTCAGGCATTTTTCTTCACTAAGCTGCCCTGTTGCAAGTCGTATAGAACACCCAATCCTGTCTTGAACATAATCAAGAGCTTTACTATTTTTCAAAACTCCTAGAATTACTGGAGCCGCAAAGATCTCTGGCTTTCCTTGGCTATTTGATAGAGCAGTCGCCCAAAGACTCCGCAGTGCGGAAAAAGCCAGAGTATGCGGATCAGCAACCTGCCCCAAACCGCCAAGTCCAACAGGTTCCAACAAAACCCCCTGAAGACTGAACCCTGCCCGCTTCCGGGTTAACTCCTGTATTCCAGAGAGGTAAAGCGGAAAGAGTTTATGGCCAGCATAGTCTTTCTTTAGCTCCGCCTTAAATACTCCCTGTAATCTTTTACGACTTTCAATCGACTTCATACTCGTAAAGTCGACCAGTATTCGACCAGCTATGTTTCGAAGGCGAAGTTGACGCGCTATTTCAATTGCTGCCTCGTAATTAAGTTCATAATGCAGTTTTTCCGCGCCACCATTATGTTGCATCGTCCCCTTATTAACATCTATTGCGGTCAGAGTCCGCCCCTGCTCAATGATAAGGCTCCCCCCCGATGGCAAAGGTATGTCGACTTGGAGTAACGCATCCAAAGCTTCTTCAATTCCGTTGCGCTCAAAGAGGTCTGGCTTATCTGCAACGAGCCTTACACTGTTCGCCTCCCTTCCCAAGGATACCAGTAACCCTTTTATACGTTTGGCAACTCCAGCATCCGTAACCAGTATTTCCTCAAGTGCTCCAGGTTGGCGCATCAACCAGTCATATAAAGGGTCACGCGCGATGAGGAGTCCTGCTTTTTTCCCCTTAAACGTCTCATTTAGCGCACGTAACTTAACACCCTTCCCGTCCGCTCCTTCGCGAATAACCACGACCTTTAAATAGAGCCCTTCCGACAGACCTTGCGCACGCAAAGTTTTTGGAATCTCATTCAGAGGTAAAAATCCGGGATTATCCAGACCTATATCAACAAATGCCGCATCGAGCCCTTTATCCAGAGCAACGATCCTACCCACATAACTATTACCGACATAAAGCGGCTTATCATTACGCAAGATGAGGAGATCATCGAGGACATCATCTCTTAAGAGCGCGGCTCGCAATAATCCGGGAAGATAGTCGACATATAATAAATCGGTCATAACAACCTAAAACCCATTACCAACCAGCATATTGCTCACATCTGGCAGGGAAAGTCCCACGACATTCGTATATGAACCACTAATCGAAGGAATAAGCGCTGCTGCTCCACCCTGAATAGCATATCCACCAGCCTTACCATGCCAGTCCATACTTTTTACATATGCGTCGATTTCACTTGGATGCAACCGCTTGAATTTCACAGCTGTCAGAACCAACTTTTGCCTGAAATCACCATTCGGGGTTACCAGGACATGACTTGTCATAACCCTGTGACGCCGACCAGACAAAAGAGACAGACAATCCCGAGCATCCATTTCGTCTTCGGCTTTTGGCAATATTCTCCGCCCTACGGCAACAACAGTATCTGCAGCGAGAACAAACGATCCCTGATGTTTAGCAGCGATTGCTTCAGCCTTTTCCATAGAGATTCGCTTGGCATAATCTACCGGCAATTCCCGATTTTTTGGGCTTTCATCTATATCTGCAGGATCAATGATATCTGGCACAAGACCTATTTGCTTCAGTAAATCACAACGTCTAGGCGATGCGGAAGCCAAAACAAAGGGCGCAGAGGATTGACGAGTGACAAGTGGCATAAAATCTAAATATCCTCTTTAACTAACAAGCAGGCACATAATGCTAAATGATTTTTCCAAGGTAATATCAAGATAATCAACTTACCACCTACTTTACATGTAGAGGGTGATAGCAAAAAATAACTTTCGAAACAACGAATCCCCTTCATCTATCACGGCAGAGATTGAAAACCACACAAATTAACTGTCTATTCCTTTTACTCAGGAAAGGGAAATGTTAAGCTTTTACTCGGATAGTAATCTCCGGAATTTGACGCTAATCCTTGGGGGAGGAAAACGGCTTTTATGATACTCAGAACGGTAATTCTGCTGATAGCTATTTGCAGCCTGACCTTTTCCGCCAGGGCAGAGTCTCTTGTCTTGGCGTGTAATCAATGGAAACCGTTGGTCGATAACAACCTTCCAAATCAAGGCTTGCTTAGTGACATCGTAATAACCGCCGGAGCACGAGCCGGCTTTGAGGTCGAACACAGGATTCTCCCCTGGAACAGGTTAGTCGCTCAAGTAAAAAAGGGTGAGATTGATGGTATATCCTGCTCAACATACGCCGACGAGAATCTAAGTTGGTTATCCTATACCGACCAAGCATTCTGGGTAACTGAAGTTGGTTTCTTTGTTAGAAAGGATAGCCACATAGAACTCAGCAAGCTTGATGACTTAAAGGATCATACCTTTGGTTCCTTGAAAGGTGGAAACTATACAGAAGTTTTAAAGGGCCTCATTAATAAAGACATTAAAATTATCCCCTATCCAAAAGAAATACATGGCATGAAAATGCTTATCGAAAATCGCTTTGACATCCTCTTCACAGGCGAGACCGTCGGTAACTCCGTATTAAGAGAACGCAATCTTGAACGTACTGATGAAATTAAATACCTCGAAACACTCTTTTTAGAACATATACATCCAGCCATTAGCATAAAAAGATCTGATGCCAAGCAAGTCGCAAAACGTTTGAGTGAAGCTTACAAGCAAATCAAGGCTGATGGTACTCTCGAAGCTTTATTCCAAAAGCATAAACTTTACCCATCGTCCTATAATGTAAGGCTTACCAACTAGCCTTTATAGATTTGGCTTAAGATCCATGGTAAACCGCGTCTCAATTTTTTTTTGTAAAAAATCTCGAACTTGCCTGTATGCGTTAAGCCGGGTTTGACGGCTACCCTCAATAAGTGTTGGGTCAAATGTGTGCCAGAATTCGACCTCACATGCCATTGTTCGCGTCATCTCCACGGCCGAATGCTGGGCCTCTGGAGAAAGGCTTATAATTAAGTCAAAAGAGCTGTCTTCAAGGTCGCTAAAGTTTTTTGCCTTATGACGAGAGATATCGATACCGATTTCATCCATCACCTCGATAACAAAACCATCAATTTCCTGGGATCTTACTCCAGCAGAATCTACAAAAACCTTATGGCCAAGTAGATGTTTCAAAATACCTTCAGCCATCGGTGATCGTATGGCGTTATGAGTACAAGCAAAGAGTACCGCATCAGGTAAATCCGTCAAATTAACGACCTCTGACACTGTGAAGAGCACAAATCAGGGTAAATAGACGTCGCGCAGTATTAAAATCGATTTCGATTTTGCCTTCGAGGCGCTGTTGAAGTATTTCGGATCCTTCATTATGCAATCCTCGACGCCCCATATCGATCGCTTCAATTTTAGCGGGGCTAGCCATTTTAATGGCTTCGAAATAGGTTTGGCATACTGAAAAATAATCGCGAACGACACGGCGTAACGGCGTAAGGGATAATATATGTTCGCAAAGAAACTGCCCTCCCTCCCGATCAATTCGCAACCGTAATCGATTTTCAACAATCGCCAGATTCAGAAGGTAAGGCCCGGCATCAGACCCAAATGGAACAAAGCTGTTTTCTTCGAGTAAATCATAAATCGCAATCGCACGCTCTTTCTCAACATCCGGGGTAGATCGCGCCAAAGAGTTCTCATCCAAAGCAATATGGATAAGGTGGTGGTTATTTCCCTGATCTTCCTCTTGCCCCATTCGACCCCGCAAAAGATGAGATACAAAAATAAAGACAATAACGTCCCTATCTTCTTACTATGCCAGTCACTTAAGCCACTCGTAAAGTCTGGATTTTCTTATAAAAAACAATCCCAGCCTCAGATCTTTCAGGTCGATACTGTAAAAGTTCCAAGAAAGACACCAAGACTGGGATTAATATTGAAAATACTTGATAATAAAGAAATCAGCCTTCTAAACGTAGAGAGATTGAAAGGGCATGCGCCGTCAGCCCTTCTTCCCTGGCCAGTGTCACAGCAGCAGGCCCGATGGCTTTAAGGCTCTCGGCATCACAGGAAATCAGAGACGTCCGCTTCATAAAATCCAGGACAGAAAGCCCCGAAGAAAATCGTGCAGAACGAGCTGTCGGTAACACATGATTTGGTCCGGCAACATAATCACCAATCACTTCAGCGGTATGTCTGCCCAAAAATATTGCACCTGCATTGCGAATTTTCGCAGCCAATTCTTCAGGATCATCTACCGCGACCTCAAGATGTTCAGGTGCCAGACGATCAGTTAAAGCCACAGCATCTTCCAGATCATCGACAAGGATTATTGCTCCGTGATCATTCCAGCTTTTACCCGCAATCTCGCTGCGTGAAAGGGTCTGCAAATGAACATCCACTGCCCGCTTCACAGCGTCGGCAAACTCAGCATCATCGGTAATCAGGATGGATTGGGCAGCTGTATCGTGTTCAGCCTGCGCCAAAAGATCCGCAGCCGTCCAACGCGGATCGTTCTTACCGTCTGCAATAATCAAAATTTCTGAAGGCCCGGCAATCATGTCGATGCCAACAGTGCCAAAAACCTGTTTCTTAGCCGCAGCGACGTAGGCATTCCCGGGACCAACAATAATATCTACGGGCTTTATACTATCCGTCCCATAAGCCAGCGCACCCACGGCTTGAGCCCCCCCAATGCAGTAGATCTCATTCACCCCAGCAATAGAAGCTGCAGCAAGAACCAATGGATTGAGAACACCATCAGGAGATGGAACGACCATAACCAGACGATCAACGCCAGCAACTTTTGCAGGAAGAGCGTTCATCAATACCGAAGATGGATAACTCGCCAATCCACCGGGCACATAAAGACCTGCCGCTTGAACGGCAGTCCAACGGTGTCCAAGCTGCACACCCACTTCATCCGTATAACGGAGATCTTCTGGCTTTTGCCGTGCATGATAATCGGTAATACGCCGCGCTGCCAATTCCAATGCCTTGATGGATTCAGGGTCACATTTTGTGACCGCCTCATCAATCTCGGCTTGGGTTATGCGTAAAGCCTCAGCCGTCAATTCCAAGCGATCAAATCGTTTGGTATATTCGAGTACAGCTGCATCGCCGCGGCTTTTCACGTCCGCCAGAATCTCTGCGACGGTATCGTTTACATCAACAGAGATTTCTCTTTTCGAGGACAGTAGATCTAGAAAGGCACTTTCAAAGCTTGCCGAGTTGGCCTTCAGTTCATGTGGCATTGACAGCCTCCTGGAAACTGCGGATCCAGCGATTGATCTCGGCGGGACGGGTTTTCATAGCCGCTCGATTTACGATAAAGCGTGAAGAGACATCAGATATCTTTTCAACTTCAGCTAACCCATTGGCCTTTAATGTTGCCCCGGAGGAAACCAGATCAACGATCCGTCGGCAAAGCCCAAGGTTCGGCGCGAGTTCCATTGCTCCATTCAGCTTGATACATTCAGCCTGTACACCACGTGCAGAGAAGTGTTTTTGCGTAATCTTAGGATACTTCGTCGCAACCCGAATGTGGCTCCACTGGGATGGATCTTCGCTTTCCAGCAAGGTCGTTGGCGCAGCAACCGACATACGGCAGTGACCAATATCAAGATCTACTGGTGAGTAAATTTCCGGATAATCAAATTCCATGATGACATCGCTGCCAGCAACCCCCAAATGTGCCGCACCAAAGGCGACAAAGGTCGGAACATCGAAACTACGCACCCGAATGATTTCCAGGTAATCGATATTGGTTGCAAATTTGAGCTGACGGCACTTGTCATCAAAGAAAGACTCTTCGGGCTCGACCCCAGCGCTCTTCATGAGAGGCAACAGTTCTTTGAGAATACGTCCCTTTGGGACAGCCAGGATCATCGGTTCGATCTTGGGCATAATTATATAATCCGTTTTATCTCGGCGATGGGTGCTTTGTACCCTATCAGCCTTAGTAATTTTTGTACTTTACCTAAATCACGCTTCTTCCGGGGAACGTGTACCCCCAGAATGTTTGGCACCAGAATGTTTGACACCTTGAGAATGCTCGCTATCACTTTCAGAACCAGATTTCCCGTTTACATCGTGGCGTGGCTGGTAAAGCGTCGGCCAAGGCTCACTGATATCATCCATATGGCAACGAATTTGTGACACAACCAAACGAATAGCCGCACCACCTGAAAAATGTAGAGTAATGTACCCCGGGATCGCTGCAATCGTCAGAAGATTAAGGATTTCATCTTTCTGGTTCAAATCCACGTCTTTAACCTGAACGGATTTAACCTTGTCGAAGCAAAGACCAGTGTTTACCCGGTGGAAGGTTGGGAGATCATCAACATCGGAAAAGGAAACATCATCGTTCTCCGCTTGTCCCTCAGGCGTATCGGGAGCAGATAGCCCACGCTCGCGTAATTCAGACGGAAGCATTTCCCAGCAAAATCGATTGACCACGAGGACAAAACGCTTTTCTTCTCGCAGATAAGCAACATCACATAGCGGAGCCAAAGAATCCTGAAGCAATCCGGATAAAGTATGGATGTCTTCGGCGTCATGTGCCCGGATCTTCAATCTTTTGCTCTCAGCCATACTTTCAGTTCCCCGCCTTTAATTTTGGACCTTTATTCTCAGCTTTTTATTCCGCGCCTTTAATACGCTCTATATCCGCACCGCATGCTGCGAGCTTGTCCTCGACACGCTCGTACCCCCGGTCAAGATGATAAACACGGTTTAACACAGTTTCCCCATCGGCAACCAGCCCTGCCATAATCAAAGAGAAACTTGCACGAAGATCTGTCGCCATAACTTCGGCACCTGTTAACTTGGCCTGCCCTCGAACAAGGGCTGATGAGCCATGAACAGTGATGTTTGCACCCATACGACAAAGCTCTGGCACGTGCATAAAACGATTCTCGAAAATCGTTTCTGTAATCATCGAAGCGCCCTCAGCCGTGGACATCAAGGCCATAGTTTGAGCCTGAAGATCCGTCGGATATCCCGGATAAGGTTCGGTCATGATATCCGCGCCCGTGACCCGCTCACCGGAACAACGTGCGATCATACTGTTTTCCAGCTCTTCGATTTCCACACCTGCGTTCATGAGTTGGTCGATCATGGAACGGAGATGTTCAGGTCGCGCGCCAATCAGCTCAAGCTCGCCACCAGTCATAGCTGCGGCCATGGCATAAGTTCCCGTTTCAATACGATCAGGAACGACAGTGTGGGTATAGCTATGTAGGCGATCAACGCCTTCAATTGTAATCGTATCAGTACCAGCGCCTTCAATCTTTGCACCCATACCAATCAAACACTCTGCAAGATCAACCACTTCAGGCTCACGCGCTGCATTAATCATCCGGGTTGTGCCCTTGGCAAGTACGGCGGCCATCATGATGTTTTCAGTGGCACCAACAGATACTTTCGGGAACATAACCTCGCCACCGACAAGACCACCAGGAGCCTTGGCGTGGACATAACCTTCTTTAAGTTCGATTTCCGCACCGAGTTGTTGCATGCCCTGAAGATGCAAATCAACGGGGCGAGACCCGATAGCACATCCACCTGGAAGAGAAACTTCTGCGTGGCCTTCGCGTGCCAGCAATGGCCCAAGCACAAGAATAGACGCCCGCATCTTACGAACGAGTTCATAAGGCGCTTTGGTCGTTGTGATTGTCTTTGCATGCATTTCAAGTACACGCCCGGCACAGCCTTGACTACCCGCCGCGCCATTCATGTGCAGCTCAACCCCGTGCTGAGCCAAAAGGTTTGACAGGGTTGTGATATCGGCCAAGTGAGGAAGATTGCGCAGCGTAAGCACTTCGTCTGTCAGAAGAGCTGCCGTCATAAGAGGCAGAGCCGCGTTTTTGGCACCACTAATCCAAATTTTTCCTTTGAGCGGGTTTCCACCGCGAATTTTGATCTTATCCATAGTATCTTACCATTTCTGCCTGGTTATCATCTGTCAGACAGGACTACCCAAAGGCTTTGTTCAAATAGTGGCGCCGATCTGTTTAAAGGAAAGCAATTTTCTCTTTAAACCTGCCGCGCTGCATTTTATAGACGGGTTATAAACGGGGCAGAGTAACACCACGTTGTTTCATATATTTTCCCGCGCGATCGGCATAGGAGATATCACAGTCACCCTCCCCTTTAAGGAAAAGAAACTGGCAGGCGCCTTCATTTGCGTAAATTTTCGCAGGCAACGGCGTTGTGTTGGAGAACTCAAGCGTCACATGACCCTCCCACTCAGGCTCAAGCGGTGTGACATTTACAATAATGCCACAGCGAGCATAGGTGGATTTCCCAAGACATATAACCAGAACATCGCGCGGAATACGGAAATATTCAACGGTCCGAGCTAGTGCAAAGGAATTAGGTGGGATGATGCAAACATCATCATCTTTTTCCACAAAGCTTTGATCTGAAAAATCTTTGGGATCAACGATTGCATTGTGAACGTTGGTGAAGATTTTAAATTCGTTAGAGACCCGTGCATCATAACCGTATGAGCTTACACCATAGGAGATAACTCCCTCCCGGCGCTGCGCTTCCACGTATGGCTCAATCATGCCATGATTTTCGGCCTGATCTCGAATCCATGTGTCCGGCATAATTCCCACGGCATATCCTCCCAAGTTTCACCGATTCCATTTTTTCACACTGAAGACAGCGCAAAACCATAAACCTTCTACTGTCTCTGACGGGAAAGCTCAAGATTGAAGATGGTTCAAGCCGTATATTTATCTGGCCCAAATTTGTAAGGTGTGTTTACAGTAACCGATATGAGGGCGCGTTTATGGCCTATTTACGTTCCCGTAACTGCCCCTTACGTTTACGTAAATTTTCGCGCAAAGCCTTAGCTTCTCGACTCAGACGTATTGTCGTACGTTCAGCAACAGCCTTTTCCGAAGTAATACTCTTCTGGCTTCTATCTGCAGCTTCTTCCGTCGTTTTTTTAGGGTCTTCACCCGCCGTTTGTTCGGACTTTTCTTCTTCGCTCATGGCCGCAGATTGCAAAGTCTTCTCCCTCAGGTCAAGCCCATACCCGTATCTCGCCTTGAAACGAAGGTGCTTTCGAAAATTAAATTAGGGGTCGTGAATAAATTTAAGTGACAATAATATTGTGAAAAGTTAAAAATAAGCCTTGCAATAAAATGCGGACAAAGGCATATAACGCCCGTCCAAACGAGGCCGTGGTAGCTCAGGGGTAGAGCACGTCATTGGTAATGACGGGGTCGGCGGTTCAATTCCGCCTCACGGCACCATTTTTACGTAAGTATTTCAAATACTTAAAAAATTCAAAATTTTGCTAAAAATTTGAATTTCTGGACAGTTTTGCCAAACCAAATCTCGCTAACTTATCTTACATTCAACAGATCAGACTACGGCGTCATATATTGTATTTTGACGAAACCATCCCCTGTCGCATCTTCCCGTTTTTTGTGTCTTCGGCTTGATCAAACTGATTCTATGAACACTTCCCTCTTAAAAAATCAGAAAAAACACGCTAAACAGCCTATCATTGCATTCAGTAAAAACCTATACACCAATAAGAATGTAAAATGTCATAATTCACGTTCTTTTCACACTGGTTCTTCGAAATAACTATTTACGCTAAAGTAGTGTTAAAAATTACAAAATCAGAACTTTGACACCCCGTACTTTGATATCAGGAACACAGATTCTCAAGGAGAAGCATATGGATCATCCTCTCAAACCCGTGTTCACTCACACCTATACTGTTGAGATGGAAATCAAGGTCAAATCAAACAGCAATAAAGCAACAGACGTGACGGCAGGCGATATGTGGGCTGCGATATTACTTGGAACAGATATGTCCGATGAGGATTTTCTGTCTAAGGTTGGATCACCAACACACACCGAAAAAGAAGGATTTGAATAACGTTTGGCATAAAGGTTCACCAACTCGCAAAACCTAAACTACCTAAACTACTGAAAATCAGATGATCAATAAAGAAGCTGAACTAAACGTTTTGTATCTCATGCCACAGGTTCAGCTTCTCACCACTTCACACGGTTTGCACTAGCGCAAGCACACTATCTGCTTGAACCAAAGACGCCGTAAATGCCCCCAGCAAAGGTATAGTCCCGACAATCACGGCCAAAAGCACCAGTACTTTCAAAGAGACCTTTATCATAACACAACTCTCCAGCCATCAAGTTACACACAAGCCCAGAGGTCTTGCGTTCAATGCACTGATTAAAACAAGGCACTGATTAAAAATTATTCACCTAAATAGAAATATTTACTAAGGAGGTAACGGGGGCCAAATCACACAAACCCAGGTTTTCTTCCTTGCCACCCATATGTAGGGCTGTAATGCCTGCTTACAACAGGTTGCGTCGATCTGGCACAGGAAATTCGGTATTATTTCCTAAAATCTCACATGGAAACTCAAGGGATAAGAGCACGTTCACAATTACGTGGGGTTGTGATTTACCTTTGCTGATGCAGAGCTAATTGCTCTACCTTTGAGTACCCTGCCGTTCCCACCCCAAAGAGGTATTATGACGAATAACGATATATTATTCGCCCGCTGTACAGGTAATATCAAAAAGATAACCACTTTCGGAGTAGCACAGTTATTCTTTGCTATCAGTCTTGTAAATACCCCTGTTCAAGCCGAGGGATCAAACCAAGTCCCTCCGGCCTGCGGCGCTATTGATAATGCCTGTCAGGTTCCCTTGGGTGAATACAATATCTCGCTCCCTCCCAACCACCTTGGAAGCAAGCCAATCCCGGCTGTTCTTTTCTTTCATGGTGCTGGGCGCTCCGGTGGGGATACTCTCAAAAACACCTCTATGATCAAAACAATGAATGACCGAGGTTATGCAGTCATCGCCCCAAGTGGCCTGAAGAGACCTAACTCTCGTTTTGGTCCTGGCTGGTCCTTTATCCCACAAAGGCAAAAGCTGCGAGATGAACTGGCTTTCACGCACGAATTACTTAACGATGCAGCCAACCGATTTGGCATAGACCGCGACCGCGTCCTGATGAGCGGCTTTTCTATCGGAGCGTCTTTAGTTTGGTACCTGGCCTGTCAGGACGCTTCTCTTGCGACGGCTTATGCACCAGTGGCCGGTGCATTCTGGCGCCCTCTCCCGACAGCGCAGGACTGCAGCGGACCGGTTAAAATTTTACACACCCACGGATGGCGCGACAAGACGGTTCCTCTGGAAGGGCGTCCTTTGGGCGGCGGTACTATTTTTCAAGGAGATGTGTTTCAAGGACTTCGGGTCATGCGGGAGGTCAATGGCTGTGAAGGTTTACGCGCAGACGCGTTCGACACCACTTCAGTAGCAGGGGCCAAGGCTCCTTTCTGGCAACGCTGGTGGACACGCTGCACACCAGGCAGCAACTTACGGTTTATGCTCCACACTGGTGGACACAGGATCCCCAAAGGCTGGACAACAACAGCATTGGATTGGTTCGAACGCGTGAGCAAGGATAAAACAAAGACCAATTAGTTGTTTTGTACCAATTAGTTGCTTTGTAAATGAAACAGAGCATGGACAAATTGATCCTTTTTCACCTCGTCACTGGTAAACTTGCAATCAGGGTACCTGGTTCTCTCCAGGCTGGTGTTAAACACAATGGCATAATACCTCTGATCAAGATTTTAGCTTTACCGAGGTCGGGTTAAACAGGCATGAAGGAATTCGCCTAGGAATGAACACAATGGATTTCCCCTTTCCCCTGCAGTTCAACCATCCCGGCAGCATGTCCTTGCTCTCTATAGTGCAGCAGGATATTACGGGAAATCGCCAAGGCATCCGATAAACTCCGCGTTCCAAACAATTCTCGCGTTAATACCTTCAGGCGGCCAGGCGCATAGAGCGTGACAGTAAATGAATTTGGAACTCGTTATGAATTTGGAACTCGTTTTTTTGTTATCAATGACGATACATTCATGAGAACAAAATAAGAACATTTTCTTAATAATTCGTTACTTAAAACGACCATTATCCATTTGCGATTAGCCCCCTGTAATCGTCAAAGCAGTTCCGTCCCATATTGAAAACTAAAAAATTTTATCTTTTTCATCACCGAATCATAGATAAGCTCTTCAATTTCCTATACATCGCTAACTTTACACATCAACAACCTATGGATGTTTTGTTAGCTAAAGATCTAAATATCAGATAGCCTTCGTTATACGCCTTAAAAGTCAAACTACAGAAATAGTGTACTTGTTATCACAACATTAATGAATACACTTGATAGTATTATTTGTATCGTAACTGTACGACAATAATCTGGGCAAATCTTTAGGTGTAGAGGAAAAACATGAACTGTCGAGATACCGTCACCTGGAAAGTTGCCCGATCAACATGCCAATAAATATGCCGCGTCTTGATTATCCATTAACATGGTTAAGTTCTCCCTTAAAATTTTGGATGAGAAAATAATGGACAGCGACACAGATACTAGTTTGAATCAACGCCAAGCTAGACATCCAATGGAAATCGCTTTTGAAACCGCAGTCGACGGTATGATTCTCATCGACCACCATGGCATTGTGCAGCATTTCAACCCGGCATCAGTCGACCTGTTTGGATATAAGTCCGAAGAAGTAGTCGGACAGAATGTGAAGATGCTAATGCCCGAGCACTATGCTCATGAGCATGACCAGTACTTGTCCAACTATCAGCAAACAGGTGAGGCCAAGATTATTGGTATCGGTCGCGAAGTTGTCGGCCGTCGCAAGGATGGTAGCGAGTTCCCCATGGAACTGAGCGTAGGACATACGCAATCTCAAGGCCAATCCCACTATATCGGTGTAATTCGGGATATTAGCGAACGCAAAACAGCTGAAGCCCGATTAAAAAGCATGACCGCTTATATGGCTGGTGTGATTGACACCGCGGTTGATGGCATGATCCTGATCGATCAACACGGCATTGTGCAACATTTCAACCCAGCCTCCATCGACCTGTTTGGATACAAGGCTGAGGAAGTGGTCGGACAAAATGTAAAGATGCTTATGCCCGAACACTATGCACATGAGCATGATCAATATCTGACTAACTACCAGCAAACAGGCGAAGCCAAGATTATTGGTATCGGTCGCGAAGTTGTCGGTCGTCGTAAAGATGGCAGCGAGTTCCCCATGGAACTGAGCGTTGGTCACATGGAGGCAGAAGATCAATCCCATTATGTCGGGGTTATTCGAGACATCAGTGAACGCAAGAAAGCTGAATCCCAACAGGAAGCCATGGCCGCTTATATGGCTGGTGTGATTGACACCGCAGTTGATGGTATGATCCTGATCGATCAATACGGTATCGTTCAACATTTCAACCCGGCATCCGTCGATATATTTGGATACAAGGCTGAGGAAGTGGTCGGGCAAAATGTAAAGATGCTTATGCCTGAGCATTATGCTCATGGGCATGATCAATACCTGACTAACTATCAGCAAACGGGTGAAGCCAAGATTATTGGTATCGGCCGCGAAGTTGTCGGTCGTCGCAAGGATGGTAGTGAGTTCCCCATGGAACTGAGCGTTGGTCATATGGAAGCAGAAGGCCAGTCTCATTATGTCGGGGTTATTCGTAATATCAGTGAACGTAAAGAGGCCGAACAAAATCGAGAAAAACTCATTAAGGATTTAGGTAAAAGCAATCAGGAACTCGACGATTTTGCCTATATCGCATCACACGATCTTAAGGAACCCCTACGTGGGCTTGCCAACAATGCTCTTTTTCTAGCCGAAGATTACGAAGATGCTAT
>MAAC01016141.1_pt1 | contig 14684 bp, 15 predicted proteins | sample 1115981 | NCBI WGS metagenome assembly MAAC01 (sample SAMN04961126, study PRJNA320927) | seawater metagenome | isolation source: sample BD02T64 sea water enriched with oil for 64 days | place: USA:Gulf of Mexico | collected 2013-07-27 | reverse complement strand
TTGCGGTTTCCCATGATGAGTTTAAAGAGCTTAGTGCCTCAAGTATTCATGCGTTCGGTAAAGACAAGCATGTGCTTTATGATATTAAATACCTGCTTGATTCAACTGAATCGGATGGGCGTTTGTAATTAAAAAAACGGCTCAAGGAACGAAGGTGAGTCAGTGGCTAAGCTGACGTTGGCTTGCGTCAAAGGAAATAATAATTGAAGGAAGGTTTATCGCCTGACAATTAGGTATGAGTGTTTTTGCACAGCGGATGATTCAAATAAAATGTTGCCAGCAAAAAAAACCCGCGAAAGAATCGCGGGTATAAGAGGTTCATGAGAACCTGAGGAGGTTGGTACATCTTTGAGAACATCCCAACTGGCGCAAATATTACGGTAAAGGTGGTTTTTTCACGTGACATTAGTCACTCTAACTAACATTAGGGGAAGATTATGTAGGTTGTTTGGCAACCTACGCTGGTTGAGCCGATTTGGCTTATACGTATGTCTCATAAAGTATGCACTCGGTTGAGTGCGTGTCCGGCTAGGGTAACTATAGGTTGCAAACTCCGCTCATGCGCATTAGGCTTGTTGCCCCACCTCATTAAACCCTCAAGCCGTGTCTAAAAAGAAGCCCTCAAATAAATTGTCTAGAAAAGAGATAGAAGCCATCGATGATAAAGAACTCATCACTAAAACGCAGCTAGTAAGCTACTTGGCCAATCAAAAACGGCCCCAGGCTTGGCTAGATATCGCTGGCGGTTTAATGGTGCAATCTAAACGAGAGAAAAAATCGTTATCGCGCCATTTATCGGCGATGTTGAAGTCGGGTGAGTTGCTATTTAATCGAAAAGAGCAGTATTGCTTGGTGCAACAAAGCGACCTTGAAACTGGCGTGGTGATTGGCCATGCGGATGGGTTCGGATTTTTGAAACGCGATGCCGGCGGTGACGATATGTTTATACCGCCACACGAAATGCGCGCGTTAATGAACGGTGACCGTGTAGTTGCTAGTCGAGGGAAGTTGAATCGTCAAGGAAAGCTCGAGGCACGTATTGTTGAAGTGCTAGATAGAAAAGTTAAAACGGTGGTCGGACGATTTTTCGATGTGATGGGCGTTTTCCATGTTGAAGCAGAAAATAAACGAATTTTTCAGCACATACTGATTCCTGCAGACGCGACCTTAGGCGCGAAAGATGGCCAGATTGTGATGGCGCAGATTTCACGCTACCCATCTGCCCGTACACAAGCTATTGCTAAGGTAATTGAAGTGATGGGCGACCATATGGCGCCAGGTATGGAGATTGACATGGCGATTCGTTCATACGAGTTACCAAATAGTTGGTCACAAGCGGTGCTTGATGAAGCGCAAAGTTTTGGTGCCGGCGTGGTTGAGGCGGATTTGCTTGATCGAAAAGACATTCGTAAGCTGCCTTTTGTAACAATAGATGGCGCTGATGCGCGAGATTTTGATGACGCAGTGTTTTGTAAAAAAATGGCAAAGGGCTGGAAGCTCTGTGTAGCCATTGCTGATGTGGCTCACTATGTAAGGCCCAATAGTGCCATTGATACAGAAGCATATGAGCGGGGTACCTCAGTGTATTTCCCCGAAAAAGTGATACCGATGTTACCTGAAGTGTTGTCTAACGGGCTGTGCAGTCTCAACCCTCACGTTGACCGCTTGTGCATGGTTTGTGAGATGCGGCTGGATGAGCAAGGGACGGTGACTGGCGTCAAGTTTTACCAAGCAGTGATGCATTCACATGCGAGGCTAACGTATGATGAAGTTGGGTCGATATTTGACGAAACGGCGCCAGAGCTCCTGCAAAAACATAAAAAACTTCTGCCGCATTTGAATGCCTTGCGGGGCCTCTATGAGGTAATGAAAGTGGCGGCAGACGAGCGTGGTGCACTTGAATTTGATACCTTTGAAACGCGCTTTGTTTTTGATAAGGGGCGAAAAATAAAAGCCATTGAACCGGTTGTTCGGCATGATGCGCATCGCCTTATTGAAGTGTTTATGATTGCAGCAAATGCATCAACGGCTGACTTTCTAGCGAAACAAAAGATGCCTAATTTACTGCGTATACATGATGGCCCAAGTGTTGACCGCTTGTTAAAGCTTAGAGGGTTTTTGTCAGAACTTGGTTTAAGTTTGGAGGGTGGTGAAGAGCCAAAGCCGCATCATTATAAGCAATTGATTGCCAGCATACACGACCGCCCCGACTCGCATTTAATAGAAACCGTTATGTTGCGTTCAATGTCACAAGCTATGTATAGCCCAGAGCAGCAAGGACATTTTGGCTTGGCGTTAGATTTGTATGCGCACTTTACCTCGCCAATTCGACGTTATCCGGACTTGTTGACGCACCGAGCAATTAAGCACGTTATTCAAAAACAAACGCCAGCGAGTTTTAATTACTCAGATGGCGACATGGATTTATTTGGCGAGCATTGTTCGCACTGTAGCCGTCGCGCAGACGAGGCAACACGTGATGTTGAGAGTTGGCTAAAGTGTGAGTTTATGATGGATAAAATTGGCCAGCAGTTTACTGGGGTCGTTTCCTCTGTTACTTCATTTGGCTTGTTTGTAGAGTTGGATAAAGTCTTTATTGATGGCCTGATTCACGTAACCGCGTTGGGTGATGATTACTATCACTTTGATGCAGGTAAACATCGTTTACTCGGCGAACGTACGAATAAATCATTTCGCTTAGGTGATCGGTTACAGGTGAAAGTGGTGAAAGTAAGTTTAGATGACAAGAAAATTGACTTGTCCTTAGTGGGGGCGGAACAGAAGAAAAAAGTGTCGAGTAAGCGCTTTAAGAAGAGCAGACGATAATGGCTGAGATGCAAACAGTTTATGGTATTCATGCTGCGCAAGCGCTGATTAAAGCTGGGCCAGATCGAATCGTTAACGCGTGGTTAGATCGCCAGCGAAAAGATGCAAAGCTACAAGCAATAAAAGAGAGCTTGGATGTTGTGGGGGTACGTGTTGAATATGCGGATAAGAAAACGTTAGAGAAGTTGTCCGGCAATGGGAATCATCAGGGTGTCTTACTAACCGTTAAGCTGCCACAAGAGCGCACAGAGGAGGAGCTCAAAAAAAGGGTTAAAGAACGTACAGATGATGCGTTTTATTTGGTCTTAGATCAAGTCACTGACCCGCATAATTTAGGTGCGTGTTTAAGGACCGCGTTGGCGGCGGGTGTGCAAGGCGTGATTGTGCCAAAAGACAATGCCTGCAGGCTAAATGCTACGGTTTGTAAGGTGGCCAGTGGAGCGGCTGAAGTGCTTCCTGTCTACCGTGTCACCAACCTTGTTCGAACGTTGAAATGGCTTAAAGGCGAGGGTGTCTGGCTCAGTGGTGCCGCAGGCGAGGCGACACTGGGTATTTTTGATGCCGAATTAACAGGATCCGTGGCTATCGTCATGGGTGCTGAGGGGAAAGGTTTAAGGCAATTAACGCAACAACAATGTGACCAGTTGGTTAAGATTCCGATGTCAGAAAAGGTAGAGAGTCTGAATGTCTCAGTCGCAACGGGCATTATTTTGTATGAAGTGCTTCGGCAAAATAAGAAAGCCTTATAAAAAAATCAAATAACCGAATAATAAAATATTACATAAATATTGGAACACACCATGTCTACTTTAGTTTTTACCGTACAAAAAACTGATCTTCTTGAATTTAATGAATATCACGCCAAGATGAATAGTGCCTACGGTAAAAGTGTGACGAGGCATCAGATGTTATGGCCTGCAATTATTGCTGTTGCAGCATTGTTTATTGTGATGTCTACAGGAGATGCGCAAAAGGGTGTGTTGACCTTGACGGGTGCGTTCATTTGGTCGTTATTGGTGCCGGCGTGGTTGAAGAAGAGATTTTACCAACACGTTAATGATCAGATGTCTGATGAGCAGGTAGAGCAGGCCACGGGTGACTATAGTTTGAAAGTAACCCCTGAGGGCTTGATGGAAATTAGGCCGATGGGAGAGGATCTTATAGAATGGTCGAGTATTCATAGACTTGAAAAGTCAAAACACCATGTTTACCTTTATATGAGTAAAGATGCAGCCATTATTATTCCGAAAGATAGGGTGTCTAAAGAGAGCGATTTCAAAGCCTTTTATGCCGAGTTAGTCGATGCGATGAAGAAATAATCTAAACCAAGTCCTGCTTGATAAGTTATGCCTTTGGTGTGCGATGTTTACTTGTGAGTTGTAGAAGTAGTAAATTAAAAGCAAATAAATCTTAAACCTCAGGCGTTCGCTTGATTTACAGGGTTAATGTCTGTAAAATCGCGCGTTCGAAATTGCGGTCCTTAATATTGGGCTGTGATCCTTGCTTCACCTGTATTTCAGGGAAGCTGATAATCCTTAAGGAGATAAAATGAGACATTACGAAGTTGTATTTTTGGTTCACCCGGATCAAAGTGCGCAAGTGCCTGCAATGATTGAGCGTTATAGTGCGTCAATTAAAGAAAGCGGCGGCAATATTCACCGAGTAGAAGATTGGGGTAGAAGGCAGCTTGCTTATCCAATCAATAAAATTCATAAAGCCCATTACACATTGATGAACATTGAGTGTAGTCAAGAAGGTCTTGATGAATTAGAAAAGTCATTCAAATTCAATGATGCAGTGATCAGAAATATGATTATGCGTCGTGATGAAGCAGCGGCTGGTACAACGCCTCTTGCTAAATCAAACGAAAAAGAAGCGGCTAAATCTTATGTAAAGCCTGTCCAAAAAGCGGCTGAAGCACCAGCTGAAAAAACAGAAAAGTCTGAGCCTGTTGCTGAAAAAGCAACGGAAAAATAAGACGCTGTAAAACAAAATTTAAGGAATAGATATGGCATTTGATAAAGGTTTTAGACGTCCACGTTACTGCCGCTTTACTGCGGAGAATGTAAAAGAAATTGATTACAAAGATTTGGATACATTAAAAGAATATATGACGGAAACAGGAAAAATCATTCCTGCTCGTGTAACAGGTGTAAAAGCAAAGTACCAACGTCAGTTAACTGCAGCGATTAAAAAAGCTCGTTTTCTTTCATTGATTCCATATTGCGACGCACACGAACGTTAGAATATTTGTCGCGAGTGATCGCGTTTTAAGCCCTGCATTATGAAAGCATTAGCAATATTTATTATGCAAGGTGGGCGGCAGGCTACTATTGTAGTAGCCACAATGGCTATTTTGTCATTGTTATTTCCGCCACTGCTGATAGTGAGTGTCGCCGCAGTATGTTTGGTGACACTAAGAAATGGTTCTACTGAAGGCTTAAGGGTTTTAGTAGGATCAACGGTAGCGACTGCATTAATGGGGTATATGTTATTGGGAACATCATTAGTTTCCTTTACATATCTGCTCATTATGTGGTTGCCGGCCTTTTTAGTGTCGATGGTACTGCGCGAAAGTAGGCAGCTAAATAAAGCCCTAGAGTTTTTGGTAGTATTAGGGATGTTGGCGGTAGCCGGTGTCTATTTAACGATAGATAACCCAGCCCAACTTTGGGCGGAAGGCATCCAAAATATTATTAAAAGCTTAGTGGAGCAACAAGGTTTACTCATCACTCAGGCAGAGTTGCAAGAAGGCCTGGAGTTTTGGTCCCAGTACATTACTGGAATTGTAGTAGCCGGTACGCTTATTAGCTTGTTAATGAGCTTGTTGTTAGGAAGATGGTGGCAAGGCCTACTGTTTAATGCAGGTGGTTTTGACGAGGAGTTTAGCCATATTCGTTTGTTGCCTCGTGATGGCTTGGTGTTTGTAGTGCTTATTGCCTTAGGTGTGTTATTAGAAGGGCAGTTTGCAGAGTTAATATGGAACCTCGATATACAAGTTCTACTGTTATTTTTTATAGTAGGCGTATCTGTTGTTCATGTGGTAATTAAAAACAGAGGCGGCAGTCGATTTTTGCTCGGGGTTTTTTATATTGCAGTATTTTTTGTGCCACATTTGATGTTACCCTTAGTATTGATTGGGTTATCGGATGTTTGGATGGATTGGCGTCAACGGTTAGTTAAAGCGTAACGCTGGGTTAAATTTTAAATTTATAGATAGGATTCAGTAAAGATGAACATTATTCTTCTTGAAAAAGTAGCAAATTTAGGTAATTTGGGCGATAAAGTATCGGTTAAACCAGGTTTTGGTCGTAATTTTTTAATACCGGGCGGTAAAGCAGTTCTTGCAACCCCTGATAGAATTAAAGAATTTGAAGCGCGTAGAGCCGATCTTGAAAAAGCAGAAGCAGACCGTTTAACACAGGCTCAAACACGAGCAGAAGCTGTTGAAAAACTAAGCCTGACAATCACTCACCAAGCAGGTGAAGAAGGTAAATTATTTGGTTCAGTAGGTTTGCCAGACATTATCAAAGCATGTGCTGATGCAGGTGTTGAAATTGATAAGCAAGAAATCAAGTTGTCTGAAGGATCAATTAGACAAACGGGTGAATTTGAAGTAGCTATTCACTTGCACTCTGATGTTGTTGCAACACTTAAATTAGCGGTAGTTTCTGAAGACTAGTCCGCTATCTTTTGTGAGAAAGCCGGTGTCTTTTTGACACCGGCTTTTTTTTGCGATCCGGATTTACCCTTCCTGTACAATCGTTTAACTTTCCATTTAAATTTTAAGTAGATCCATGTCTGAAGAACCAATGTTCGATTATGAAATGCCGGATGAAACGGAGTTTCTTCGTGTGCCGCCACATTCTTTGCAAGCCGAACAATCTGTTTTAGGTGGTTTGATGCTAGACAATCAGTGCTGGGATACAGTGGCTGACAAGGTGATGGCAGAGGATTTCTACCGTAAGGATCACCGTTTAATATTTGAAGCAATTGCTGATTTAGCAAAAAAAGACGAACCCTTCGATGTGGTCACTATTTCAGAAATACTAGGTCAAACAGGTGAGCTAGAGAGTGTGGGTGGTTTGGCGTATTTGGGTGCGTTGGCCAAAGATACACCGAGTGCGGCCAATATTGTGAGTTACGCGGCCATTGTGCGCCAGCGTTCTGTTCGACGCCAATTGATTCACATTGGTAACGAAATTTCGGACTCTGGGTTTGATACCGAAGGCCGTGATATCAATGAATTACTGGATGTGGCTGAAAGTAAGGTCTTTAAGATCGCAGAGCAAGGGGCGAAAGGACAGAAAGGCTTTGAGACGATAAAAGATTTATTGGGTAAAGCGGTCGATAAGATCACAGAGTTACATGAGAACCAGAATTCGATTACCGGTGTTAGTACGGGTTTCTCTGATCTAGATGAAATGACATCAGGGCTTCAGCCAGCGGATTTAATTATCGTGGCAGGGCGACCTTCGATGGGTAAAACCAGTTTTGCGATGAACCTTGCGGAAAACGTAGGTATCAAAAGTGGTCTGCCGATTGCTGTGTTTAGTATGGAGATGCCTGGCGATTCGTTAGCGATGAGGATGATGTCGTCCTTAGGCCGGATTGATCAGCATAAAGTAAGAACTGGGCAGCTCGACGACGATGAGTGGCCGCGGATGCAATCATCAATTAACATTTTGGCTGAAGCAAAAATATTTATAGACGATACGGCGGCATTAAGCCCAATAGAGATTCGTGCACGTTCTCGGCGCTTAATGAAAGAGCACGGCCAGTTAGGCTTGATCGTACTAGATTATTTACAGCTAATGCAGTCACCTTCCAAAAGTGAAAGTCGTGTGGCAGAGATTTCTGATATTTCTCGGTCATTAAAAGCACTGGCGAAAGAGTTGAATGTTCCTGTTATTGCTTTATCGCAGTTGAATCGTAACTTGGAGCAACGCCCGAATAAGCGCCCCGTTATGTCTGATTTAAGAGAGTCGGGTAGTATTGAGCAGGATGCCGACGTGATTATCTTTATTTATAGAGATGAGGTGTATAACGAGGATTCTGAAGCAAAAGGCGTGGCAGAAATTATCATTGGTAAGCAGCGTAATGGCCCCATCGGAACGTGCCGTTTGACCTTCTTAGGGCAATACACGCGGTTTGAAAATCTTGCAAATGACTCGTACATTGATGATGAGTACTAACTCGACTCATTATTCACGCTAACGAAGTCCTACGTTAAACATGTCTAGCCATACTAAGGTCATTATTGATTTATCAGCATTGAGGCATAATGCTTCCATTGCTCGTCAAGCCGCACCGCATTCAAAGTTAATGGCGGTGATTAAAGCGGATGCATATGGACATGGCATGTTGGCGGTTGCGCAAGCCTTATCTGATGTTGATGGTTTTGCAGTAGCACGGTTAGATGAGGCGATAGCACTTAGAAATGCAGGCATTACCACGCCTATTTTAGTACTGACCGGTTTTGTTTCGGTGGATGAGGTTATACAGTTTTCTAGCTATGACTTAGACGCCGTTATTCATAGTGAGTATCAGTTGGAGTTGTTGAATTTAAGCAGCCTTTCAACACCAATTTCGGTTTGGTTAAAAATAAATACGGGGATGAATCGCTTGGGTGTCGACAGCTCGACTGTGAGCAGAATTCACGATGCGCTGCAGTTAACGGGTAAAGTACGTTTGCCGATTAAGTTGATGACGCATTTAGCCTGTGCGGATGATATGGATTCAGTGTCAACCGAAAAACAAATTGATTTGTTTGACCAAAGTATAGTGGGCTTAAGCGGTGAGCAAAGTATTGCTAATTCAGCGGGTCTTCTTGGTTGGCAACGTGCACAGCGGCATTGGGTGCGCCCGGGGATTATGCTCTATGGCGGTGGTCCGTTTTGTAACGTAGCGGCGAATACTGATGACTTACAAGCCGTTATGACGCTAAAAAGCAGTGTCATCTCACTTCGAACGGTTAAAAGAGGCGAGTTTGTCGGTTATGGTGCGGTTTGGCAGGCAAAAAGAACTAGTTTGATAGCAACCATTGGTATTGGTTATGGCGATGGTTATCCGCGTCATGCGGCAACCGGAACACCGGTGATCGTTGCTGGACAAAAAGCCCCGCTGGTAGGGCGAGTGTCGATGGATTCTATTAATGTGGATGTCAGCCAATGTGTGAATATCAAAGTGGGTGATGAGGTTGTTTTATGGGGCGATGGACTGCCGGTTGAGGAGGTTGCTGAAAAAAGCGATACGATTTCCTATGAGTTGATGTGCGGCATTACCGATCGAGTCACTAGAATTATAAGAGAGTCTGTTGATGGCGAGTAAACCAAAAACCGTGTATAGCTGCCGTGAGTGTGGTTCGAGTGCCTCAAAGTGGGCAGGCCAATGCCAAGATTGTGGTGGCTGGAATACCCTAGATGAATCAATCGTATCGAGCTCTTCGAAAGTAAACCGTTTTAGTGGCTACGCAGATCAAACAAGTTCAGCTGAGGTGCAAATATTATCGGCGGTGGAAGCGCAGTGTATTGAGCGGGCTAAAAGCGGGCTAGATGAGTTGGACCGAGTATTGGGTGGCGGTATTGTGCCTGGCTCAGCTATCCTCATTGGTGGTGATCCTGGTATTGGTAAATCAACGTTATTGCTGCAGTCGTTAGCCAGTTTAAGCCAACATACTAATACGCTATATGTTAGCGGTGAGGAATCTGCTCAACAGGTGAGTATGCGGGCGACCCGGCTCCAACTTTCGGTTGATAAAGTAAATATTTTATGTGAAATTTCACTGGAAACTATTTTGGCAACGGCTGAAAAAATGTCGTCAAAGGTGTTGGTGATCGACTCAATTCAAACCGTGTTTAGTGATGAGTTGGCATCTGCCCCAGGCTCAGTTGGTCAAGTTAGAGAATGTGCTGCGCGCTTGGTTCGTTTTGCTAAACGGACTAATACGACTATATTTCTAGTAGGCCACGTGACGAAAGAGGGTGCGATCGCAGGGCCGCGAGTACTGGAACATATGGTGGACTCTGTTTTATATTTTGAGGGTGATTCAGGCAGCCGCTTTCGAGTCATTCGCGCAATCAAAAACCGCTTTGGTGCGGTTAATGAATTGGGCGTTTTTGCAATGACTGAGAAAGGGCTGCGAGAAGTAACGAACCCGTCGGCGATCTTTCTTTCACGACACGAACAAGAAGTGCCTGGTAGTGTGGTGATGGTTACTCGTGAAGGGTCGAGGCCATTATTGGTTGAGGTGCAAGCGCTGGTGGATGAGTGCCGGCAAGGCAATCCTAAACGAGTCACCGTGGGTATGGATCAAAATAGGTTGGCAATGTTGCTGGCGATTTTGAATCGACATGGGCAGTGTTCTTTATTAGATCAAGATGTATTCGTGAATATTGTGGGTGGTTTACGAGTTATGGAAACGGGCAGTGATTTAGCAGTAGTAGCTGCGTTATTATCCAGTTTTAAATCTAAAAATATTCCGAAGGACTGGGTCGTGTTTGGCGAGCTGGGGCTGTCAGGCGAAGTACGCCCTGTGCCCAATGGTGAAGAACGCCTGAGGGAGGCTGCTAAACACGGCTTTAAGTTTGCTTTAGCGCCGAAAGGTAATATTCCTAAAGGCGGCATTGATGGTTTGAAAACTCACCCAGTGAGTGTGCTGCGAGATGCCTTAGAGTTTTTCTAAGGGTCTTCACCTGATCCAAGTGAGCTAAGAGATAATAAGTTTCTTTCTAGCATGGAGGTGTCGCCCATATTGAGTTCCACCAGTTTTCTCAATGCGGTAACGCTATCAATATCAATTTCGTCAAATTGAAAGCCTAGCTGCTTGTATTTGCCGATGAAGACGATGTGCGCTGATACTTCAATACCGATCTGTTCGCCTAATATAATGTCGATAGTGAGCTTGTCTTGTACTTGAAAGTTAGCCGTGTATTTACTACCAGATATTAAACAGCCGTTAAACGAAATATCCAATAAATTGCACTGTACGGCGCTGCCATCCTCGGCAATTAAGTGAGTGCTTGCATCATGGAAGATGCGCTTGAAGCGTCTTTTTTCTTTATGATCATCGTTCACATTTATGTCCTATTCTATGAAGTAAATATATTTCTTTTCGCCAATTTGTATCGGGGTGTTGTTATTTAATATTGTCTCAGCTGAGATGGCGACACCATCAACATGGATCTCTACATCATCCGCCAATCTAGAGATATAGTAGCCATCGTTTCGTTTGACAATAATGGCTGGGGTGCTGTCGGCAATATTTATTTCGTTAACAACTTTATTCAAGCTAACCACTAAGCCGATATCAGGGCCGTTCATAATTTGTAGGTTAGCTGTACCTAGGTTGCTTGCTGCCTTAGGGGCGAGTTGCTCAGTTGCTGAAGAGTTTTCTGCTTGAGTGTTGTCCAGTATTGAGAAGTCAGAGGTGTGTGAGTAAAAAAGTGTGTGTTTTCCGATCGTGATTTTGTCACCTTGCCGGATGACACTTCTATTAATAAGGTGGTTATTTATGAGTGTTGAAAACTGCTCAGATGAATTTTCGATGAAATACTCATCGGCGATAAGTGTTATTTTTAGGTGTGTTGGAGCAATGGCAAGGCTGTCGATAACAAACGTGTTAGACGAATCTCTACCGAGCGAGGATATACTTTGTTCTAGATGAAAAACGTCAATGGGTCTATTGTTGAAAAAAAGGGTTAGCTTTGCCATAGGTGGTATTCCATTATTTTCCTAAGTATAGATCAGTTAAATCATAGCGCTATTTTTTTAATGACCTTATCTGATTGAAATTTAGCAAGTTTAACGGCGTTGCCTTCCATTTGAACAATTTCAATGGGGTGGTTGTATAGTTTAAGACTAGTTCCTTGTTTTGGAATAGACTCGAGGTACTCGATAATAAGCCCATTTAATGTTTTTGGCCCGTTTGTTGGCAAGTCCCATTCCAATGAACGATTTAGTTCTCTGATGGTTATATTGCCACTGATTAGCAATGTGCCATCGGCTTTTTTCTGAATGTCTGGTGAGCTGTCTGAAGGGTCCGTGGTGAATTCGCCAATGACTTCCTCTAAGACATCTTGTAATGTGATTAGGCCAAGAAGAGAGCCGTATTCATTCACAACAAAAGCAAACCGTTGCTTATTCTGTTGGAAGTTAATCAGTTGCTTGTAGAGGCTGGTATTGTTTGGAACAAAGTATGCGTCTCGTTGCACATCGAGTAACTTTTGCTGGTTGAAATCCTCGTCATGTATCAAGCTAAAAAGATCTTTTGTTTTTAGGTACCCTTGAATGGAATCCATGTTGGTTCTGAAAATAGGCAAATTTGAGTATGAGGAACTCAATAATTGCTTTTTGATATCACTTACATCGTCATCAAGGTCAATGCCATGTATTTCATTAATGGGCGTCATGATGTCTTCAACGGTCGCTTGTTGAAGATCCAGAATACCGAGCAACATGTCCTTGTGTTCATCAGGGATAAGACTGCCAGCCTCAGTGACGACCGTACGGAGTTCTTCATGCTGCATTGCTGTGTCGGCATCATGACGCACATGGATGCCGAAGGCTTTAAGCAGTAAGTTGGACAAGGTATTAATGATCCAGACAATCGGATACAGCAGTTTTAATAGCGGCGTGTAGATGATGGAAGCGAAAAATGCGAGTCGCTCAGGGTGGCTTGCGGCCCATGTTTTTGGTGCGACTTCTGAGAAAATTAGAATCACGAAAGTAAGTAACCCTGCAGCAATGGCTATACCTGCTTCACCATATAAGCGTAACGCAATAATCGTTGAAATGGACGAAGCCAAAATATTAATGAAATTATTGCCGAGTAAAATTAGGCCAATTAAACGGTCGGGTTTTTGAAGGAGTTTGTGTGCTAGTTTTGCACCCAAGTGCTCGCCCTTAATAAGGTGTAATAGGCGGTAGCGATTTAAACGCATTAAGGCAGTTTCAGAGCCTGAAAAGAATGCAGATAATAAAATGAGGATGGCTAGGGTACTAAAAAGAAAGCCCAATGAAAGATCAGTCACAGCGTAGCTTGGATTAAATATTAATATAATTACTTTCTAAAACTTGTTCGGTTAACTGTCAAGCTAAAACGTAATTCATGTACTAAAGTCGGTGTTAGTTTATAAAAACCTGCAAATAGTGTCGGTTTTTTGACATACTAAAGGACATACGGATATAAAAAAAATAATAGGTTGTAGGTTTATGGCATTACAAAAAGTGTTTGTGATAGATGATGATAAAAGTTCTGAGGTGTCCACAATACTGAGTTTCTTAGATTACAAGGTTAAATTATTAACACTTGATAAGCTGAAAGCGGCTGTTAATATCGATGATTCTCCTCTTGTCGTGTTGGCAGAAGGGGTCGATGTCGACGCTGATGTGATTCATGCGTTTTTTGCTGAGCGTAAACGCCAGCAGCCATTTTTATATATCCACAACAATTGTTGGGTTATTTAGTCCCTCTAGAATGGCCAACGACCTATCAGAACTTTGTAAATGGCATCCGTCAGTTGCAGTCTGCAGCAAATTCACTGAACGAAGACTTGTCTCAAAGGGCTTCTGAGCTCTTTAGAAGTTTGGTGGGTAATAGCCAGGAAGTGAAACGTGTTAGACAGTTGATCCAACAGGTGTGTGTTTCAGATGCGACGGTTTTAATTCTGGGCGAGTCAGGCACTGGTAAAGAAGTGATTGCACGAAATATTCACTATCACTCGACTCGTCGACAAAAAGCATTCGTGCCTATCAATTGCGGTGCGATACCGGCTGAGCTGATTGAAAGTGAGTTGTTTGGTCATGAAAAAGGAGCTTTTACGGGCGCGTTAACAGCTCGGCAAGGGCGTTTTGAGTTGGCAGAGGGAGGTACGTTATTTCTTGATGAAATTGGTGATATGCCCATGCAAATGCAAGTTAAGCTATTGCGCGTATTGCAAGAGAAAGTTTTTGAGAGAGTGGGTGGTAATAAGACTATTGAGTGTAATGTTAGGATCCTGGCAGCGACACATAGAGATCTCAAAAAAGAGATTGAAAAAGGTAGTTTTCGTGAAGACCTATTTTATAGGTTGGATGTGTTCCCGATTACTATCGCGCCATTAAGAGACCGGGCTGAAGATATTCCTATGCTGGTGAGTGAGTTAGTGCAGCGGATAGAAAAAGATAAAAAAGGTTCTGTGCGCTTTACCTCTGGTGCGTTAATGGTGTTATGTCAACACGACTGGCCGGGCAATGTAAGAGAGTTAGCCAACATGGTTGAGAGGCTCACGATTATTCATGCCTATGGTGTGGTTGATGTGAAGGATTTACCTGATAAATTTCACAAATATTCCGATCAGCCTGTTATCAGGCAAGAAGAACTTAGCCTCGAGCCGGATATACCTGTGGCGCAAAGTATATCCAGCAATGATTTCTCTGCGCAAGAGAACAGTCATGCCGCAACGGGTATTTTACCTGGGCAGGGAATTGATCTAAAAGAGCATTTGAATAAGTTAGAGTGCTCGTTGATTCAACAAGCGTTAGACGATTCGAAAGGTGTGGTGGCTCATGCGGCAAAGAAGCTTAATATGCGCCGTACAACGTTAGTCGAAAAAATGCGAAAACATGATATGCAGCGTCATGATTGAGTGACTGTTATTTGACGGGGTGTGAAATAGATAAAATAACATCATGTTTTAGAAGTAAAAAATAATCTGGCACGTTTCTGGCATTGGGTCTAGTACCTTAATTGAGATGACAGAAAATGAGCTTACTTGCTACACCAGAAACGCCCCATAAGAGCCAGCCTCTCGAAGATGCGTTTCTTGCGTTTAATCAAATTTCTCAACACCTAACAGACTCTTATCAACGTTTAGAGC
>MAAC01009915.1_pt1 | contig 14687 bp, 14 predicted proteins | sample 1115981 | NCBI WGS metagenome assembly MAAC01 (sample SAMN04961126, study PRJNA320927) | seawater metagenome | isolation source: sample BD02T64 sea water enriched with oil for 64 days | place: USA:Gulf of Mexico | collected 2013-07-27 | reverse complement strand
ATAAACAATATCTATAAACTCGCGGCTTTATTTGTGGTTGAGTTTTTTGAATCAGATAAAATAACACCTGTTCAATCAAGTGGTCATACTATCGTTTGTGGCTACGATGTATTAGGACGAATTGTGGTGGAGGAATTGGAAAACAAAGGTGTTGATTTTTTAATAATTTCAGATAATTTACAACACGTTTTACTGGCAAGGAAACGTGGCTTAAATGCTTATTTTGGACATTTGGATAGACTTCCTGTATTGGAATCACTTAAGGTTGAACAATCAAAATCAATTATCATCACAGTTAACACATTAAAAAATAAGCAGATAATTTGTGAGGCGGTATTAAATTACTACCCGAATGCTAACTTGATTGTAAAAGTTAACACGCTTGAAGAAAAAAATTCATTAGCAGACCTTAAAATTAACTCATTTGTTCATGCACATCATGAAACAGCAATTCTACTTGTAAAGCAAAGTATAACTTAAGTAATTAGTGATGGTTATTTGAATATAAACTAGTGGCCATACTCCTATCATTTTCATATTTCATTTAATGCTAGAACTTAACATTAAAGTAAGCTCAAATAATTCTGGGGAGAACGAGGTTAAGGCATTGTTTGATCGATTTCACTAACTGATAGGGACATAAGTAAGCTAAAATAACAGCAATTATTTTAGCTTTGAGCCCTTTATTTCATGAGCATTGCCACAACGCCAGCCAACTTTGCAGAACTCGGCCTTATTTCGCCTTTATTAGCTCGATTAACCGAGTTGGAATATCAGCAGCCAACCCCCATTCAAGCGCAGGCTATTCCAAGTGTATTAGCAGGGCGTGATTTAATTGCAGGAGCAAATACTGGCTCGGGTAAAACCGCCACCTTTGCACTGCCTATATTACAAAAATTATATGCTAAAAAATTATTAACAAGTAAAGGTAGTCAAAGCAATAAAGGTAACTATGTTGCAGGGTTGATTTTGGTGCCTACTCGTGAATTAGCCAAGCAAGTTGCTGACAGCATTAAATCTTATGCGGCGCATTTTAATGGCGCGATTAAAACGGTTGCTGTTTTTGGCGGTGTATCAGTAAATATTCAAATGCAAGCATTACGGGGTGGCACTGATATTTTGGTGGCAACGCCAGGTAGGTTACTCGATTTAATTGCAAGTAATGCCATCAAGCTTGATTTGGTTAACACCTTAGTGCTTGATGAAGCCGATCGAATGTTAAGTTTAGGCTTTACTGAAGAGCTATCTGCGCTGTTGGCGCTTATGCCTAATAAATCAGTGCCAAAGAAAAAACAAACTTTATTATTTTCAGCTACTTTTCCAGAGCAAGTACAAACCTTAACTCAAGAATTGCTTAACGACCCCATTGAAATACAAGTACAAAGTAGCGATGCTAGCACCTTAGTACAGCGTGTTTTTACGGTGAACAAAGGCGAGAAAACGGCAGTATTAGCGCATTTAATTAAGCAACATCAATGGCGACAAGCGCTTATTTTTGTCAATGCCAAACACCACTGTGAGCATTTAGCTGAGAAACTCTCTAAACGTGGTATTACCGCAGAAGTGTTTCATGGTGATAAAGGGCAGGGGGAGCGTAGTCGCGTGCTTGACGGATTTAAAGCCGGCGAAATTGAAGTATTAATTGCCACGGATATTGCTGCCCGTGGTCTTGATATTGAAAAATTACCTGTCGTTATTAATTTTAATTTACCAAGAAGTCCATCAGACTACATGCACCGTATTGGTCGAAGTGGCCGTGCTGGTGAGGTAGGTTTAGCCTTGTCGCTTATTGATCATGAAGATTATCATCATTTCAACGTGATCGAAAAGAAGAACAAGATTTGGCTTGAACGTGAGCAAGTTACGGGTTTTGAAGCCGATGAAGTGATCCCTTCAGACGTTGATAAACCAATGGCAAAGCCTGAAGGCAGTGGTAAGAAAAAACGCAAAAATAAAAAATCAGTCAATGCAGATATCTGGTTGAGAAATTCAGACTCTGAATAATACCATTTGGATTAATTAAGGGTACAGAATTCAATGAGAATAAATTTTCAAGAACAAGGCGCTTGATTGAGCAATAGCTGGCTATTGAGATTGAAAGCAACGACGTTATTGGATATTTAGGCCATTTGAAAATGCTCACTTAGTTAGTGTAATTGGTATAAATTATAGGCACTCTTATGGTGTTTATTTTGGTGAATTGAAGGTGAAGTTATTCATTGGGTTTAACTGAGTTAAAAATGGCTGGAATAAACGCTAAATATCGGTTAAATTCAAACATGTAGACCAAAGAATTATCATTCTGCAATATTTAAAGGACTATCTATGCAAGGTTACCAAGATTTAGAAGATGTATCGTTTTTATTGAAAAAAATATCCGTTAAAGAAACTATTTTAAGTATTATCGGTGTACAAACGTTTTTTTATTTATTTTCAGTCTTATTCTCAGTTTTATATTCAGCGCTACCTCCCTCAGTGTTAGCAACATTGCCTAATAAACTTTTTGATGTGTCTGGCATACTCTCTTTTGCTGCTGATATGTGGTTAATTGCTTTTTTATTTAGTATGGGTATTATTTTTTGTCACCAATTAAAAATAATTCAACAACTTTCTGTTTATAATTCAATCGTTTTTTCATTCGTTATTATTGTTTTTTCATTATTTAGAGAAGCATCAACGATTAATATTACCGTTTTTGTTTTAGTCGCACTTTCTTTAGTGTTAAAAGTTAATGGCTATTACTTAGAAAAACAAACCCTTAAAAAATTAATTGAGCAACAGTGATGAAAATTTTTTATTATTTAGCGATTGGTTTATTAATTTTATCTTGCGCAGGGCTTTTTGTTTTAAAACGACCTGATGGTGGTGCATGGTTGAACCTTGCAGACATTATTACCCCGATAAAAACCAAGCTTCAAATGCTCCAAAGTGATGTTGCTAATAAAATACGAAAGAGTACATCTTCAGTAGGTGAGCAACAATCAAAAACTGTAGAGGTTTTTCGCTGGCAAGATGGAAAAGGGGAGTGGCACTTTTCTGATAAAAAAGGTTCCGATAACAAATCAGCCAATAACAATGCTCAAAAAATAGCGATTAAAACCACCAATGTTATGTCAATTAAGGTTGAGCAAGTCGACAATAAGCCAATTGAAAAAGAACACTCTGAACAATCATCAGCTAATAAGCCTTTGCAATCTTCTTTAAGCAAAATACCAACACTTATTGATGATGCACAAAATGTTCAAACATTGATGGATGAAAGAACCAAGCAACTTGATAAAGCTATTGAACAACGATGAACTGCGCTAATGTCTTCTCGATGGTTGTTTATTTCAATAATAGAGAAAATTTAACCACAGAGAACACCAATGACTTTCTATCATTTTTTCAGTTTACTTAAAAATCACAAGCTGCCTTTATTAATTGCTATTGCGTTAATGGTAGTCGAAAGTTTAGTTAGCTTATCAGTTCCTTGGTTTGCGGGTAAATTTTCAGAGTCCATACTTAATGGCGACACCATATTCAACCTTAGCTACATTCAAATTGCGCTTATTTGGTTATCTTTATTTGTTTTGCAGGCTTTGTTACGATTTTTATCAACATATCGGGTGAATTTCATTGGCGCAAAAATGCTTACCGAGCTCAGTTGCAGGCTGTATGATCATATCCAATTGCTACCCGTAAAGTACTTCAATACGACCAAGCAAGGGGAAACATTAGCGCTACTGAGTAATGATGTAACCATTATCAGTTACTTTCTTTCGGGCATATTAACGGGACTCGTGCCAGCAGTATTGATTTTGTCTGGTGCACTTATCTTAATGGCTTCAATCAACATCACCATCACGTTAATAATATTACTTATGGTGCCCGCTTTTTTTGTTGTTTTGAAGTTGCTTGGTAGAGGCTTAAGGCCGATATCAAAAAATTTAGTACAAAGACAGGCCGACTCTCTTGCTATTGCCAGTGAAAATTTTGGTGCAATAAAATTGATCAAAGCCTTTTCAAGAGAGCGAGTAGAGTCAAGTCGCTTTAAAACTAACGCGCATGAAATTCAAAAATTACGTAAAAAGCAGCTTAAAGTGCAAGCTATTTTATCACCTGTTCTGCAGTTGTTAATATCGACTGGCGTTTTAATTGTTGTGGTTGTCAGTGCCATGCACTATCAATCAGGGGAGCTAACCATACCTGATTTAATTACCTTATTAATGTACGGTATGTTATTTGCGCGCCCAATGAGTGCTTTAGCTAATTTGTATGGGCAAGTTCAACAAGCTGTTGGTTCGTCGCACCGTTTAAATGATGTTTTTAATATTTCACCCGAGCCAACGGATGTATTAAATGGCAATGATCATAATGTTGATGAAGATATTTCAGGGGTAATTGCTTTTAACGATGTTTGTTTTAGTTATAGTGAACACGAAACGTTATTAACAAAAGTTAATATTGAAATACCACCGAATAAAATTATGATGATTATCGGCGCTAACGGCACGGGTAAAACAAGCTTATTGCACTTATTAATGCGGTTTATTTTACCTACATCGGGAGAGATCACCGTAGGGGGTAAATCATTAAACAGCTTTGGACTGTCTAACTTAAGAAAGCAAATAGGTTTTGTATCGCAAGACATTGTTTTATGCGATGGCAGTGTTGCAGACAACATTGCTTTTGGCTATCCTCAGGCAAGTTTTGAAGAAATAGAATTTGTAGCAAAACAAGCAGGAGCCCATCCGTTTATCACTGAGCTTAATCAGGGTTATCAAACCCAAGTTGGCGAAGGGGGCGTTTTACTTTCTGGTGGTCAAAAGCAGCGCATATCACTGGCAAGAGCATTAATGTCAAACCCTTCGGTATTGCTTTTAGATGAACCGACATCAATGATAGACAAAGAAGGTATTGTTGAGTTTACCAGCGTGCTGCAACAGTTATTGAAAACTCAAACCGTGATCATGGTTAGCCATGATGAAAAATTAACCTCAATTGCTGATCATCTTTATGTGATGAAAAATGGGCAATTAATAAATACACATAGTAAACAGGAAGGCGTTAACCAATGAGCACCACCACTTACCAATTAGCTGAAAATGTTCTTTTTCAAAAAGTTTCTGAAGAAACCGTGATACTTGAGCCTGAAACAGGGCAGTATTATACCCTTGATGAAATAGGCACATTTATGGTTGAAAACATTCAACAAGGTAAAACCATAACAGCCGTTGTTACTTGTGTGTTAGAAAATTATCAAGCGGATGAACAAGAAGTTAGCCAAGACTTAAATGAATTAATTGCTGATATGCTCAAGCAAGGCTTACTGGTTGAAGCTTGATAACATGTTATTGAGTGTTAAAAAGCTATTGAAATTTAATATAAAAGAGCTGTGGTTGCTAACCTATGCTTGGTTTGTTTTTTTGAAATGGGATTTTTTAATTTCATCAATAAATTTTAAAAAGTGGCGCGAACAAATAAATAACGCGACTTTTGAACATGATAAAAACGATTTAGCCATAAATACAACCAAGCTCGAACACGTAAAACTAATTATCAACATGAGTGAAATTGCAGGTCGACATCATATTAGAAAAATGAATTGCCTTCGACGCTGCTTAACGCAAAAACAACTCTTAAATAACCATGGTTATCATTGTAATTTGCATCTAGGTGTGAAAATTGAGCAAAACAATTTAAAAGCTCATAGTTGGTTAAGTTTTCAAGGCGTTGTTATTAATGATAGTGAAGATGTATCGAGTCGTTATAGCGAATTAAAAATGGCCAATCAACAATCAACAATCTGCGATCAAGTCATTAATTTAACTAGCCAATAAACTTGAGTAAACGCTTCCTCTTTTTGTGGTTTACTTTACTAATTCAAGTTTAATAATATGAGTTATTTTTTGTTTTTTGCCGCACCACTTGTAAGTATAGTGGCTCCCTTGAATTGGAATTGTGACCGCTTTAGGCTTAAATATAGCGACACATAACCCGCCTTTACTTCTAACACTGTTATACAGTAAGCCATTGCTTCCCGATTTTCTTAATGCCAGTGCGAAAGCTTGAGGGCATGAATAGTCTTCCATATATAAACTGTTATAGCTTTCAGCTGTAACATCCGCTAATTCAAGCGCGACTTTATTAATATAATCACGCATGGTTATATCGGTATCAGGCTCATGAGTGGCAGACAAAAACTGTTCTCGATGATGTATGGTTTCTGCAAAGGCGGTTTCTAAATTATTGGCACCATAATAAACACCGTACTGGGTATTATCAGTAAATCGGGTTGGGTTTAAAAGACTTATGTGGGTAAAAGCGGCCATGATGGGCGTTGTGCCAACCCCTGATATTCTTTCTTTTATGGGAACAAGCGCTAAATTGCCTACGTCATCTTTTAATCTGTTGTTGGTTAGTGATTCAATAGCAAAAATAATATCTAAATCTTCGGAACTACTCACATTTTCGAATAAATCAATGGGAGGAAAATGACTGGGCACAAGCCTATGAACTTGTTCCCAGTCTGGCAGTACGGTATTAACCCCTTTGAGCATCTAGGTATCTCCTAGTGTCACTTAAGTTTACCATGCTACCTTTAAGCATAAATTTTAAGGCCGTTTCACCGTTAAAGTCTTTATTGGGTTTGTTAACCCAAGCATCAGCTTGCTCTCTGGTTGGAAACAGTATCCCTAAAGCTTTATAAATACCCGTGATATAGGAAATACGTTCAAGCGTATCTAAGCTGATTTTAGACACCTGTCCCTTTTTCCATTTGAACAAAGTAGATTCTGCGGGGCTGCCTAACAGCACTCTTTGCTCGTTATTCTTAACCCCCCAAGCCGCTGTTATATTAAAGAAAACAGATAAAGCAACTTGCGCTGTTTTGGCCGGGTTTTCTTTTAACAATTTATTTTTTAATAACGCATTTTTTTTAGCATTCATATTAATACCTAATTGTATTTGTTCAGCTTAAAAAACATTACCACTGATTATCATTGATAGTGCAGAGATCACCGCATTAAATCGGGAATAATTAATTGTACCCCTAATTCGGAGTAAATCAACCAATAACTCCGTAAAAGGTGTTTTGGCTATACGCAATGCGTTTGAAACCATAATTGGGTCAAAATGGCGTACAACATATCAACATGTAAATAACTGTTACTATTGTTTACAACGGTATCAAATTCTTTTAATAAAATACTATTATTTATCAAGCCTAAATCTTGCAGCCCCGTGTGTGATAATAATTGTCGTAATTCATGTTGATTACTTCTAACCAAATTTGCAAAGTGATGATCAAACACCGTCTTGGTTTTATTCCAACAAACCGAAGACGGTAAATACGCTTGCATTGTTTGTCGTAACAGCCATTTAGGGTAAATGCCTTGAATGAGCATTTTTTCAGGTACCGCAAAGCTAAACTCAACAATATCAGTATCAAAAAAGGGATGACGAACATCAATACCATATAAATTAGCCACCTTTTGATAGGAGCGCATTGAATTATAAGTCGATGTTGTTTTTAAACCGTGATACCTAGCATGTCTTGCGGGGTTAAAACTGGCAGAATAAGGGTTTGAAAAACATTCATTTGCATACTTTACCCGCTCAGACGCCTCTTTAGATAACCACTTAGGTTGCTCATAACCTAGCTTAGGTTGATCTCTCAACATTTTAAGCAAATTTTGTAATGTTGAAGGCACAAACAATTTGTATAAAGACCGCACAACGGGCTCGCCAAGCTCATCACAAGCATTTATCACTTCACCTATAACACCTAGCTCACCTTTAAATAAACGAGAGCGGTATGACGCGCTATGTCCCCAACAAGTTTCATCACCGCCATTACCCGTTAAAAGCACACTTGCTCCTAACGAGCTCATTAGTTGTAATTCTTGATGGTATTTAGGCGAAAGTACCACGCCAGGGTTGTCAAAATCTGTTGGATATAATTGTGCAAAGGTGATTTGTTCAAACTCATCTAGCTCGATAAAATGCTGATTTTCAAGTTTTAATGTGGCGATCATATCGGCGATGTTACTGCTTTCATCGCAACTTTTAGTACTGGCATATCGGTGCGAGAGGGTATGTAGTGGCTGCGAGTGCTTATCCATAGCTTGCTTTGCTAATGCGGTAATAGACGTTGAATCCATACCACCACTCATTTGGCAAAATACCGTCGCGCTATTTGTCACATTATTAAAAGCGTTATTTGTAGAGCTATCAAGCGCTAACCTATTGGTAACACTTTTATTTAACAGCTCTAAAAAATGAGCCTTATATTGAGCCGTATCTTGATAACGTATAGAAAAACTGGGATCAATATCCCAAAATTTATCAATGCTAACGCCGCCTCGACACGAAAACTGTAAAGAATGCCCTGCGGGTATTAAGGATATTTCATTAAACATAGCGCAAGTTGGATCGGGTCGACCAGCCAACCACTGGCTTATGGCCACTTTATTTATACTTAAAGAAATATTGGTACACTGAGCTAGCAATTTAGCATCAGAAGCTATATATAAAGTATCTTCTCGCTGTAAATAAAACAAAGAACGGCCACTAAAAGCGTCAATGGCAGCATGCACTTCTTGTTTTTCTTCATCCCACAAAATGGAGCAAAAATTACCCTTTATTTTTTTAAAACACTCAATCCCCCATGCCTTGTAAGCGGAAAAAATTAGCTGTTCGTTACAAATTTCTGCTGAAAGAGCAGAAGCGTTAACAATAGCCTTAGTTAACAAAGGAGATAATAAAGTAGATAATTGTTTTTTATTATCAATTCTGTCGCAACTAATAATGGGATGTTCAGAAGAAAAGTTAGCAGGATTTTCTTTTTTTTGTTTTAGCTTATTATTTGAATATTTAATAAAAGAAATAGCATGGTTAGCACTTTTAATCTCTTTTAGTTCATAAGGTTGATCGCAGAAAAACTGATTAATTAATTGCTGTTCGAAAATGGCTTTAGCGTTATTTGTATGTTGAATTGGCGTAATAGCCGCAAAAAGGTTGTCCATAATACTCTTAAATAAAGCCTTGTTAAAAAGGTTAGAGTGTTAAAAATAGCAAACTAACGGTGATTTTGTAATATTTTTTATAAATTGTCATTAAAAAGTAACAATAAACAGGGTAGAATACATGAGTAAAGATGTTTTTAGCTCCTAAGATGTTTAACTTTTAACGTTATTTAGTGTCAGAGTTTTTTACATATTTAATATAATTTTAAATGATATTTTTACTTGTTGGTCGTACCAGCTTGAAATTATTGATATATTTTGAATTGGTATCATTGTTGCATCGTTGCGCGCAGGATGTTGTTACAATTATTTCACTTATTGGAGATCTACAAATGTTGAAGAAATGGACGCTAGGGATAACTATTCTTTCTACAAGCTTGTTTTCACAGGCTGATATCATTACTTATAATTCCGTTATTACTGGTGCTGATATGGCTGGTATGGAAGTCACGGCTACATTTTTAAATGGTTCATCAGAAACATTAATATGGGATGTTATTTCAACAGATTTAGGCAATACGGGTAATTCTGTCATTGACCATGAAGGTTTTTCTGGTGGCGTATCAGGTGGCGGCTGGAGCTTAACTCAGCAAGGCCTTACACTTGGCAATTATGACGCGGGTGTTTTTTATGGTGCGTGGACTTTTACTGATAACGTAGGCATAACTAATCTAGACATAAAAAGTAATAACTCAAGCGTCGTTTTTGATACTGTTACTATTGATGATTTGTCAGAAGACTCTAATACTAGTAGCCAAGGTCGTAGCGTTTATGCTTTTAAAGATGGCGCTGAATATAATGATTTTAGTGCAACTTATGATGATCATGTTTTTCAAGAGTTATATGGAACACTACTTTTAGAATTAAATGATCCTAACACATCATTTCAATTTTGGGCTGATACAGACAAATCTACAGACACACCTGACAATAATTTAGTTGTTGTAGTTGATGAAGTTCTTGACCTTGAAGTTGGTGAGGAAGTTCCTGATGATCAAATATCAGGAAACGGCGAAGCTGAAGTTATTGCAGATCCTGAAACAGGTGAAGCAGTTGTTCAATTAGTCGTTGGAGACCCTGATAGCGGTGAACCAGTTATATTTTCAAATTTAATTGATACGCCAGATCAAGCCTTTTCTTTGAATTTTGATTTCTTATTTGGTACGGATACAGGCTCATTAGAGATATTACTTGACGGGACTTTATTAGACACTTTCTTTGCAATTGATTATGATATTGAAGTACCAATTTCTTTATTTATTAATGATGAAGATTTATTTGGTTTGTCAGGAGCTAGTTTAGATTTTGCACTTTATCCTGGTAGCCCAGCAGAAATTAATCTTGGTAATATTAGTGTTTCGTACGTAACAGACGTACCAGAGCCTTCTACCTTGTTCTCTTTTGCATTAGGCCTTATGGCATTAACCAGTTTACGTAGAAAATCTTCAGGGAAGTAATTAACATGAATGCTAACAACACAAATACTCAACAACAATCTGTAGCAAGCAAAGCAGCTTACACTAAGCCGGTATTGAAAAATGCAGGTAGCTTAGCTGATTTAACTCAAGGCTTTGCTGGTAGTATTCCAGACGAGCAGGGCGGTCATACCAAACGGAATCCTTTCCAAGGTTAAGCCTTTGGCACTAGATAATTCCTATTAAATGTAGGGATTATCTAATGCTTTAAATATTTCTGATGAATCCTTTATTTAGTTTGCCATTACATGGCGTTTTCTGTGTGCCTTTTTGCAACCAGAATAAAGATGAACTGCCAATAAAAATCACCTTAGCTTTTTCTGAACTCGCTGTTGATAAAAAGTTAAAATCGATTTGGTCGATGACCGATGTAGGTGATCGCTATCACAGTGAAGTGAGTTTATATAAAGAGCATCGGCATGAAAATGATGTAGAGTTTGATAACAGTAGTTACTATTTAAATGTGAATTGCCAAGGAAATGGTGTCTTTGAAATATCCAAAAATAACATCACCATTGATTGGCAAGAGCAAGGAACAGGGGCTGATCATTATTTTCAAACTTTAGCGGTTGCCTTGAATTTAGAGCTAAACAACGTGCTTTGTATTCATGCCAATGCGTTAGCTTATCAAAACAAAGCCATTGCCGTTGTTGCGCCCAGTAGAACAGGTAAAACTACCTTAACTGCAGCGCTTAGCCAAACAGGTTTCGCCTTGATGACAGACGACATGATTGCTTTGCATGAAACTGAGCAAGGTTATCAAATATATCCAAGTTGGCCAGTTGCTAGAATGTGGCCAGATGCATTGAATGACATACAAGCTAATGCTAATGAACCCTATGAAAAAGTTCATGAAAAGTTTGAAAAACGTATAGTAAACCTTGAAAAAGCAGAGGGTTTTGAGTTTTGTAATCAACCCAAAAAATTACAGGTGATTTATTTATTAAATAGGTTACCAAAAACGAAAAATAGCAATACACCACTATGTGAAATAGTGCCCATTGCTACAGCACAAGCAATAATTGTGTTATTGCAAAATAGTATTTTAGGCAGTTGTTATAGAGCGCTTAACCTCGAAAAAAGCCGAGTTAAGGCGTTATCTAAGCTACTAACCAAGGTTACTTTTAAACAAATAAACTACCAAAGTGGTAAAGAGCACTTAGCCGCGGTGAGCGAAATGATTAAAAGTGATAATGCAACATAATGAGTAACGATTCACTAGGACGCTATATTATTCTCGGTGTAGTGCGTAGCACCTCGGTGCTCTCTGTGGTTAAGATTTTAAGTTATCATATAAAAATAAACGGAAGTAATTGAAATGCATGATCAAAATGGCATGATCAAAAGTAACAGCAACACCTTTGCAGTTTTCTATCGTTTGGTTGATTTTGCTACCATACAGCTAGCCCTATTCGCCGCTATTTTTTTCTATGGTGTTACCTATAACCAACAATATTTAATAGTGTCGTTGCTGGCTACGTTAACCTTCTTTTTTATCGCAGAATCCTTTACATTATACCGCTCATGGCGCACTGGCTATTTCAAACAAATTATCTTTTATACCTTCCTCTCTTGGGGAATCGCTTCAATAATCGTACTGTTTTTTCTATTCTTTAGTAAATCCAGTGTTGTATTTTCTCGCGTTACCGTTGCTATATGGTTTACGCTAACGTATTTTGTTTTAGTGGGCTGGCGTTATGCCTTTGCCAAGTTTCTAGAAAAAATTCGTGCTAAAGGCCATAACACTCGCTCGGTCGCTATTATTGGCTTAACCAAAGGCGGCTCACGCTTAATTCAACAAATACTTGATAACCCAGAAATTGGCTATCGAATAACAGCGATTTATGACGATAGAACATTAGATAGAATTGATGCCTCATACCATCATTTACTCGATGGTAGCATAGAAGAAGGTGTAGCTAAGGCTAAAAACAATGAGTTTGATGCCATCTATATCGCCTTACCTATGACCGCAGAAAGTCGCATTAAAGACATTTTATTTAAGCTAGGTGACACCACCGCCAATGTACAACTAGTACCCGATCTTTTCATATACTGTTTAATGAATGCATCTATGTCACATGTAGGTGAAATTCAAACCATTAGTGTTTATAACAACCCGATGCTAGGGGCTAATGCCTTATTAAAACGTGCAGAAGATATTTTGTTATCGTTAGTTATTTTAACCATTATTGCTCTGCCATTACTGTTTATTGCCATTGCCGTTAAATTAACGTCAAAAGGGCCCGTATTATTTAAGCAAGATAGATATGGCCTAGATGGTAAAAAAATTAAAGTATGGAAATTTCGCTCCATGACCGTCACTGAAAACGCTGCCAAAGTAGTGCAAGCGACAAAAAATGATGCTCGAATTACCCCACTTGGTGGCTTTTTACGAAGAACCTCACTTGATGAATTGCCGCAATTTTTTAATGCCTTAAAAGGTGATATGTCGGTAGTGGGGCCAAGGCCACATGCCGTAGCTCATAATGAAGAATACCGAAAACAGGTTGACTACTACATGCTTCGCCATAAAGTAAAGCCAGGTATTACAGGCTGGGCGCAAGTGAACGGCTGGCGCGGAGAAACCGACACCGTAGACAAAATGGAAATGCGTATTCGCTTCGATCTTGAATATATTCGTAATTGGTCACTGTGGATGGACTTTAAAATAGTATTATTTACTGTTTTTAGATCCTTCAACGACAAAAATGCTTACTAGCTTACTAATAGGTAAATAGCTAATATGTCTTTAAAGCCAACGCAATATTCATCGCTTGATTTTGTCAAAGAATTAGACGAAAGCTATTTTGAATTATTACGCCTCGCGCGTATTTCTGGCTGCGTTAATCCTCATATTATTGACTTACCTGTTGCTATCAAACTACTTAACCAATTGCCTTTATTTGAGAAAACGCATAAACGAATAATTCCTCTTCTTTATGATAAAGCGCATAAATTAGCTATTTTTAATGACTTATCGCCTGAGAGCCAAAAATTACTCACGACTATTACTCAGCAAGGCATAGTGACAGAGTTGGCAAGAAAAATTCAACTACAGCAAATAATATCCACATTGTCGGCGGATAATATTCCACTAATATTGTTAAAAGGTGCTGCTTTTTCTGAGGTTTTATATAACCCACAAGCGCCAAGAACCTCAAATGATTTAGACATACTAATACATAAAAAGCATTGGCATAAAGCGGTATCTGCCATTAAAACGGTAATGAACTACACCGAAAAACCGCAACCCGACGTTTTTGGTGATTTATTTGAACTCTCTTTTGTGCCTAAAAACAAAGTGGGCGCAGCGCTAGACTTACATGCTTCACTCACACACCCATTGTTATTTAACATTAATGAAGAACAGCTATGGGAAAATAGTATTGAACATCCAAGTTTTACTAATGAGCTTGTTAGAACATTATCAGCAGAGCATGCCTTAATTCATCAAGCTATACATGCCTATAAAGATATGGATTTTTGTAAATATAATTTAGTAGACAGTCATGAAATTATTACCGCTCAAAATCCCGATATTAAGAAAACCATGGCAATAGCAAAAGAATGGGGTGCAAGTGTGCCTTTATTTACGCTATTAAAAAATTGCACTGAAATTATGTGTAGTAACGTTAGTAGTGATTTATTAAAACAAGTTGAACCAAGATTTATTGCTTATAAAATGATTAAAAAATTATTAAAATCGCGTTTTACGCAACCGATAGCCAACAGAAAACCGTTAAGATATAGAGTAAACCAAATACTAGCGCAATTTGTTTTTACTGGCAGCATTATTAGGCCTTTATTACTACAAAGTTTATTTGTGAAATCTTTAATATTTCCAAACAAGAAAAACGCTGTGTAGCGAAGCGCTTCTATGTGTTCAGTGGTTAAAAAATTATGCTTGTACTATTGCATAAATAATTGAAAATAATATATAAAAACGGTAGTATCTAGGCCTAGAAAAAACATGAAGAAAACGGAAGAGAAGTTAGGTGACATGACAAATAAAATAACCATAGATACTACTTTTTTTGAACGTTGTATTGAAACTTTAGCGCAAGCACATCAACTGTTACTAACGGCTGATAAAGAGAGTATTTCTTATGAAATGTACCGTAGTGCATGTGTTAAAGAGTTTGAAATAATATTAGAGCAATCAGGCAAGCTGTTGAAAAAATGTCTTAAACCTTACTTTCAT
>MAAC01000697.1_pt1 | contig 14695 bp, 12 predicted proteins | sample 1115981 | NCBI WGS metagenome assembly MAAC01 (sample SAMN04961126, study PRJNA320927) | seawater metagenome | isolation source: sample BD02T64 sea water enriched with oil for 64 days | place: USA:Gulf of Mexico | collected 2013-07-27 | reverse complement strand
TGTTGTTTGTAGTGGGTAGTAGAATTAGTTTTTATGATAATGGTTGGCTTAACTCAAAATATGAATAAGAGTTTTAGGGGTAATTTTATAATGCATACTAATCAAACTGAACTGTGTTAATTATAGGCTATTACTGGGCTTGTTGAACTGGAAATCATCATTTAGTTTTAGTAATATCATAAAACCAATACGTTCCAGTCTTTAGTTACCTGCTCAAATCAATATAGAACCAAAAAAACAAATTAATTAAAAGGACAAAGCCATGAAAATACTTTATGTAGGGAGTTCTCCAAAAATTTATACACAATGTGCGATTGAAAATAATGTTTCAATTATTTCTGTATCGAATGGCAAAGAAGCTGTGAGAACCCTTAAAATCAGGAATGATATCAAGGTTATAATAAGTAATTACAATTTAGCAGATAGTACTGGGATGTTACTATTTGATAGCATAAACAATTCCCAATCCCTACCTGAAATTCCTTTTATATTAATAGCTGAAGAATTTATTAAAGACGTTTTTGAAAAATCATTCAATAAAGGGATTAGTGATTATTTTGTTTCATCTACAACAGCTGTTGATCACATCATTAAAAAAGCAATTTCATTAAACAATTCAAAGGAAAACAATACAAAAGTAATTAAACATGATAAACAAGAAGTAGGATATAAATTTCCCGTTTCAAAAAGAATATTTGACATTCTTTTCGCTTCTACAATTCTACTTTTCATATCTCCTTTATTATTATTAATGATGCTGGCAATACGGCTTGAGTCTAAAGGGAAAGTCTATTACATTGCAAAAAGAGTTGGTCGAAAAACATTTGATTTTTACAAGTTGCGATCAATGAGATCAGGTTCTGATAAACTATTAAATGCATTAGCTAAACAAAAAAATCAATACAACTCTGAAAAAGTTGAAACTACTGTAAACTTTGAAAAAAAGTGCCCTAGGTGCAGCCGCTTACCCTTTGTTGATTCTTGTTCTCCCATTCTTTATATAGGTCTAAACAAAATCTGTGATTATTGGTACAACTATCAAAAAAAAGCAATTCAAAAAAGCAATTCCACATTTGTCAAAATAGTAGAAGACCCAAGAATTACAAGAATAGGAAAGTTTATCAGAAATACTAGTATTGACGAGTTACCCCAATTGATCAATGTCTTAAAAGGAGATATGTCTATAGTGGGCAATCGTCCTCTTCCGTTATATGAAGCAGAGTTGCTAACTGATGATGAACGGTCTAATCGATTTTTAGCCCCTGCAGGAATAACGGGCCTTTGGCAAGTTGAATTGAGAGGTAAAAGCGGGAATATGTCTGAAGAGGAACGAATTCAATTAGACAATAGATATGCATTTTTTTTTACAGGCAACAAGTATTCACTTTGGCTTGATATAAAAATAATTTTAAGAACAATACCGGCATTAGTACAAAAAAGCGCGGTTTAAGTCAAAAAAATAAAAATGAAAAAGATATTTAAAATAGCAACTACTTTATTCTTATTCAGCGGGATCTTTTTTTATGCTAAAGCACAAAACGGTATTAATAATACTATTAAAACAGAATCTGTAAGATTATTGATTCCTTCTTTAAAAACATTAATAGACTCAGCACTTGTAAATAATGGAATGCTAAACTATAGAAAACTTGAAATGAACGCCAAGGAACATAATCTAAAAGGCAAGCGAAAAGAATGGACTAGAAATTTTGGTTTACAGGCTGACACAAGATATGGAACCTTTGATAATCTTTCTGCAAATGTTAGCGAAACTACAAGCACTACTTTATCTAGTCATACACAACAGCTGAACTATAATATTGGTTTGTATTTAAAAATTCCTGTCTTCGATATTATAAACCGGAAATCTCTAAAAAAGAAAGCAAAAACAGAATTAGCACAGGCCAAAAGCCTAGTAAAATTTCAAGAAGACAAGTTAAAAGAAATAGTGATAAGATATTATGAAGATTTAGTATTAAGACAAAATCTACTTGAAATACATGCTAATAATATAGCAGATGCTAGAGTAAATATGGAAATGGTAGAAAAAAAATTCAGAAATGGGTTAATCCCTATTTATGAATATATAAGAATTTCGGATATAACATCAAGGATTACATCAGAGTATGAGACAGCTAAATCGGATTTGTTACTATCAAAAAAACTATTAGAAAATATAACAGGAGTAAACATAAATTAAATTAGAAATCAAAAAAGAATGAAACTTGTAGAATTCATAAAGTTATTATTAAGGTACAAAATTGCGTTTATCGTAATTCCTTTTTTTACTGGTTTATTGGCAATTGTATTAACCCATAATCCTAAACATAGTTATTACTCACAAACTATGCTCTATACTGGTTTGGCATCAGGGTCATCGATAGAAATGGATAAGTCTTTTAACTATTTTGCCACAAACATTGCATTTGATAATCTAATCAACATAATTAAATCTAGAGAAACTCAAGAGGAGGTTGCCATAAGGTTGTTGAGTAAACACTTACTTCTTACAAAAGTTAACGATAAGTATTTATCTGATGATTCGTATAAAAAACTAAAAGAGGTTGTTCCAAATGAAATATATAAATACGTTGTCAAATCTGATTTGAACACTAGTAAACCAAATGACACTTTAAATAATGATTACGAACAGACAGTGGCCAATCTTATGGCTTTAATGAAAAGCGATAATAGCAACTTCATTTATTCTTTATTAAATTTTGAACAACCTTATTACTCTTTAGAAGCTATTTCGAAAGTTAAAGCAGAGCGGTTGTCTACAAGTGATTTAGTAAAATTAAGCTATGAGACAGAAGACCCTGGAATATGCCAACAAACCCTTGCCATATTTAATGAGGTATGCATTAGAAAATATAAGAACCTTAAGGAAAGCGGATCTGATATCGTTGTTCAATATTTTGAATCTCAATTAACCCAATCGGAAAATAAGCTAAAAGAAATTGAGCAAAAATTATTAAGGTTCAATCAGGATAATAGTATCATAAATTATTATGAGCAAAGTAGGGCTATTGCAATTGTTAAGGAAGATATGGATGTTGAATACAACAAGAAAAAAGCTGAATTAGCGGGTTCAGAGGCATCTGCAAAAAAATTAGAACAAAAGCTTGAAATTCAGGAATTGGTACAAGAAAAAAGCAATCGAATTCTCGAAAACAAAAAGCGATTAGGAGAACTAAACTACCAGATTGCCATTTTTGAAGCTAAATCTTCAGATCATGAGAATATTGAAGAATTGAAAAAACAAGTTTCCGAGCTACAAATAGAGATTAAGACAAGTGTAAACCAGCTATATAAATTCCAAAATTCCGTAGAAGGTGTGCCTATTGATAAAGTCATTCCAGAATGGGTAAACAAGGTTGTAGAGGCAGAAGATTTAAAAGCTAAGCTTGAAGTAATGGAGAGTCAAAACATAGATTTTCTTCAACAATATGCGGCGTATGCTCCTGCAGGAGCTAATTTAAAGCGTATAGAAAGAGAAATTGAAATAGCGGAACAAGAATATCTTGAAATTCTTCATGGTCTTAATTTGTCGAAAATAAAGTTTCAAGACACGCAATTATCAAGTAACCTTAAGGCTGTTGATGCTCCATACTTTCCATTAAAACCAATTCCATCAAAAAGGAAGATTATAATTATAGCTATAATATTAGTGAGTGTGATTCTACTATTAGCTACAATATTGTTTATAGAGTTTTTTGATAATACACTTAAAAACATAAGTGTTGCTTCAGGTAAACTAAATATACCAGCTTTAGGAATGCTTCCAAAAATATTTAAAGCAAATAGCAATTATGATTTAAATAAAGTTCAGGATAGACTCATGGAGCTTTTAATGCAAAACCTTAATCATAAGCTTAAATGTCAGGAGGCTTCTAAAGCATCAAAGGTAATAACCATATTAAGTACAAGAAAAGAGGAAGGAAAAACAGTCATAGTTGGCAATATGGCTAAAAAATTAAAAGAGGCTGGAAAATCTGTTTTGGTGTTAAATCATTCTAAGACAGAGAAACAAAAAATAGACTCTTCTAAATTCCCTCTTTTATATAGAATATTAGGTTTTCAGGATCCAAGGAATGATTATAGTCAACCATTTTTAGCAAATTTAACGGAATATTTAACTCCGTCTGAACACCAAATTTATGAATTAGATAAATCCTATATAAATGCAAAAAACCCTAAAGATTTAAACATTAAACCTTCTGAAGAATTAAATCAAAACCCAGATTATTTAATAATTGAATTGCCAAATATTTTGGAAACAAACTATCCAGCGGGTTTGATAGCAAATTCTGACATGACACTTTTAGTTTGCCGTTCAAATAGGCTTTGGTCAAAAGCAGATAAAAATATATTAAAGAACATAAATGAACTTACAGAAAACAAACTTCAATTCGTAATTAATGGAGTAGAAATTAATGAAGTTGAAACACTTTTTGGGGAACTCCCAAGAAAGAGATCAAAGGCTAGAAGAAAAATAAAAGATATCCTTTCGTTCCAGTTTAACTCAAAAAGACAAATTTAAATATGTACCAATTAATAGTAAAAATAATAAGAGAAGACAACTTCCTTTCGTTCTCAGGGAACCTTTTAATAGCTGTATTAGGTTTTGGAGGGTTTGCTATCCTTACCAGAGTTTTAAGTACTGAAGAATTTGCGCAATGGATACTGTTTATCTCTGGAGGATCCTTAGTTGAAATGCTAAGGTTTGGAATTACTAATAATGGGTTAGTTAGATTCCTATCTGGAGCCTCCGAAGATAATAGAGATCAACTAATAGGGTCTAATGTACTTATAAGCCTTATTGCTACTTCTATAATCGTTCTAATACTTATTGGGATAAAACTAATATTTAATGAAAGCATTAGTAATTCTGGTTATGTTCTTTTTTTTACTTGGTATCCCGTATTGGCCTTTTTAAATCTTCCTTGGAATAATGCATTAGTTGTATTGCAAGCCAAAATGGAATATGGAAAAATACTGTTTATTAAAGCGATAAACAGCGGGTTGTTCTTTTTGTTTTTAGTAATAAACATCATTTCATTTAAACTCTCTGTAATAGAGCTGGTATGGGTGTTCTTAACGGTTAATTTAATTACTTCTTTGGCCTGTATTATGAAAACGTGGGATGGTTTAAGTTTCATTAAAAAGGCCAGTAAATCAACAAACAAAATGCTATTAAACTTTGGCAAATACAGCACTTTTACACTAATGGGAACCAACTTGTTAAGAAATGCAGACATACTTATACTTAGCATAAGTCCATTTGGGAATGCAGCTGTTGCGCTATATAGTATTCCTTTAAAGTTAACAGAATTACAACAAATTCCATTAAGAAGTTTTGCAGCGACAGCATTCCCTAAAATGTCAAAAGCTAGTTTAAATGGAAATAAAGAAGAAGTACAAAACCTGTTCTATACTTATTCGGGAGCTTTAACTTATTTATTCTTATTTATATCTATTATCACATTTATTTTTGCCGAAGAATTTGTCATTCTAATTTCTGGCTATCAATACTTAAACTTAGAATCTACAGGCTTTAACATTATAGCACTTGTTAGAATTCTTTCTGTGTATGGATTGATCTTGCCTATAGATCGAATGACAGGAATAGGGTTAGACAGTATAAACAAACCAAATATTAATGCGTTCAAAGTTATTGTAATGTTGGCAACCAATATTATAGGTGACCTAATAGCTATTTATGTCTTTGAATCACTTGAAATGGTAGCTGTTTCAACAATAGCTTTTACTGGTGTAGGAATAGGATTAGGATGGTATTATCTTAATAATGAAATAGATATTCATTCTATTGAGATTATAAAAAAGGGCAATAAATTCTATAAGACACTATGGAATCAATCTTATGCACTTACTCATAACCTTAAGCTTTTTAAAAATTAATGATGCTATTATTTAAAAAACATATGAACCCTTTTGAGACCAATTCTGGTGCTGCTAGATTGGCAAATCTGAATATTTTTATTCCATTAATTAGTATAATAACCCTAACGACTTTAGTTATTGTTAGAAATGGAGTTTTTGGATTTATATTGTGCTTGGCAACTTTTTTATTAATAGCACTTATTTATGTAATTTTTAAAAATCCAAAATCTGGGATTTTATTATTAATCATTCTAGGGTTCTTTGTAACGGGTGCTGCAAGGTATGTACCAGCACCTTGGGGTTTATCTATTGACGCATTACTTGTTTTAATTTATATCGCATTATTTTTTAAAGGATTTGCAAAAAGAATACCATGGAATAAAGCTAAATCAAGCCTTACTATACTAACAACTATTTGGATGGCTTACATCCTTCTTCAAGTTGTTAATCCAGAAGCGAAAAGTGGAGAGGCTTGGCTATATGCAATGCGGGGGGTAGCATTATACCAATGGCTTATAATCCCAGTATTATTTTTACTATTTAATAAACCTAAAGATTTACATACGTTTTTTATTATTTGGGGCATTCTTTCTTTACTTGGAACGCTAAAAGGTATTCAGCAATTTCATTTTGGTTTAGATTCTTTTGAACAAAGATGGTTAGACGAAGGAGGGGCAATAACTCATATACTCTTTGGTAAATTAAGAATCTTCTCTTTTTATTCAGATGCAGGACAATTTGGTGCTTCTCAGGCACAAGCTGGAATTGTATTTAGCATTTTAGCATTATTTAAAAGGTTTAAAATTAAACTTAAAGCTTTTTTTATACTTGTTGCATTAGCTGGTTTATTTGGGATGGTAATTTCAGGAACAAGAGGTGCTTTAGCTGTACCATTTATTGGAGGCTTTATGTATTTAATTCTTAGAAAGAACCTTAAAGTTCTTTTGATAGGAGTATCCTTTGGTATAGCAACTTACTTCTTCTTTGCGCACACAACAATAGGTCAAGGTAATGCTGAGATTAGACGCATGCGAACGGCATTCGACCCTAATGAAGCTTCATTACAAATACGGTTCTTAAATCAGCAAAAATTAAAAGGATATCTCGCTTCTCGCCCTTTTGGTGGTGGCGTTGGAGCGACTGGGAATTGGGGGCAAAGATTTACTCCAAACACTTTTTTAGCAAATACAGCTACTGATAGTTGGTATGTAACAATATGGTCAGATACTGGAGTGGTTGGTATTGTCTTTTACCTTTTTATGATATTTTTTATCCTTATAACAGGAATGTATAATGTCATGTTTAAATTAAAAGACGAGTTACTTAAAGTACAAATTATTGCATTAACGTGTGGGATGGCAGGGATTATGGCTGCTTCTTACGGGAATGGTGTTTTTGGACAAATGCCAACCGGTATAATTATATATGTGAGCATGGTTTTTATGTTTATTTCACCGCAAATGGACAAGAAGAAACAAAATTCAAATCAATTATTAACTCTTTAAATTAATTAATATGAACTATAGAAGTATCTGTGATTTAAATAATACCTTATTAAAGAACCTTCATTTGATTCCTCGAGACATCGATCTAATAGTTGGAGTTCCTAGAAGTGGAATGCTACCAGCAAATCTATTAGCACTATATCTCAATTTGCCTTATACAGATATTCATTCGTTTATGAATGGATACATATACAATTCTGGAACTAGGAAACAGTTCTTTCTCGAATCTGAAATAAAAAAAATACTTGTGGTTGATGATAGTATAGCATCTGGCTCTGCTATTAAAAATTGTAAGAAAGAACTTAAACAATTTGAGCATAAATTCAACATAAAATTCTGTGCCGTTTATTTTACGCCAGAAAATGAAAATTTAGCGGATTATACATTAGAAGCAGTTGCAACTCCAAGGTACTTTCAGTGGAATATATTTAACCATACTGGACTAGAAAAATCTTGTTTTGACATTGATGGAGTACTTTGTAAAGATCCTTTAGAAGAACAAAACGATGATGGATCAAAATATATTTCTTTTTTATTAAATGCAGCTCCTCTTTACATTCCAGGCTGTAAGATAGGCACAATAGTTACCTCTAGACTTGAAAAATACAGAAGGGAAACAGAAATTTGGTTAAAAGCCAATGGGGTTAAGTATAATAAATTAGTGATGCTTGATTTACCCAATATGAAAGCGAGACAAAAAGCAAATAACCATGCGGGCCATAAAGCACAAGAATATCAATCTAATACTTATAATTTGTTCGTTGAGAGCGATTTGGGACAAGCAATTGAAATAAATAAACAAACTAAAAAACCTGTGTTCTGTACCGAGAGTTTTGAAATGATTTATGAATATGAGTCATTAAGATACAATATTAAAAGTGGCAAGTATCTTCCTTTTTTGCGTCGTCTTGCATTAAAACTGAGAAACAAAATTATAAATCGAAAAAACCAATTACAACGAAATATTAGTAATACTATTTCTACTACCAGTAGCTAAAACATTAAATTAAGATTAAACAATTAATCTCATAAAGTTATTTATGGAAACACTAATAAACATCGCAAATTATATAATAGAAATAATAGAATATTTGGTGTTCATTTATTTTGGAGCTTCTTGTATTTACGTTTTTGTATTTGCTTTGGCGGGTAATTTCTATAAGCCCATAAAATGCAAGCAAAAACAAAAGCAAAACAAAATGGCAGTTTTAATTCCTGCTTATAAAGAGGATAAAGTAATAATTAATGTTGCTATAACAGCCCTAGTACAAAATTATCCAAAAGATAAGTTTGATGTCGTTGTTATAGCAGATTCTCTAAAGGAACAAACCATTTCCACACTAAAATCTCTTCCAATTATTTTGATTGAAGTTTTTTTTGATAAGAGTACTAAATCAAAGGCTTTAAACAAAGCTATCACGAGTTTATCTAATAGCTATGATTATGCTATAGTTTTAGATGCAGATAACATAATGGAGCTAAACTTTTTAAGAAAAATGAACCAGGCATTTGAAAACGAATTCCAGGTAGTTCAAGGTCATAGAAAAGCAAAAAACTTCAATACATCTTATGCTATTCTTGATGCTGCCAGTGAAGAAATTAATAATCATATTTTTAGACGAGGACATCGGGCTTTGGGGCTTTCATCTGGACTTATAGGGTCAGGAATGGGATTTAATTACAAGCTTTTTAAATCTTTGATGGCAAATGTATATGCTATTGGCGGTTTTGACAAGGAATTAGAATTTAAGTTAGCCGAGAGCAAAATTGAAATAGAATATTTACAAGACGCTGTTGTATTAGATGAAAAAATACAGAAACCTAAAGATTTTACTAACCAACGAAGAAGATGGTTATCTACACAGTTTATCTACTTAAAGAAATATTTTAGAAGTGGATGGAAAGAACTTTTATTAAATAGAAATTTTAATTTCTTTGATAAGGTATGCCAAATGATAATACCACCAAGAATTTTACTTTTAGGAATTACGTTTTCAATTACTTTAATCTATAGCATACTAGTTTTTGTGTTAAATGCGAAACCGAACGTAAATGTCTACTTCTGGCTTGCAAACTTAATAGTTACAATTGCGTCTTTTTTATTAGCAATTCCAAAATCATTTTACAATACACGAACTTTAAAAGCATTGCTTTCGATTCCGTCAGCATTTGTAAGAATGACTCTTTTACTTTTTAAACTTAAAGGAGCAAATCAAAAATTTATTCACACCATCCATGGTGCAATTGAAAAATAAAAAAAGATGAGAATAGGAATAGAAGCTCAAAGATTGTTTCGTCCACATAAACATGGAATGGATAGAGTGACACTTGAATTGATTAAAAACCTTCAATTGATCGACAAGGATAACGACTACTTCATTTTCGTGAAGCCCGATCTGGGTAGAGCTGCTATTTCGAGTACATCAAATTTCACTATTGTAGAAATTCCAGGGGGGCCTTATCCAATCTGGGAGCAATACAAATTACCCAGAGTTGCTAAGGAATATAACTGCGACATACTTCACTGTACCAGTAATACTGCCCCTTTAACAGTTAAAATACCATTGATTACAACACTCCATGATATAATTTATATGGAAAATAGTTTAATAAAACAACTTACAAATAGCGCATCTTTCTATCAAAAATTTGGGAACCTATATAGAAGATTCATTGTACGTTCCGTTGTAAAAAAGAGCAAACACCTTATTACAGTTTCAAATTATGAGATGGATAACATCACTAGATTTTTTAAACTTAAAAATAAGAAGCTACAAACCATTTATAACGGTGTGAGTTTTCATTTTTCGAATAAAATAGAAAAAAAACATATAGAAAAGGTAAAAGCTAAATATGAATTACCAGAACACTATTTATTGCACATTGCCAATAAAGATCCCAGAAAGAATACTAGTAGGGTTTTAAAGGCTTTTAAGGTTTTTTTAAATAAAACAGATACAGATTTTAAATTGGTAATGCTTGGTTGTAGAGACAATGATTTAAGAGCTATGTTAGGAAAAATTGACGCCCATAATCTTTACAAGGATATCATACTGCCATCATATGTTTCTGATGAAGATCTCCCCGTATTTTATAATCTGGCTGAACTGTTCTTATTTCCTTCATTAAGAGAAGGGTTTGGCATACCTATAATTGAAGCCATGGCCTGTGGGGTTCCAGTAATTACATCCAATACATCTTCAATGCCAGAAGTGTCAGGTGCCGCGGCACATTTAATTGATCCTTATAAAACAGAAGAAATTAGCAATGGAATTCTAAAAATAATTTCTAACACAAATTATAAGAATGAACTTATACAAAAAGGATTGAAACGCTATAGGCTGTTCTCGTGGCATACTATGGCAAAACAAGTATTAGAAACATATAAACAGCTTTACAAAGAGAAAAAAAAATAAGAGATATGATAAAAGCTAAAGATATTGTGATTATAAGCATCCAACCTTGGGACATAGAGATAGGGAGCAATTGTAAAAACATAGCACTAGAATTTGCTAAAGACAATCGTGTTTTATATGTAAATCCACCTATGGATAGAATTACTCGTTTTAAACAAAAAAACACTGAAAAAATCCAAAAGCGCATATGTATTGCTAAAGGACAAAAACCCGATCTTGAGCAAATTGGAGATAATCTTTGGAACTTATACCCTAAAGACACCATTGAGTCTATAAATTGGATTGGTTCCCACTCTATCTTCAAAATACTTAATAAGCGTAATTCTAAATTATTAGCAAACAACATTATATCGGCTACTAATCGATTGTGTTTTTCAAACTACCTCCTATTTAATGACAGTTCTATGTTTCTTGGACTTCATTTAAAAGAATTTCTTCAGCCTAACATTTATGCCTATTATATAAGGGATTATTTGGTTAAAGTGCCTTATTGGGGGAAACATGGAACAAAAATAGAACCGAGCTTAATAAAACAAGTTGATGTAGTGTTAAGCAATTCTACTTTTCTTTCCGAATATAGCTCTCAGTTTAACAAGAATAGTGTTATGGTTGGTCAGGGTTGTGATATTGATATGTACAATGAAGAGGAAAATCAAATTAAAACCCCTAAAGAGTTCAAGATCATATCCTCTCCAATTATAGGCTATGTTGGATCACTAACAGCCTTAAGACTTGATATTGAACTGCTAGAGCAAATTGCAAAACAAAAACCAGATTGGAATATGGTTTTGGTAGGTCCAGAAGATGAGGCGTTTAAAAACTCTGAATTGCACAAGTTCTCCAACGTATTCTTTTTAGGTTCTAAAAACAGCCATGACCTTCCCGCATATATAAAAGGATTTGATGTGTCAATAAATCCTCAAGTGGTTAATGATATAACTATTGGTAATTATCCTCGAAAAATCGATGAATACTTAGCTATGGGAAAACCAGTTGTAGCCACACATACGAAGGCCATGGAAATGTTTAATCAATACGTTTATTTAGGAAAATCAATAGATGACTATATAAGTTTAATTGAAAAAGCAATACGAGAACATTCAGAAAGTATAGCAAAAACACGGATCAAATTTGCTAAAAGCCACACCTGGTTTAATAACGTAATGAATATTTATAAAGCAATTGGAAAAACCAAAAAATCCAAAATATCATGGAAATAGCATCAAAAATTAAATCGAACGAATCCTTAAAACAATTAGCTCATTGGTCAATTGTAATTCCAAATCAGGCAAGACCAAGATGGTGGGTTAAATGGTTTGTGAATCCATTTATACACAAAAGAGGAAAAGGAGCCTGTATAAGAAAGCATACTAGACTAGATGTTGTGCCTTGGAATGAATTTTCACTTGGGCAAGAATCTACAATTGAAGATTTTACGGCAATAAATAATTGTGTTGGCGACGTAGTGATAGGAGACCGAACACGGATTGGTTTAAGTAACACCATTATAGGTCCTGCTAAAGTGGGTAACGATGTAAGATTGGCTCAAAATGTTGTGCTTTCAGGATTGAATCATATATACACAAATGTAGATATTCCTATTCATGAACAAGGGGTATCCACAAATCCAATAGTGATAGAGGATGAATCTTGGATAGGTGCAAATGTGGTTATAGTTTCTGGGGTAACAGTTGGAAAACATTCCATTGTTGCTGCAGGGAGTGTAGTTACCAAGAACATTCCTGAATATTCAGTGGCAGCTGGGAATCCTGCCAGAATATTAAAAAAATATGATTTCGAAACAAATACTTGGAAAAAAATAAAAAACTAAACTTATGGAACTTCTAAAACTGTTTTTTTGGATTTTATTATTTACAGTAGTCTATACTTACCTTGGTTATGGACTGATTTTATTTTTACTTGTGAAATTAAAACGATTGTTTAAGAAAAAATTGGAAGTGAATAATCCATTCTATCAGCCAGAGGTTACCTTGTTTATTCCTGCATATAATGAAGAAGATTTTGTCGATCAGAAGATGAAAAATACCATGGAATTAGATTATCCAAAAGGTAAAATTAAAGTTTACTGGGTAACCGATGGATCAGATGATGGAACACATAAAAAATTAGAAGAATATAAGAATGTAAAAGTGTTTCATAAAGCTAAACGTAAAGGAAAGATCAATGCTCTGAACAGGGTGATGCCAATGGTTAATAGTCCTATTGTAATATTTAGTGATGCAAACACTTTATTAGGTAAGGAATCTATTAAACATATAGTACAATGTTTTGCAAATGAAAAGGTAGGCGGTGTTTCAGGAGAAAAACGAATTTTTAATAAATTTAAAGATACTGCTTCTGGAGCAGGCGAAGGGTTGTATTGGAAATACGAATCAATGCTTAAAAAATGGGACGCTGAACTATATTCAGTTGTTGGAGCTGCTGGAGAGTTGTTTGCTATTAGAACAGAGCTTTATAGAGAAGTTGAAAAAGACACATTACTTGATGATTTTATAATTTCATTGAGGGTAGCACAGAAGGGATATACCATTCAATATAATCCAAAAGCATTTGCAATTGAAACTGCATCAGCAAATGTTGAAGAGGAATTAAAACGAAAAACACGAATTTCAGCAGGAGGCATTCAATCAGTAGTAAGGTTACGTTCATTGCTAAATATTTTTAAGTATAAAACACTTTCATTTCAATATTTCTCTCATCGTGTTCTTCGTTGGACCTTAACACCTTTGTGCTTAATTTTTTTAATACCTGTTTTAACAGTAATCGCTTTTAATGAAGACGCTTTGTCTTTTGGTCTTTACACTACTTTATTTTGGCTACAACTACTTTTTTATATAGCTGCATTAGTTGGATGGTTTTTAGAAAATAGATCTACAAGAATAAAAGTACTATTTGTACCCTATTATTTTTTCATTATGAACCTCTCTGTGGTATTAGGATTTTTACGTTACCTAAAAAATAACCAATCCGTTAACTGGGAACGAGCTAAAAGAGCGGCTTAGCTCAGAGCATAATCTAAATCAAATATTAATGATTATATCAAATTAATATAATTAAAAAAATATCTTATAAAGTAACGCCATGAAAACAGGAATCATAATCATATTTCACAACTATGAAAAAAAAATTGATAAAGATTTTTTTATTAAGCATTCAAACAATGCTAGTACTATTGAATTTTGTTTAGTAAATAATGACAGCAAGGATTTTACTTATAGTGCATTAAAAGAAATAAAAGAGCATTGCAACAATGTTTCTGTTGTTGACGTAAAAAAATTTAAATCAGAAACTTCAGCAATAAGAGCTGGAGCTAGATATATGATTAATCAATTTAATATTAATCATATAGGGTATGTAAATGCAAATTTGTTGAACAATAAAAATGAAGAATTGAATGATATAATTAAGGCAATAAATAAAAATCAAGATTTTATTAATAATATTGATAATAGTGTTCATCAAAAGAGAAAAAATAAAAAAACACTTTTTCAAAGCCTATTTTCATTGCTAGATTATTTAAAAGAAAAGAGGCTATTGGAGAAATATTAAGTTTAACAAGAATTTGTTTCGTATCCTTTACTGGGGCAAAACATTTCTTTGGAAATTTATCTTATAACAAGGAAAATCTTAAAGGTCTTATATATCGAAACAAGCAAAGGCTGGTTGTATTTGACTGTGATTATTGATTTATGTGACCGACAAGTCTTTGGTTGGTCACTTAGCACTAATTTATCAGCCAGAGATACTTCTATTAGAGCTTACAGAATGGCAATTAATAATAGACCAATTACTGAAAATTAATATTTCATTCAGATAGAGGAGTGCAATATGCTTGTAATGCATTTAAAA
>MAAC01012028.1_pt1 | contig 14704 bp, 15 predicted proteins | sample 1115981 | NCBI WGS metagenome assembly MAAC01 (sample SAMN04961126, study PRJNA320927) | seawater metagenome | isolation source: sample BD02T64 sea water enriched with oil for 64 days | place: USA:Gulf of Mexico | collected 2013-07-27 | reverse complement strand
GGCGGACGACGTAAAAGTAATGAAATTTGACGGTAAGCAACTGCTTGCTTAGACAAATCATCATATACGATTAGTGCATCTTCACCGCGGTCACGGAAGTATTCACCCATTGAACAACCCGCATAAGGTGCTAAGTATTGTAGGGCAGCCGCTTCAGAAGCAGACGCAACAACAACAATAGTATTTGATAACGCGCCATGCTCTTCTAAGTTACGAACAAGGTTCGCTACTGTAGAAGCTTTCTGGCCGATAGCAACATAAACACACTTAATACCAGTGTCTTTTTGGTTGATGATAGCGTCAATTGCAATCGCTGATTTACCGATTTGACGGTCACCAATGATTAATTCACGCTGGCCACGACCAATTGGAATCATAGAGTCAATAGACTTGATACCAGTTTGAACTGGTTGATCTACTGATTTACGTTCGATAACACCTGGTGCAACAACTTCTACTGGAGAGTAGCCGTCGTTTTCAATTGGGCCTTTGCCATCAATTGGTTCACCAAGAGTGTTTACTACGCGGCCTAATAAACCACGACCTACTGGTACTTCTAAAATACGACCAGTACCTTTAACTTTTTGGCCTTCCGCTAAATCAGCGTAAGGGCCCATTACTACCGCGCCGACCGAATCACGGTCTAGGTTTAACGCGATAGCAAAACGGCTACCAGGAAGTTCGATCATTTCACCTTGCATTACATCGGCAAGGCCATTGATACGAATGATACCATCTGTTACAGAAACGATAGTACCTTCGTTGCGAGCTTCGCTGATAACGGCAAACTGTTCAATTCTATTCTTGATCAGTTCAGCGATTTCAGTGGAATTCAGTTGCATGCTCTGTTCCCTTATCTAAGATTGTAATGATGTTGCTAAACGGCTCAGTTTACCTTTGATAGAGCCATCTATTACCATGTCACCAGCTTTAATTACTAAGCCAGAAACGATACTCGCATCAACAATACAATTAAGCTTTACTTTACGTGCCAAGCGCTTTTCAAGCGCGGCGCTTAATGTTGTTTTTTGCTCTACAGTTACTTCAACAGCAGAGGTTACATCCACGAAAATCTCTTGATCAAAATCAGCTTTTAACGCTATAAATTGTTCAAGAACCTGTGGTAGCACCAACAAACGTTCGTTTTCAGCCATAACTTTTAAAAAGTTTTGACCTTTACTGTCTACTTGCTCACCACAAACATTTAAAAATAATGTTTGTGCTTCCTCTACAGAAGTGCCACCTGACAAATAACCTTTAATGGTTTCATCTTTGGCAACTTCGGCAGCAAACGTTAACTGGGTTAACCAGCTATCAATTGCTTTAGCTTCAACAGCAAAATCGAACGCTGCTTTAGCGTAAGGACGAGCGACAGTTGTCAATTCAGACATAGCTCTCTCCTCTTAAAGTTCAGCGACTAGTTTATCTAAGATGTCGCTATGTGCAGCGGCATCAATTGAACGTTCAAGAATTTTCTCGGCACCGGCAACAGCAAGAATGGCAACTTGTGCGCGTAATTCTTCTTTAGCTCGGTTACGTTCAGTTTCAAGTTCTGCAAGACCAGAAGCTAAGATTTTTTCTTTCTCAACTTGTGCTTTACCAGCAGCTTCTTCAACAATTTTAGCTTCATGTTTCTTCGCAGCATCTACAATAGATGCAGCTTGAGACTTAGCTTCTTTTAGTTGAGCTGTAGCTTTCTCTTGAGCAAGCTCAAGATCTTTAGCAGCACGGTCTGAAGCAGCAAGTCCGTCAGCAATAGTTGCTTGACGAGCTTCGATGGCAGCCATAATTGGTGGCCATACAAACTTCATACAGAAAATTACAAATACGACAAATGCGATTAATTCACCTATTAATGTGGCATTAATATTCATTTGTGTACCTCCTAATTAGTTATTCGTTAAAAATTCTAGTTACTTACTTATTAAGCAAGTACGAACAACATGTATAGGCCGATCGCAACACCGATCATCGCGATAGCATCAATAAGACCCGCTACGATGAACATTTTCACTTGAAGTTGTGGTGCTAATTCAGGTTGGCGAGCAGCAGACTCTAAGAACTTGCCACCTAGTAAACCAAAACCAATCGCAGTACCTAAAGCACCTAGACCGATTAATAACGCAACAGCGATATATAACATATTTATCTCCGATATTTTGAATGTTAAAAGTTAAAGTTAAAGTTAAAAAATTTGTACAAAAATATTCTTTGGAACTTCCTGTTCCCATTTAGCAGAGCTAACTCCACCAATGTAAATTAGTTTATTAGGCTTCCTGCCTTTACTCTACGAGCCGACTCCGTCGTGCTAAATTCCCCTAGGAAATTTAGTGATCTTCATGCGCTAAACTAAGATATACAATAGTTAACATCATAAAGATAAACGCCTGCAATGGGATAATCAGCAAATGGAACGCTGCCCATAAAAAATGTACTGGCAATTGGAACAAACCAATTGTCGCAATAAGTAAAAATATCAACTCACCCGCATATAAGTTACCAAACAAACGTAAAGCTAATGATAATGGACGTGCTAATAAAGTAACTAGCTCTAATACAAAGTTAATTGGATACATAGTCCAATGATTAAAAGGTTGCGTAGTAAGCTCTTTTATAAAGCCACCAACACCTTTAACTTTTATTGAATAGTAAATTGTTAGAATAAATACACCTAATGCTAATGCAAAGGTCATATTTGGATCTGCTGTCGGTACAGGCTTCATGTAAACATGAGACATTTCTATTCCGCCAACCGTGCTAATTAACCAAGGTATTAAATCCACCGGTACCCAATCCATTGCATTCATTAACAACACCCAAACAAAAACAGTTAAGGCTAATGGCGCAATTAACGGGTTTGAACCGTGGAAAGTGCTTTTAACACTATCATCAACAAACTCTACCACCAATTCAACGGCAGATTGTAATTTACCTGGTACACCCGTTGTTGCTTTTTTAGCAACTGAGTGAAAGATATAAAGAAAAATAAAGCCTAAAAACACCGACCAACCTAAAGTATCTAAATGCCAGGTCCAAAAACCTTCACCTACTGATAAATTGGTTAAATGATGTTTAATATATTCTTGGCTGGTTAATTCAGCAGCAGACATATTAATGTTCCTAATGATTAAAGTTTAAAAATAAAATTCTTTCGTAAATATCTTATTAGCTAATGTTTAATAAAAAACGGCATTACCAGTGGTAAAACCATCATCAAACAAAACATGCTAAAAAAAGGTATTGGCAGTAGCACTAAAATTTTAAAGGCGAGTGCAAATAATAAAGCCGTTAATACCATTTTCAATTTTACACCGCTAAAAAAGGATTCAACCACTAATTTAGACGATTTGGCACCCGCATATTGAAATGCTTTGAGTGCAAAAACTATATTGGGAATTATGGTTACTACACCTGCAGCCATAACAGACTTCGCATGCGCTAATCCCCAAACAAAATAACTAATTAATGAACAGAATAAAACAACACCAATGGCTAACACATTTTGTTGCCATGCTAATTTACGGCCAGCAGAAGCGAGTTTATTCGTCATTATTACTTCTTACATAAAGTTTAAACAAAGCGGTACGAATATATTCGTAGGCTGTATACTTTTTTAAAGTAAAAACTTTAAATGTCAAAAGTTTGCGCAAGTATACCCACACTGGCTTTTATTGCAAGAAAATAGGGCAGAGAAGCCCCGTATTTGTGCGAATAATTACTATTTTTTTAATAAATACGACTAAAGGATTAGGTCTTTCTGTAACTGGATTAACGAAAGTATAAAAATACATCAACCTTAAGTATGGGTCATCGGATGAGTAAGGATGTTTTCACAACCATTAAAACATCAAACCGTTAAGCTTTATCAAAGAAGTTTGTTTTTTAATCGTTATTTTATTTTTTCTAAAAACTGTTCAAGTTCAGCTAATTCACTATAAGCAATTGTCACTTTTCCTTTGCCTTTTTTATTATGACTAACCGTAACTTTTAAACCTAACTTATCTGTTAAGTCTTTTTCGATATTTATACTTTTCTGATCTTTTTCTTTAATTGCTTTTTCTGCTTCAGGGTTTTGAATTTTTTTAATAAGTGCTTCTGTTTCACGTACCGTTAATTCTTTTGTCGCAACTATTCCTGCAGCTTCAGCTTGTAGATCATCATTTAGCGCTAACAAAGCACGAGCATGACCCATTTCAATGTCGCCATTTTCGAGAAAAGTTTTAACTTCATCATGCAAATTATTTAATCGTAACAAGTTTGTAACGGTAGTACGCGATTTACCTATCGCAATGGCAACCTCTTGATGCGTTAAATCAAACTCAGTTAATAGACGCTCTAATGCAACAGCTTCTTCCATCGCATTAAGATCTTCACGTTGAATATTTTCAATTAAAGCAATAGCGACTGCTGACTCATCAGGTACATCTTTAATTAAACAAGGAACTTCTGTTAATTGGGCCAATTGAGCTGCACGCCAACGACGTTCACCAGCAATAATCTCATATTCTCCATTGTCTTCATTTAATGGTCTAACAACAATGGGTTGGATAATGCCTTGTGATTGAATAGAAAGTGATAGTTCTTCTAGCGCTGCATCAGACATATCTTTACGCGGTTGATACTTTCCTGGTGAGAGTTTATCTATTGCTACTTTTCTTAAGTCACCATCTTTTGGTGTAGATTCAACGTGCTCTTTGTCATCATTTTGGACTGGCGCTTTTGCTTGGGGAGTAAGTAAAGCATCAAGACCTCTGCCTAATCCGCGTCGTTTAGCTGTGCTCATAATATTCCTTGGGTTTATTCCGTTGGTTCTTCTGCTGCAGATGTTTCACTTTCTTGTGAAGAGGGTGTGCTTGTCGATTTTTTAATTGGAGTGTTATGACGCAACACTTCACCTGCTAATGCTAAATAAGCTTTAGCGCCTGTTGAAGATTTATCGTAATACATCGCTGGTGATCCAAAGCTAGGAGCTTCTGCTAAACGAACATTTCTAGGAATAACACTTCGATATACTTTATCACCAAAATGGCGTTTCAATTGTTCTGAAACATCATTAGCTAAACGGTTACGCGGATCATACATAGTACGTAAAATACCTTCTATATGAAGATTATCATTAACCACAGAAGTTAATTTAGAAATAGTATCCATTAACGCCGTTAAACCTTCTAAAGCGTAATATTCACACTGCATAGGTACAAGCACAGAGTCTGCCGCGGTCATAGCATTCACGGTAAGCATATTTAATGATGGAGGGCAGTCAATAATAATAAAATCATAATAATCTCTTACTGGAGCTAATGCTGTTTTTAATCTTTGCTCTCGCGCATATACTTCCATTAACTTAATTTCAGCTGCAGTCACATCAGCATTAGCGGCAATAAGATCGTAAAGACCGGAAGTTTCGGTTTGAACTACTTGCTCTACTGATTGCTCTTCAATTAATAGTTCATAGCAGGTAGCTGGTACTTCATATTTATCTATACCACTTGCCATGGTGGCATTACCTTGCGGATCAAGATCTATTAATAATATTTTACGCTTAGTTGCGGCTAAAGAGGCAGCTAAATTAACTGCGGTAGTGGTTTTACCAACACCACCTTTTTGATTTGCAACTGCAATTATTTTTCCCACAAACGCCTCTTTTTAATATTTATTATTGTTCATTACACTTTTTCAATACAATAACATGTCGTTCACCAACAAGCTCAGGAACAGTTATTTTATGACTAGACACTAATTTTATATTTTCAGGTAATTGCACTAATTCATCAGTAGGGTATTGTCCTTTTAATGCGAAGAACTTTCCATGCTCAATAGTAACTAAATGTGAGCACCAACTAACCATATCATTCAGCGAGGAGAAAGCTCTGCTTAAAACCCCATCAAAAGGTGTTTCAACATGATACTCTTCTATACGGGCTTTTATTGGCTGAACATTTGTTAATTTTAATTGGAATACTACTTGTCTTAAAAAAGTAATACGCTTGCCTAAACTATCTAATAATACAAAATTTCGTTCAGGATACAATATAGCTAAGGGAATGCCAGGTAAACCTGGACCAGTACCTACATCAATAAAATTATTTCCTTGTAATACTTCACCTACCATCAAGCTATCCATAATATGTTTAATAAGCATTTGCTGTGGATCACGCACTGAAGTTAAGTTATACGCTTTATTCCATTTATGTAAAAGCTCTACGTATTGAATAAGTAATTGCACCTGTTGCTCAGATACTTGTAATGTTGTTTTCGCAAGCAATGCTTGTAGATCAGTTGTTAGGGTCATTTTTTATTGCTTTAATACTTTCATTAATACTGGCTGAATTTACTAAGCTATTTTACTTAGTAAACCGTGTTTTTTTAAGTAAACCAATAATAACGAAATTGCAGCAGGAGTAATACCTGAAATTCGCGAAGCTTTACCAATAGTTTCTGGTCGTGCATCTTTCAACTTAGCAACCACCTCATTAGAAAGCCCTGATATTTGTTGATAATCAAATTCCAGTGGAATTAAAGTATTTTCGTTACGTTTTTTCTTGGCTATTTCATCAAGTTGTCTGTCAATATAACCGGCATACTTAGTTTGAATTTCAATTTGTTCTGATGCTTGCTTATCAGCAATTGAAGGTCCTAGACCTTCAATTTTCATTAAATCTTCATAACGTACTTCGGGGCGACGAATAAGATCTTCAAGGCTAGCTTCTTTGCTCATAGGGCTTTTGAGTAATTTATTTACTTCTTCAACACAAGCATGATCTTTTTGTACCCAAGTATCTTTTAATCGTTGACGTTCTAATTCAATATTTTCCATTTTCTCGTTAAAACGCTGCCAACGAAGATCATCGACTAAGCCAACTGATCGTCCTTTTTCGGTTAAACGAATATCGGCATTGTCTTCACGTAATAATAAACGATATTCGGCACGTGATGTGAACATACGGTAAGGTTCTTTAGTTCCTAACGTAGATAGATCATCAATAAGAACACCCATATAGGCTTGATCGCGACCTAAAGTAAATTCATCTTTACCCTTAACGCGATTAGCTGCATTAGTCGCTGCGATAAGTCCTTGTGCACCGGCTTCTTCATAGCCTGTGGTGCCGTTAATTTGTCCGGCAAAATATAAATTTTCAATAAATTTACTTTCTAGCGATTGCTTTAAATCACGGGGATCAAAATAATCATACTCAATGGCATAACCAGGACGAGTTATAAAGGCATTTTCAAAACCTTTAATTGAGCGAACTAGATTTATTTGTACGTCAAAAGGTAAACTGGTTGAAATACCATTCGGGTATATTTCATGAGTAGTTAACCCTTCTGGTTCAACAAATATTTGATGAGAGTTCTTGTCAGCAAAACGTGTGATCTTATCTTCAATAGAAGGACAATATCGAGGACCTATTCCTTCAATAACGCCAGTATACATCGGAGAACGATCAAGGCCATCACGAATGTGTTGATGAGTTTGCTCGTTAGTATGAGTGATATAACAAGAAACTTGCTCAGGATGATCCTTTTGTGATCCCATAAATGAAAACACTGGTCGTGGTGTATCACCGGGTTGTTCTTGCATGACTGAAAAATCTAACGATCTAGCGTCTAAACGTGGTGGCGTACCAGTCTTTAAACGATCCATTCTAAAGGGCATATCACGCATTTTAGCAGATAAATTCATACTAGCAGGATCACCTGCTCGGCCACCTTGGTAATTGTTTAAACCAATATGTATTAGGCCCGAAAGGAAAGTTCCTACGGTTAGCACTACCGTTTTACTTTTAAATTTTAGTCCCATTTGAGTAGAGACACCAACAACACGATCATTCTCTAAGATCAGATCATCACAAGGTTGTTGAAAAATAGTTAAATTTTCTTGATTTTCTAAGCTTTGTCGCACGAATGATCGATACAGGGCTCTGTCTGCTTGAGCACGTGTAGCTCTTACCGCTGGGCCTTTGCTAGCATTTAATGTTCTAAATTGGATAGCGCTATGATCAATGGCTGTAGCCATTAAACCACCTAAAGCATCGATTTCTTTTACTAAATGACCTTTGCCAATACCGCCAATGGCAGGGTTACAAGACATTTGTCCCAAAGTATCGATGTTATGGGTTAGCAGCAAAGTTTTGCAACCCATTCGTGCAGAAGCAAGTGCCGCCTCGGTACCAGCATGGCCACCACCAACAACGATTACATCATAAAACTCTTGATACCACATAAATCTAAACCTTCAGGGTTACGTTTTTAATAAAAATAAATGACTCGGCTTGATGAAATTATTTTCATCAAAAAAGTAATTCGAAAAATCAGGAGACATATTTTAGCGCTTTTTTGCCTTGAGGGAAACGATCAAATGATTAAAAAGATCGGGCACTGATCTCACTAATATATTATAAGATCTTTATAAAGATCTTATTACTATTACTTATTAAGGAAGGATATTTCTGTGTGTAAGCCATTTTTAACTATATTTTATATAGAGTTAACCTAATGATAAGTCTGTGATCAATCCTTGATCAACCCGCAAATAAGCTTTGATCAAAACATCGAGTTATACACAGTGACATTTAATTTAAAAGTTAACCACTGAATAATAAGGTTAAATTAATAGCTTATTCACTAAAGTATCCACAACGGCTTTAAAATGTGATCTATATTGTGAATAAGTTATGAGTAAGATCACAATAAAAGATCTTTATTTTGTTTTAACCACTCTTGGGCAAGCGATTCTGGATCGATATCTTCACTCATATCTAGCATGTTGATCGCTAATAATTCTATACAACCTTTTGTTTTTAATATTTTATTTAATTCTATGCCCGCTTTACAAAAAGTATCATAACTAGAATCTCCGATCGCTATGATCATAAAGTAAATTGAGGATAGATCTTGTTCACAATTTTTAAGATCAGTTACAAAAGCTTGAATATTGTCAGGGAAGTCACCAGCACCATGAGTTGACGTACATATTAACCAAACCTGTTTTTTGATGGTATTTTGAGCAAACGTATCATTAAGGATCGATGTGTAGTCTGGTTTTAAATGTAAATTTACCTGATGATCAAGTATATTTAGTTGTTCTTCACAGGCTTCAGCAACATATTCTGTTCCACCTAACATGCTACCAACAATGATTTGAAATGAGCTCATATTACAATTTCCAATAGTTAATTATGGGCTTATTGTAATATTATCGAACGGTTAATTTAACTGATATTTTACTGAATTAGGGTATTTATCCAACCCAATTCAACATCTGCCTTAAGATGATTTTTCGCCCAACATTGTCAGTAATACTTACACTTTTGGTGTTCGTGATTTCTACATTGCTTTAACTTTATGATAATAGATGAGTAATATTTTTGGCGTACTTTGTGCTTCAAATTACTCAGTGCCTTAGCTGAATTCATTTGTACGAGCTCATTCGCAACTCTTATTATTAATTCTTATGTGGGCTAGGGATAGTGAGTTTAGGATAGAGTCAATTTAAAGTACGAGTTTAATACTTATACTCTCTACTAGAAAGTGCTCAGTTTAGGTATTCTATGCATCTAAATATTGAACTAACTAAAAACAATATTATAAACTCAGAGAAAAGAGTTTTAGAGAAAAACTGGGCATAACAGCATTTGATGGCACAGAAGATGAATTCGAGAAAAATTCTGATATTTTGGTTGCTAGGATCGGTGATGAGTGTATTGGCGGGATTCGAATATGTGGGGCCCACCAAAGCTTCAAGATCCCACTAGAAAATAAGCCCGGTTTTTTAGCCCAACAGCTGCCCAATCTAAATTTACAACAATTGAGATATTGTCAGTGGATGAGGTTTACCTTATGTCCTAAAATTAATACTCCAAAAGCCTATATTCAAAATCAATTTATCTTGGCAATAGTCCTGTTTAGCGCCGTTTTAGGTTATCGCTATGGTTTTTGTGCATCTAGTCGGGTTCATCATCGCTTTTACAAACGGATACTCTCAAAATATGGCTATAATTACAGGGGCTGTGAAAATATCGAGGTAAAAAAAGAAGGTGAATTTGATGAGTTAGAACATTTGTTATACCTCGCCGATTTACACACTAATGTTGGTGAGTTAAAAGCTATGCCAACGATCAATGTTAACACAAGCTTTTGTTTAAATCTGAAAGAGCAGCAACCTTTACACCATTCAGCGCTTACCTTTAGCAGATCAGAGACAACTTAAGAATCAAAATTTGTATGCAACCACACCATCTTTCAATTAAGCAACGATACAAAATCAAATCCAAATCAGCTTGACGGCTTTTACTTAATTCAATGCAGACGTCGTAAAGCGAGGGGAGGATGTGTTTGCAATAATTTAGTACTACTTGCCTATACAAAAGGAACTAAAAATTTTACCTAATAAATCATCACTGGTGAACTCTCCGGTGATTTGGTCTAGTTCTTGTTGGCATATTCTTAACTCTTCTGCGAGTATTTCGCCAGCAACATAAGATTCAAGTTGATCTAAACCGGTAATCAAATGTTGATGAGTATTATTTAGAGCGGTTAAATGACGTCTTCTCGCCATAAAGCCACCCTCAGTGCTACCTTGATAACCCATAATGTTTTTTAAGTGTTCTTTTAAGCTATCAACACCTTCGCCAGTTTTTGCTGATAAGGTGACGACGGTATGCTTTATTTGTTGCTGATCGGTAAATTCTGTTAAACCTATGTTGGTATGACTGATTGATTGATTAATATCTGCTTTATTTCTCACTAACGTCAAGCCTATATTATTTGGTAATTTTTCAAAAAATTCAGGATAGTAACTTTTAATATCTTGTTCATCTTCTAACACGCCATGATTTTCACTGGCATCTACCATTAATAATACGCGATCAGCTTGTTTTATTTCTTTCCAAGCCCGTTCTATACCTATTTGTTCAACTTTATCATCACTGTCACGTAAACCTGCAGTATCAATAATATGTAGTGGCATACCGTCTATGTGAATTTGTTCGGTTAATACATCACGCGTGGTACCGGCAATATCAGTTACTATTGCTGTTTCTTTACCACTTAATGCATTTAGCAGACTCGATTTTCCTGCATTGGGACGGCCAGCAATAACCACGCGCATACCTTCACGGATAATACTTCCTTGCAATGCTTGTTTTTGGACACTTTCAACTTGATTAATAATGGCTTTTAGATCGGTTACTATTTTTTTATCAGCAAGAAAATCAATTTCTTCTTCTGGAAAATCAATCGCTGCTTCAACATACATACGCAGGTGAATTATACTCTCAACCATTTCATTAACGAGTTTAGAAAAGTCGCCTTGAAGGGAGTGTAGGGCAGAGCGAGCTGCTTGTTCGGAGCTTGAATTAATTAAGTCAGCAATAGCTTCAGCTTGCGTCAAATCAAGTTTATCATTGAGGAAAGCCTGTTCACTAAACTCTCCAGGTTTGGCCATTTTTACATTGGGCAGGGTAAGAATGGCTTTGAGTAGCATATCTAAGATTACCGGACCACCATGGCCTTGAAACTCTATAATATCTTCACCAGTAAAGGAGTTTGGTGCTTTGAAAAATAGGGCTATGCCTTGATCTAAAACGTCATTATTAGCATTTGTAAAAGGTAAATACTCTGCTTTTCTTATCTCTGGTATTTTGCCTAAAATAGCTTGTGCAACATTTTTTGCTTCGGGTCCTGAAACACGAATAATACCGACACCACCACGGCCGGGGGCGGTAGCTTGTGCAGCAATAGTACTTTTTTCATTAAATGATGATGTCATGATGTTGTTTTGATAACTGAATAACTAATGGTAGGTATTTTACTTTATTTAGTTGTAATACCAATACAAATAAATATGTGATCATTGTAAATGGACTAAATATTTAAATAACGCAGCTTAAAGCGTTTCTAAACCAGCCCTTTGGGGAAGGCGGAGCAAATCATACCCTGCGTTGCTTTTTAAGTGAGTAACCCTTAATAAAAAATGCGCCTTGATTATGAATCGCTCAAACTTCCTGAAACGTGCACTTTCAAGTAGAACGGGTATAACTAACAAAAAAGCGACTTCTTTTTCAAGAAATCGCCTTTATATTCGTTTATTCGCAATTTAAAGCGCGCTGCTAATAATTATTACTTTTCTTCAGCTAATTTTTTCTTTTCAATACCACTGAAAATTATTTTCATCTGGGTTATTGAAATTAAGTTACTGATAAACCAGTAAAGAACTAAGCCAGAAGGGAACCATGCCATAAATATTGAGAATACTACGGGCATATATTGCATAATTTTTTGTTGCATTGGATCTTGTACTGTCATTGGTTGCAGTTTCTGCATTACATACATACTAATACCCATTAATACAGGTAATACATAGTAAGGGTCCATTGCGGATAAATCTTGAATCCAGAATATGAATGGTGCATGGCGTAATTCTACACTTTCTAGAAATACCCAGTATAGCGCTAAGAAAATAGGCATTTGTAAAAGTAATGGCAAACAACCACCTGCTGGGTTTACCTTTTCTTTACGGTACATTTCCATCGTAGCTTGAGACATTTTTTGCTTGTCATCACCATAGCGTTCTTTTAATTTAGCCATTTTAGGGGCTAACTCGCGCATTTTGGCCATCGAAGTGTACTGTGCTTTCGTAAGTGGGTACATACCACCTTTAACAATCAAGGTGATGATAATAATGGCAACACCCCAGTTAGAAACAAAGCTTTGAATAGTTAACAACAACCAGAATAGTGGTTGGCTAATCATCCATAAAAAACCATAATCAATTGTTAAATCTAAGTTTGGTGCAATTTTTTCTAATACTTCTTGATCCTTAGGACCAACATAGAAAATTGCTGATGTAATACCTTGTTGGCCTGCATCAATAGTGATTGCTGGTGCTTTAAAGCCAACTACCGCTTCTAGATTGTTACTATAGCTAGTATAAAGTTGGTTATTGTCTGTAGCACCAGGTATCCAAGCTGAAACAAAATAATGTTCAAGCATGGCTATCCAGCCACCAGGAGTTGTTTTGTTTAAATTAGCTTCGCTAATATCATCAAAGTCATATTTTTCATAACGGTCTTCGTTAGTTGAAAAAGCAGCTCCTCGGTATGTAGGCAACATGCCTGATGAAGTATCTGTTAGCGTTGATTGTTTAAGTTGTCCGTACATTTGTACAGAAATACTGCTTGCAGTGTTGTTATCAATAACGTAATCAACATTGACGCTATAACTGTCGGCATTAAACTTAAAGCGTTTAGTAACCGTTAAACCTTGTCCATCTTGAAATGTTAAATTAACTGTTAAGTCATCAGTAGCTAATTCATAGTTTGATTGCGCGCTGCTATAAATAGGGCGACCTTTAACTACTCTATCTACTCCATTTGCACCTGTTAAACCACTTTGCGCAATATATTTCTGATTACCATTTTGTAATATTGTAAATGGAATACCATTGCCTTGCTCTGTATCAAATTTTCGCAGTTTTACTTCGACAATATCACCACCTTGTGTATTAATTTTTATAATTAATGTATTAGTGGTTACCGTTACTAATTTTGCACTAGAATGAGTTGCCTTTATTAATGGTGCTGAAGAATCTGATGATTCAGGTACAAAATCTGCGTTAGCATCTTGCGCTGTTGAAATTGTTTGATTAAGGCTTGATTGTTCAACTGCTGGAGCATTTTCTAATTGCCACTGACTAAATAGTAAGTAAGTAACAACCATAAGCGCAATAAATAGCAGACTGCGTTGAGATTCCATAAGGTTTATTTCTCTTCTTTTTGTGTTGACAGGGGGTTATCACCACCTGCATTTAATTAATTGCAAGGCATTTTAGTATACGTGAGCTCGTTAACCAACTACCTTTTAAAATATGTAGACTAAAATCTAGTATTATTGAGAGAAGACAAGTTTTATTTATCCTTATCAATAGGTGGCACTGGATCTTCACCACCTTCATTAAGGGGATGACATTTCAATATACGTTTACTTGCTAACCAGCCACCTTTAATTACACCAAAGCGATTTATTGCTTCACTGGCATAACAAGAGCAGGTTGGGTGGAATCGACAATTTGATCCTAACATTGGGCTAATAAAGCGTTGGTAACCTTTTATACAGGTTATTGCTAGCTTTTGTGGCGTTGAATTATTTTTCGCCATATTTTTGCCAATTGTTGATTAATTTCTTTGTTGTCTAACTGATCAATACCGGACTTTACCATAACGACCATGTCGATAGCAGGTAAATTATGCTGATTTAAGCGAAAGCTTTCTCTAGTGATTCTTTTTATTCTATTTCGTTGTACGGCAAGTTTTACTCGTTTTTTGGCTATAGCTAAGCCTAAACGATTATTTTTACATGAATCAGTAGGTAAATTAGAAGGTGTTATAAGGATAGTGAAGTGGGACGAGCCAAATCTAATTGGTTTTTTAAATACAGATTGAAAGTGATCGGGAGTCAACAGACGCGACTCCCGATTAAATTCATAAGTAACCTTATTGGTTACCATATCTTAAATCTACTTTCTTAGAAAGAAAAAGGATTAAGATTAAGCACTAAGACGTGCACGGCCTTTAGCACGGCGACGTGCTATAACAGCACGGCCATTTTTAGTTGCCATACGAGCACGGAATCCGTGGTTACGCTTACGCTTTAATACGCTAGGTTGAAATGTTCTTTTCATTACGCTAATCCGTCGGTTGTTGTT
>MAAC01013343.1_pt1 | contig 14705 bp, 12 predicted proteins | sample 1115981 | NCBI WGS metagenome assembly MAAC01 (sample SAMN04961126, study PRJNA320927) | seawater metagenome | isolation source: sample BD02T64 sea water enriched with oil for 64 days | place: USA:Gulf of Mexico | collected 2013-07-27 | reverse complement strand
CCTGGATTAATACTTACGCTATCCCCGTTTCCGTTTTTCTATCAATAGCTTTCTCTTCGGCATTCTCTCGTAACTTCCTACAATTAGAAAAACATTTCAAAAAACTAAACATTACATTACAAGCCCTATCATCAACGTCCCTGTTCTGTATTTCGCTGTTTTTATTCTTTGAATACCAAACCGTTATCTATATCGCGATATCTCTAGCGTTAATAAATACAATATTAATTTTAACGGCTGCTACCTTTAGCTTGAAGCATGGTTTTCGGTATGCAAAATTGTTCTTAATTGCCTGGGTTACGCTGCTAATCTCTGCCGTGATTTCTGCACTCACTCCCGCAGGATTTCTTCCCTCAAACTGGTTTACACGTCATTCTTCTCAAATAGGATCTACGTTAGAAGTTGTTTTATTGTCACTGGCATTAGCTCACAGAATAAACCGCATAAAAGCAGAAGCCCGATCCATCGAATTACGTTCAAAATTATTACTTGAGCAAAAAAATGTAGAACTACGACAAGCACTAAAGTTAATAACAAAGAACAATAATTTGAAAGATAGCTTCCTCGCCACGATCAGCCATGAACTAAGAACACCAATGAACGGCATCGAAGGGTCACTACAGGTAATCCGCGATGAAATAAAAGAAAAAGGAATACAAAATCATGTGGATGATGCAGCCAACAGCGCCATTCACATGACACAACTTGTCGATAGCTTATTAGAATATTCTGAATTACAGTCTGGTAACTGGGCGCTTCAAGAAAGCCCATTTGAGCTAAAAACAACGCTTTCAAAAATAATCCCTGTCATTGAAAATGAGTGCAAGCGTAAAGGTATATCCTTTGGTCTAACACAAAATGTTGAATTAAATCACTTACTAATTGGTGATGCACCTCGAATAAATCACATACTATTTCAACTGCTGGACAATGCGGTAAAATTCACCCACCAAGGTGGAATAGTGCTAGAAGCATCATCTCGTGAAGAAAGTGGTCATTACACCTTACACTTCTCAATAAGTGATTCAGGAATTGGAATCCAGAACCAACAACTAAACGAAATTTTTGATGGATTCAAACAAATTGATGCTTCGTTTTCTCGCCAGTACGGCGGACTTGGACTTGGACTGTCATTATGTAAATCTATCATAGACCGGATGGGAGGTGATATTTCGATCTCATCAACACTAGAAAAAGGGACAAACGCCAACATATCCATCCAACTAAAAAAGGGGGACGAACTCCACTTAGAAAAAGTAACAAAACAACAAAAAAAACTACCAGGAAACCCTATAGTGCTCATAGTGGAGGACAACCCAGTAAACCAAGTCATGCTTACCGCTATCATAAAGAAATTTGGATGCACTGCTGACCAAGCAAATAACGGTGAAGAAGCCGTTCGAATGGCAAAAGAGATACGTTACAACTGCATATTAATGGATTGTCAGATGCCAATCCTTGATGGTTTCGAAGCAACTAAGAGCATTCGCTCAAATGGTTGCAAGAATAAAAATACACCTATCATCGCTGTAACAGCTAACGCAATGAGCGGCGACAGAGAAAGGTGCATAAGGGCGGGTATGAATGACTATATTCGAAAGCCTATCAAAAAAGATATTGTTTTCGAACACATGAATAACTGGTTATCAAAAGATATAGAAAACGAGAAAAACACTGCCTTATAAAGACTCTTACGTGATGCTGTTATACAAAAAATATTCCCAGATGAGGATGCTGAGTTTCCATTGATTTGCATTTTGCACTGCAAATTTAGAAACCATTTAGTAGCAATATTGTAGAAACCACAGAAACAACCCTAACTCACTGAAAAATAGTGACAATTCAATACTGGCATAATGACTGCACTAACACCTTCAAGCGATAAAAATCACGTTAAATTAGCTTGCAAGGAATTCATATGCTACCCCAGCTCAAACCACTAATTAAATATAGCTGCCTATCTGCCTCTCTTTTTATCACGACAGTTTCCGCACAACCCTTTGGGCATTGCCCCACAAAAGCATACATAATCCAAACACCAGGATCTGTGCCTATTACCTACGGTGTTGACCTAGCCTTAGGTAGCTACTCAGTTTTATCACCTGACATGGGGACAACGAAGGTAAATGGCGTAGGCTTTAGCTTTCACGATAATTACATGTATGGGTGGGACTATGGCGCACAAACATTAGCCCAAATTGGTAGCGATTATCAAACAGTTCCACTTAATGTATCAGGGCTTATCGGAAAACCTTTTTACGTAGGAGACGTATCTATATTGGATAACGCCTGGTATGGATACCGACCTAACAAAGGACTATATAGAATTGATTTAACTGACCCAACGGCAGCATTGGTTATGACTCAAATTGCTACAAGTAGTGAAATGGGGAATCCGAAAATTACAGACTTTGCCTTTCACCCAGCCGACGGCCTTATTTATACTGTCGATAACAATGGGTATTTAATGAGTATTTCTCCAGATACTGGTGAGATAACAGGGCTCACTCAAGTACTTAGTGAAAATGAACTAGGGTTCAACTTCACCTTCGGAGCACAGTATTTTGATGTGAGAGGCCAGCTATATATTAGTAACAATGGCAACGGGAACATTTACCGGGTGGCATTAGATGGTGCAAATTCCCACGCAGTATTTTTTTCTTATGGCCCCTCCAGCAACTCTAATGACGGGGCTCGATGTGCATTCGCGCAAATAGAAATCAGTGATTCTATCGATTTTGGTGATGCTCCAGACAGTTATGGGTCAACAATTAGTTCATCAGGTGCGCGCCACGGTATAACAAATTTACGCTTAGGTAGCGTCATTGATGCGGAAAAAGATGCCTATGTACACCCTCTGAGTGACGACCTAAGTGATTCCAGCGATGATGATGACGGTGTTAACTTTCCAACAGGTTTTGAAATAGGGGAATATTCCATTATCAGCGTTAATGTAACAGGTGAAAACGGTTTCCTTAACGCCTGGGCTGATTGGGACCTAGACGGTGAATTTGACGCAGATGAAAGAATTGCTGACCAACTTGCCATAGAAAATGGCTCGACCAATCTAATTATTAGCGTACCGTCGTGGGCAACCCCTGGGGATACATGGATGCGATTTAGGATAAGTACGTTTGAGAATATTGGTCCTACCGGTGGAGTCAGTGATGGTGAAGTTGAAGATTACCCCATCACCGTCACCGAGAACGGTGTTTCCATGATCTACTACCCTGGTGCAAACTCATATACAACGTTTGCCTACGAAGACAGCTACCCTAACCTGGGTGACTTCGACATGAACGATGTCTTAATGAACGTGCGTATTACCGAGTATGTAAAAAATGGTAACGTTATACGCATGAAAATTGAAGGCAAGCTCGCAGCATTAGGCGCTAGTCTCAGTAACGGTTTTGCATTTCAACTACCCGGCGTTCCGAGCAGCTCGATTAAAGGAGACTCTATAGCGCTAACCATTAACAATACCAAAGCAACCCATACAGTATTAGAAGACGGTCAAACAAATGCCGTATTAATAGTAAGCAATGACTTATGGAGTATCACTCAAGCAGGTGAATGGAACTGTGTTTTTTTCCGAACCGAAGAAGGTTGTGGCACATCACACAGACCCGCCTGGAAAATGATCGTCCCCTTTTCTACCCCTGTTTCGACAGGCAGTATGGCAGCGCTCCCCTATGACCCATTCATTTTTGCAAAACCACATGCCTATCACGGCGGAACTGTCGATATGATTACCGGCATGCATCCTGGCAGAAAATATGAAGTCCATCTAAAAAACAAAGCACCTACAGACACGTTTAGCACAGCAATTTTTGGCGCTGCCGATGACGCTTCTGATCTTGGTCTTTCTTATTTTTTCCAAAACATTAGCGGGCTACCTTGGGCATTGGAAATCCCCAATGACTGGAAACACCCAAAAGAGTATTCCAGTATATTACAAGCCTACCCACAGTTTGGAGGGTTCGCATCGGATAGCAGTGGCGCGACAAACCCTAACTGGTATTTAGAAGAAAATGCCAACCCTGACTATTTGTTTAAAGATTAAGGAATTAAGCATGAAAATAACATTACCAACAGCCAAGACAGCTTTACTCATCGCTGCAATCATTTTCCTTAGCGCATGCGGTCCTGAAACGGATGACGAAGACGAAGACGATGCTACTCCTGTGAGCATCCCCAGTCCAAATAGCACTCCCAGCACTCCTAGCCCAAACAGCACTCCTAGCCCCGATACGCCTGAACCAGAAATAAACAGTTTACCCATTACCCCCAATAACAATTTGGAATCAACATATGAATTAACCATTGATGCATCGACGTTAATCCCGGAGGGAGAGCGGGCCTACCTATCCGTGTGTGATGTAGATATCACCACAACAAACATTCTATCTATGAATTACGATAATTGCCTATTACGATCTCCTGTTAACGAAAATACAGATACGTTTTCGCTCTCGCTCCCCAACCACATCAATAAATTAGTCGCAGTTGTATGGTTTTATGACTTAACAAAAGAACCATTAATTATTCAATGGGATAAATCACTAGCAGAAGATATGGTATGGGAATTACAGTAACTTCATACGCATTAGCAAGTTAACCAATCCACCTATTTGCCAGCGCATCAGTAATGGCAAATAGGTGCATTCCAGGTTTTATTTCCCAATATAAGATTTCAGATACTCAACAGAATAATCCCATAATTTATCTGCAAGCTCTTTATTGCTACCGTAATATGAGGTTTTCTCCTCTTTATTATCAGAAAAATACTTACCACCAACCCCTTTTAAATCCGGACTTGTAGCAACATAACACTGGGTAGAAGCACCCTGTGGAATTGTTTTTCCGAACACATGTTCCATTAACAATCCAGCAAAAGGCAGCTTGAAGAACACACCCAATACACCGTCAAGGCTCCGGGTTAAATTCGTATTAATCACGCCCGGGTGAACCGCATTCGCCCTAACACCGACACCGTTAAGTCGATCATCAAATGCATTTGCTGTTAGCAAATTCGCCAATTTTGATTGGCCGTAAAATTTCCAACCCTTATAACCTTGAGACCCATCCAAATTATCGAAGTCTATACCCCCTTTAACCGTCATCTGATGCCCCATGCTGGAGAGCATCACAATACGTCCTTCTTCAGCTTGCTTAAGTTTCTCTTGCAACAGGTAAACCAACAAAAAATGCCCCATATGATTGGTTAGAAATTGAAGCTCCAGCCCATCTTTTAGTGTTAGCTCTGGCAACGCCATAATACCCGCATTACAAATCACCACGTCTATTGGTATATTCATAGCGAGGATTTCATCTGCGCACTCTTTAACGGAGTCCAGGTTGCTTAATTCACAAGCAAGAGCTGTAGTCACTCCCTCAACGTCAGCACAAGCTTTCCTGGCCTTCTCAAGCGACCGGGCCAAACCAATCACGTGCGCGCCCCTACTGGACAACACGCGCATTGCCTCATATCCCAAACCAGAATTAACACCCGTCATCACTATCGTTTTACCCGTCAGATCGACATCGTTGGTTACTTGCTCTGCAGTTGATTTTTTTGTGAACATTAGAATCCCTATATACATGTTTAAAATATCAAAAAATTAACCTTTGTATACTAAATGGAAATCATATCATCCACAAACTGATTTAAGGTCCACTGAGATACCTGATCTGGCTACACTAACCTTATAAACCTCTTCTTAGGAAAGAATATATACTGTGACCTTCAGGATATTGACAAGCTAGTCCTCGACCTCATTGTTATTGATAAATACAACGCAGCCGAATTAATGGTTCGAAACCGACCACACACGATAGGAAAACTAGATTTTATATTATGGGCAACATCACGAGAACACATTGAATTGGTTGTCAAACATGAAGGATGGATTGCTGTTCCATCAGGTACACGCCGCTCAACTTACCAGGACCCAAGGTATCAGCGTGAAGCTCCTTTTTCTTCACTTGTACTAACAGCTATCGAAACAGCTAACCAAACGGATAATACACTTAAGCCATCCCCCTACAACGGTATCCAATATATTGGCATTCCCGAATACCCCTCCATGGGCCACCGGGTTGCAATTTCTATACAGAGGGTATTAAAACAAGAAATATCTATTGATGAAGCCCTCAGAGAAGCCAACTTACTTGGTACATAAACAAATAAGGGACTCTCACTATACAAAATAACTATATAAAACAACTATGTAAATTAACCGTACAAACTAACTGTAGCTTATAAGGATGCCATTTTATTAAATGTCCAATAACCCGCATCATTGCTATCCATCGCGCGAATATTTTCCATTTCCGCTTTTCCACAAAGCTCACCAACAATATTCTCTGCAAGTTCACAATTACAGGTTACCAGGTGTTTAGTCAAAATCTCAGCGTTATGATGACGCGCAACACCCCGGGTACCTTTAAAGCGCTTAAAAATACTCTTCATGCCAGTTTCTGCAGTCGTCAGCATTCCCCCTAATACAGGTACAGTCTCTTCACTCTTGCGGCGTAACTTGGCTTTCTTTTTGTTGATTATGTACGGTAAAACCGTCGATTGAATAGCACCATGATCCCACCGATTCCCATCACACTTACAGCTACTGTGCAGCATACCTTCTAAATTCTGAATGTGATTATGAGTCTTGTAGACTGAAACACCCGCCAATACAGAATTACCTACCGCGTAAGCGCCTGCAACGGCAACTGCCCCAACGCCCGTAGCAGATAACGCTATAGAACCACCTGTTGCTGCTGTTATAGCTAATGTTGTTAGACCGGGGCTTTTAGTACCAATAGTTAATGCTGAACTACCTACAGCTGCCGTACCTTTGGCAATGGATTTTAACATCCCATTATCACTATGTACCTGGTTCGACGAGTGAATGCTTTGGTGATTCCCCCAAACGTGCATATTAACGTCTGACTTATCCATGCTTCTATCTACGTCGTTGTATACATTCCAAACTTTAGTGCCAAAACTCATAACTAATGCCTCAAATACTAGCGTTTATATTATTTGAGTTCATTATGGTATGAAGAGCCCTGGTTGAAAAGCAAAATATTACCACCTGGAAATTGGTATTAATCACAACTTTTCACGCAACCTTTTCAACAAGACAGTGGCGCCTTCAAAGTCATAGCTATTGATAGATTTTTTTAGCTCCTCCACAGCAGGTAGCATAAGTGGATTAGTCAGTATTTTCTGAACCATACGTTCAAATAACTTCTTCGCTTCGGTATTACCTTCAGCCAATAACTGCGCGAGCTGTCCAAAATCGGTTTCCAGCTCCTTTAAGTCACAGGGAACTATCGTCACCGCTGGTTTTTCGATACTCATTACGAACAGTTCCAGCTCGGCCATTACGGCCCCTAAAGCCTGCCCAATGGATGCTAACTTCGCTTCGATTTTTTCATTATTAATACGTTGACTACTTTCTTGAGAACAAATCAGCTCAAGTTCATTAGCGACCGCTGATATGTGCTCATGACCAATAGTACCCGCTACACTCTTAAGTGTGTGTGCCGCACGAATCGCTGTCAAATTATCCTGACTTGTTAAGGCCTCTCGAAAATCATCTACGAAGTATTTTTGATTATTGTAAAATAAAACTAACAACCTTCTGTATAGGGCTCGATCTCCTTCAGTTCGCGCCAACCCGGCGTTGATATCAATACCGATAATATCGGGCAGTACCACAATGCCATCTTTTTCCGACTGATTTCCAGGAGGACTAATGTCAAACACAGATAAAGGGTTAGCGGGAGTGATCCATTGGACCATAGTAGAAAACATGTCCATCACCCGAATAGGTTTAGATATGTACGCATTCATTCCCGCTGCCAGACATTTTTCTTGATCACCAACCATAGCATTAGCCGTCATTGCAATTACCGGTAAACCTTTGAAACGATTATCACGACGTAAAATCCTTGTAGCCTCATAACCATCCATGACGGGCATCTGTACGTCCATCAACACTCCGTCATAACACCTTCTCTCCAGCATGTTCAGTGCTTCCTTGCCGTTAACGGCAATATCCACGTGGACATGCTCATTTACCAAAAGTTCACGGGCTACTTCTTGATTGAATTCATTGTCTTCAACTAGCAATATCCGAGCACCGTATAACTTGGCCGCCACCTCCGGCCGAGTCATTTGATTCAGTACTGCTACCTTATGCTTTTTCTCTTTGTAACCTGCCCCCTCGATCATCGTATTGTATAGAGTGGAAGGTGTGACTGGTTTATTAAGAAAGCCGTCTACAATCGCCTGATCTTTTTCGCCAAAAACCTCTAGCTGGTGATGAGCACTCACCATAATAATATTGGTTGACCTGGCAATACTGCTATCGGATCGCACATGAGTAGCTACTTGCACTCCGTTCAAACCTGGCATCTCATAATCCAGGAGAAGTAATTTAAACGGCATGCCCTTTTTATTTGCTGCCTGAATCATATCAAGGGCTTGCTCACCACTCTCTGCGGTACACACGTCACACCCGAAAGTGGCGGTCATTTCGCTCAAAATCTGCCTAGCAGCTGCATTGTCATCAACCACCAATACCGACATACCTTGCACATGATCTATAGCCTTAGTTCGCGAATGGTCATCCCTTAATGCCTCTGCCTTTGAATCCGTTAACTCAAACAAGGCGTTAAACACAAAGGTGCTACCTGAGTTAAGGTTGCTGCGAACGCTGATACCCCCTCCCATCAACTGTATCAATTGTTTGCATATTGCCAAACCTAACCCAGTGCCTCCATATTCGCGGGTAGTGGAACTATCTGCTTGCACAAAGGGTTTAAATAAATCAGTTTGCTGTGTTGGAGTCAAACCAATACCCGTGTCACGCAATGCGAATTCTAGTTCAACCCGTTCATTTATAGTGGTGTCATGTTGAGATACTCTATGATCATCTATCTGATTTTTTTCGATAGACAGCAATTCTACCGATATTTCAATCTCACCCACTTCAGTAAATTTGATGGCATTTCCTGCCAAGTTAATGAGTACCTGACTTAAACGCGACGGATCACCAATCAATGAAGTTGGCGTTTGAGGAGATACTCTAAAGAGTAATTCCAAACCCTTTTGCTGAGCCTTAACACTGACGATGTTAGCCACATTACTTAACACTGTTTCCAGCTGGAAAGGAATACGTTCCATTTCCAACTCTCCTGCTTCGACTTTAGAAAAATCAAGAATGTCGTTAATTAGTTTAAGTAGTGAGTGTGCAGAGCGATCAATTTTATCAAGATAATTAGCTTGTTTTTCTGTTAGCCCCGTTTGCTTAATTAAGTGAGCCATACCAATAACGGCATTCATTGGCGTACGAATTTCATGAGACATATTCGCAAGGAAAGTACTTTTTGCCTGATTGGCTGCGTCCGATTTTTTCTCTGACATTGCCGCCTGCTCTCGGGAAAACTCTGCATTTCGTTGCGATTCTTCTGCATGTATTTTCGCTTGTTCTTTTTCAGAAATTTCGACGGCCAAGTTTTCATTTAGCGCAACAAGTTCTTCCGTACTCGGTATTCCAAGTGCTTTTGGGACCAATGGCCAGACAACCACCGCAGTAGCAAGAGAGGCCACCGCGGTAATTGCCTTAATTGCACCGCTCATCCAATAAGCGCCATGCCAGACATTGTAAATAGCGATCGCATGTGTCGCACTACAAGCTAGAATAAACACGCCAAAAAGAAGAATGACTTGACTAAACACCATATCCTTGCGTTTATGGACGAAATAAATCAGTGCAATAGGAATGGAAAGATACGATAACGAAATAACGGCATCACTGATAACGTGAAGATAGACAAGACCATCATTCCAAAGATAACAATGCCCATGAGGTGGCATTGATTGGCCAAACAATGCATTAAACAAACCTCCAATTATTTCCATAATCTTATTTGCCTCATTCCTAACTACGCGTTGATAAATTATGGGGGCGATTGATCACTAATATTTTTTCTGCTAAATCCTACCAAAAAACACCACCCAAAAATTCTGTTCGTAAACCTAAACCTCTCCATAATGATTTTTAATATCCAGTATTTTTGGTAGACACTGTATAAATGAATTAACCAGATGAGGGTCAAAATGCTTACCTGCGCCTTCCTCTATGAACGTCACGGCTTTATCAATATCCCAAGCCTTCTTGTACGGGCGCGTAGAAGTGAGAGCATCAAATACATCAGAAATAGCAACAATACGACCTGCTAGTGGAATGTCTTCTCCCACAAGACCGTTAGGATAACCGCTTCCGTCAAATTTCTCGTGATGTGTTTCTGCAATGACCTTTGCCATTTGTAACACTTCAGACTCATGGCCACCAAGGATTTCAACGCCATACTCCACATGCATCTTCATGACATCCATCTCTTCAGTATTGAGTTTTCCCGGTTTCAACAATATGCAATCAGGAATGCCTATTTTACCTATATCATGCATAGGTGCGGCGTTATACAACATATCTACCCACTGACTGCTGATATTAAGTGACTCCGCAATTATCCGACTGTAATAACTCATTCGAATAACATGCATGCCTGTTTCATTGTCCTTAAATTCGGCAGCACGCCCAAGGCAGCTTATGACTTCAAGTTTTGACTCTTTCAATTGTTGAGTACGCTTATTAACTTTTCTTTCTAATTCCCGATTTTGGTTATATAAAGCTAAGTGGGTTTTGACTCGCGCACGTACAATTGGCGGACTAATCGGTTTGGTAATATAATCGACGGCTCCAAGACTCAGCCCTTTTTCTTCGTCAGAAACACCTGATTTACCGGTCACAAAAATTACCGGAATATTGACGGTAGCAGGGTTAGCCTGTAAACGACGGATAACTTCATACCCATCCATACCTTTCATCGTGATGTCTAACAAGATCATATCTGGTCTGGGGTGGGATTCGGCTAACTCCAGGGCCCTCTCGCCACTCAGTGCAATCTTCACACAATATTCTGGACTCAAAACACTGTCGAGAACTTCAATATTTGCAGATGTATCATCTACCAGAAGAACCGTTACCTTTACCGGGTTATCGTTTGTTGACTGGACGTATTTCATACAGGTTCACCTCATTTCCGCCCCTTTCTTCTCCTTTTACATCATAAGCCACAGTCACAGATGTCGCCACTAGATACATCGTGAGTACTATTGGGCAAACATCACTGTGATCGACATATTCCCTCCCCTACTGACAAATGGTGTCAGTAGGGGTCTGTTACGCTGTATTACATCAACCAATCAATCCACACAAAGGTATGTAAATATGACAACCCTGTATCACTTTCCTGTGTCACAACACTCTCGTCGCGTCGTATCATTGTTAGAGGAAGCCCAAATCCCCTATACCGGTAAATTAGTTAACCTCATGTCCGGCGAGCATATGTCAGCCGAATTTCTCGCAATTAATCCCAACCACCAAGTACCTACATTGGTTGATGGCGATGTGACATTACATGAGTCTAATGCCATTCTTCGCTACTTATGCAATCAGCATAACCTCGAGCAATGGTACCCAACCGCAGTAGCCCGTCGCGCCCAAGTAGACCAATGGTTAGACTGGAATCAATGCCGGTTCTCTCCAACTATAGTTTCTATCATACTCAACAAAGTTTTTCTAAAAGAAAACGGGGATCAGGACGCTATCAAAAAAGGGCTGGCTGCATTACCGGAATTACTCGACATTTTAGAATCGGGTCTCGCCGACATGCAGTATCTAACAGGAGGCTCTCCCACTATTGCCGATCTTTCGGTTGCTTCAAACATTTTTCATCTAGGCTTTGCTGATCTTTTACCGACCAGCAGCAATATCGAAACCTGGTATGGTAAAATTTCAGCATTAAGCGGATTTCAAAAATCCCTACCATCAAACATGTAAAACAGCTTTAGGATACAACCCATGCTTCCAACCAATCGACTATTCAGTATCATCCAGATACTGCGTAGTGCCAGACACCCGATAAAGGCACAACAACTGGCAGAAGAAATGGAAGTATCGGTTCGAACCATCTATCGCGACATTGCGGAACTACAAAATCAATACATACCGATTGTGGGTGAAGCCGGCATTGGGTATGTATTGGAGCCTGGTTTTGATATGCCTCCTCTCATGCTTACCGCTAATGAATTGGAAGCGGCATTACTCGGTGCGCATTGGGTATCACAACGAGGAGACCCTACGTTAGCCAACGGCGCGCGCGACTTAATCGCAAAAATCCAATCCGTTGTACCAGAACATCTACAAAGTGTGATTTTGGATTCCCCAACAATAGCACCAACGCTTTCTGTGGTTATCCCTGATGACATGGATATGAATCAAATTCGCGAAGCAATAAGAGAACAACGAAAAATATGTATCAATTACACCGATAAAAACGATAAACATACACATCGTACCTTGTGGCCTTTTATGGTTGCTTATTTTGAGACGGTTCGGGTGATTGTCGCTTGGTGTGAAGAGAGAGATGCATTTAGACATTTTCGTACCGACCGAATTACCCATATCGATATTTTAGATGATACATTTTCAACCTCCTGTGCAGACCTAAGGAAAATGTGGGAAAAAGAAAAAAGTATTAAATAACAATATCAACAGAATCAAGAGAAACACTTACTACGGCACTAAGACACACCACCCCCTTATCTTACTTAACTTGATTTAACTTCAATTAACTTAACGTACATTGGATATTTTATGACAAAGACAAATGTAGGCCGCTGTATTTTTGCGCTCATCGCTTTATTTTTTATTGGAAATGGCTTGATAGTAATGTTTAATCCGACTCTTATACTTGATCACATGCTGCTTGGGTCGTTGGAATCTGTGAGCGCTCTCTCAAGTGCCCGAGCTCTATTGGGCGGGGCAATATTTGCGATCTGGGCAAGTGTACTGCTAGGCGCTATCAAAGCTAACTTTGACTATATTCTCGTCGGCGTCATAAATTTGCTGGCGGTCATTTCTGCACGTCTAGTGGGCTACTTTGTTGACGGATCATTTCCAGAGTTTATCCCCATAATCATGCCGCCAGTTGTCATTCTTGGTCTCATGTTGATTGCTCACAAACTCATGTCGAGTTCGACAGACAAAGTTGCCCCCCCGTTAAGGCACACCCTAACACTTACCGGTTATCGACCTTAGTCGTTAACCGGCTGAAATTAATCCAATTCCCAAATAACATCAGTACACCACCAATCACGAGGTAAAATTCGAAGGTTTCATTGTATAACAACACACCTAACACAGCGATCAATGGCAAACGTAAAAAATCCAACGTGATCACCGTTGTCACCTCGGCATACCCCATCGCTTTAACCAAGCAGAAGTGTGCCGACAATGCTGTCCCCCCAACAACAACAAACCACAACCACTGAATACCTGCTGGCCATACCCAAACGGATAAGGAAAGGAACAAACTAACCGGTAGCTGAACCAAGCACATATAAAACAAAATGGTTAACGCTGACTCAGAAGACGAAAGTGACTTAGTTGCTGTGTACGACACTGCGTAACAAATAGCAGCACCCAGTACAATCAGAGAAGCAATATCTACAATCTCAACCCCAGGTCTAACAATAACCATCACTCCAAGTATTCCAAAAAATAGTGAAATGGCTTTACGTGCCGTTATTTTTTCCCGTAAAAAAATCGCAGCAATAATTGCTGTCCATATTGGGACGGTGAATTCAAGAGCAAAAACTTCTGCGAGTGGAAGCAAACCTATACCAACAAACCAACCGTACTGCCCTAAAAAATGAAACGTATTCCTAAATGCATGCAATGCTACTCGTTCAGATCGAAGTTCCTGTTTTTTACCCATCAACAATATCAACGAAGAGATTATGATCAGACCGATGACGCTTCGAAAGAATAACGTCTGAAAAACAGGTATCTCTCCACTTAATTCCCTGGCCCCAAGCGCCATTAAGCAAAATGACATTAACGTTCCCGACATCCAGGCTAGTGCTACCATTTATCGCCCCGCATCATAAAAACTGACTATTTGGCCAGGTGAGTACAGCATCAAATGTTTCATAACCGTTGTATTGGCTGTATTCACCCTGTGGCGTGACGGTAATATACACCCACGATTCCTTCGACTCTTCTAACCTAGTCATATTGACTTGATAAGTGTCCGTTGATGAAACCTCAAGTAACAACGCATTAATCTCTCTTGCAATGCTATGAGAAACGCTAACACTTCCCTTCGTTAGGCTGCGCAGTCTCGTTGAAAGATTCAGCTCCATACTGTCTAACGGAGGGTCATTTGATATAGGGACAAATAGGCCTTCTGCTTTTTCTTGTACACTAGCAGTACCACTGGCCTGGTTAAAATAAATGACACCAGAGTTTTCTAAAATGATAACGCCAGCCTGTTCTAAGTTGTACAAACAAATTTCTTTCATTTGGTATAAACCATTTTAATTAAGCCACTTAACTAGGCCTCTAAATATCACACGTTATCTCATCTTGAAGTTTTTCTAAATCATCCAGTATTCGAGTAAACTTCTTTCCAAACGGTGTGACCTTATACTCCACTCTTGGAGGGATCTCGTTATAGGCAATTCGCTCAACGATACCAAAATCCACATTTTTCTTAAGGCATGCATTCAATACTTTGGTACTCAATCCTTCCACATTACGTACCATTTCTCCTGGTCGATTAATACC
>MAAC01017947.1_pt1 | contig 14709 bp, 10 predicted proteins | sample 1115981 | NCBI WGS metagenome assembly MAAC01 (sample SAMN04961126, study PRJNA320927) | seawater metagenome | isolation source: sample BD02T64 sea water enriched with oil for 64 days | place: USA:Gulf of Mexico | collected 2013-07-27 | reverse complement strand
CAGATACCGTCGCAATATTATCCGGGTCGATGTCTTCATAGATCACATGTGCCGTCATGCCCCAAGGCGCATCGCGCATCAACTTGAAAGCTTCGAAATCGCTGCTAGCAAGCTCAATTTTTGAAGTTTCTACCCGGGGAAGCTCTTTATGACTATCGACCATAGCGCGCCCATGACCGGGTATGTGTTTGACCACGGGCATAATGCCACTATCTAAAAAGCCCTGACTGACAGAGCGGCCAATCGCGGCCACTTTCTCTGGTGTTGCCCCATAGGATCTGTCGCCAACAATTTCATGGGCTCCAGGGATGGTCAAATCCAGAACAGGCGCACAATCAGCGGTAAAGCCAAGCTCTATAAGTTCATGTGAGATTAAACAGGCGTTTATATAAGCCGCACGAAGGGCTTTCTCTTGATCTGTTTCGTAGAGCTTTCCAAATACTGCCGCAGGTGGCGTGCGTCGCCAATGCGGCGGGCGCAACCTTGCAACCCTGCCACCTTCTTGATCAACCAACACCGGGAGATCATCACGACCAGAAAGTTCTCTCAGCTCAGATATTAGATTTTTGATCTGTTCCGGTGTATCGCAATTTCGGGCAAACAGAATAAAGCCATAAGGATTTATTTCAGAAAAAAATCCTTTTTCCCAACCTGTTAGACGATGACTTTCACAGCCAAAGATAATAGAGTTGCACCCCATTTAACCACCCTTACGATACTATTTAACCTTTTTGACGAGACAGTCTCTTTTGGCAGATTTTAATTTTGCACAAAAATCACTGGCTGCTTTTTTATCGGCAAAAGGCCCGGTCTGAAGTCGATACCGCACCCCTACTCCTGTGATACTTGCCTTTTCAATAATTGGCTGCTTATTACCGAGAAGACTGGACAGCTTTCTTTGTATATTTTTCCACTCCGTCATAGCACCGTCTTTTGACTTGAGTGATGCTAACTGGAGTACATACTGGCCTGATACCAGTTTTGTCGATGTCGGAGTAACCGCCTTAGCTGTGTTCGTTACAACATCGGCTTTTTTGGCTACAGTTGTTTTCGGCTTAACAACCTTGGCTGCTTTCGGAATTTCTACTGGTTTCTCAGGTGCGAGAACAGATTCCACTTCCGGAGCGACAGGTGCCGCAGGAGGTGGCGTTAAATTAGCTACGTCCTCTTCTGTAGCCTCAGCAATTTTTTCTGAAACGATATCCGAAGTAATTGTTTTCTCGACACTTTCTTTCTTGATATTTGATTTCTGGGCATCAGCCTTCTCAGCAACACCAGATTCCGCCTCTATAGCTTCTGCGACGACGTCTTCAGCTTTTGGCGGGTTGGGCACTTCTGGTGGCGGAAGCAATTTCTCAACGGCCACCGTCTTGTCGCCTTCTCCCTCCTTGTTCAGAACTAATTTGTCCTGATGGGGAATGGTCATACCGCCAGGTGCCTCAGGCTTGGTTTTTTCAGGCGTGGTCTCCGCCTCTATCAAAGGAATTGCATCCGGGATATTTTGCTTGGGCGAGCTATCACCCAGCATGATCAAAATACCACCACCGACGATAGATACAGCGATTAAGCCAAGGCCAACCGGGACAAGTTTTTTGAAAATACCCGCGCCAGGATCGTCATCCAGATCAATTTCGTCCTCCCAATAATCGTCGCCAGAAAAATCATCACGGGGAGAATTTTCATGAACATCAGAAGCATCATCTGCGTTACGATCTGAAACCGAACGCATAGCCTCTCTCTGACGTACTTTCTCAAAATCTTTCAGATCATCTGTTGGTTTGGATGACATCAGCGCATTTCCTCAACTGGTTCAATGCCAAAAACTTCTAGCCCGGAAGCGATAACCATGGATGTTGCTTTGACAAGCGCCATACGTGCCTGTGTCAGTTCCTGATCATCGGACACGATAAATCTCAACCGCGCATTGTCTTTACCTTTTGTCCACAAACCATGAAGTTCTGCAGCAAGATCATAGAGGTAAAAGGCAATACGATGGGGTTCATGTGCTTCACCAGCACTTTCAAGCAAGCGCGGCCATTCACATAACTTTCTAATCAGGATTAATTCACCATCACTATTAAGTTCTGATAAATCAGTTTTTGCCAAAGCATCTATCGAAAGATCGAGATCCGGAAACTCGCTCAAAGAATGTTTAAGTACCGAGCAAGAACGTGCGTGAGCGTATTGGACATAAAATACAGGGTTGTCCCTGCTCTGTTCCACAACTTTCTCAAGATCAAAATCAAGCGACGCATCGTTTTTACGCGTGAGCATGATAAAGCGCACAACATCCTTGCCAACCTCGTCGATGACCGAACGCAGTGTGATAAAGTTACCAGAGCGCTTGGACATTTTTACCAGTTCACCACCACGCATCAGATTTACCAGCTGACAAACCTTAACATCAAGGCTGCCTTTACCCTCTGTCATAGCTGTAACCGCAGACTGCATACGCTTGATGTATCCGCCGTGATCCGCACCCCAAACGTTGATCATGTTGTGAAAACCACGACGATATTTGTCGAGGTGATAGGCCATATCCCCCGCAAAATATGTCCAACTTCCATCAGATTTTTTAATCGGGCGATCGACATCATCACCAAAGTCTGTCGAACGGAACAAGGTTTGTGGACGTGCTTCCCACTCGTCAGGCTTCTTACCCTTTGGAGGCTCAAGTACGCCTGTGTAAACAAGTTTGTTTTCTTCCAGGAGCGTCATAACTTCATCAACGCCACCGGCCTCGACCAAAGCACGTTCTGAAGAATAGAGGCTCATGACAACACCGAGTGCCGCAAGATCGTCTCGAATGACAAGCATCAGGTGATCAATGGCAAATTTTCTGACTTCAGAGAGCCATTCGCTTTCTTCTTTGCCAAGCCATTTATCACCGTCTCTATCGACCAAGGCCTTACCCACGTCTTTCAGGTATTCGCCTGGATAGAAACCTTCAGGAATCTCACCGATATCTTCCCCAAGTGCTTCGCGATATCTCAGGTAAGCAGAGTTAGCAAGGACGTTGACCTGATTACCTGCGTCATTGATATAATATTCACGGCAAACGTCATAACCGACTTTTGAAAGCAGGGAGGCAAGCGCATCACCAACAATTGCGCCGCGAGCATGACCAACAGTTAATGGGCCAGTCGGGTTCGCAGAAACGTACTCAACGTTAACTTTTTCACCCTCCCCCATGTCAGAATCACCATAAGACCTTCCGGCCTTCAGGATCGTGCTGACCTGCTCAAACCAAAAGTTATGATCCAGTCGCAGATTAATGAAACCAGGTCCGGCGATCTCAACAGATTTTACAACATCTAAGGTCTCTAATCGGGCACCAAGCTTGTCAGCGATATCGCGAGGTTTCATTTTCGCGGCTTTAGAGAGCACCATTGCAGCATTCGTCGCAGCATCGCCATGGGAAGGATCACGGGGAGGTTCTGCGGCAACACGGGAAAAATCTAACCCGTTCGGGATTTCACCAGCAGCAACCATTGCTTCGAGTTGCGCAACTACTTTAGTTCTTAGATCTTTGAAAACGTTCATTTTATCTCAAAATCCAGATTAAAAATCTGTCTGTGTTGTTCAAAAGCGTAACGATCGGTCATACCAGCGATATAGTCAGCAATCAATCGGGCACTACGCTTGGTTAATTTTGTACCAACTTCCAAACGCCAGTAATCAGGAAGTTCTTCCGGGTGTTCTGAATAATGCGAAAACAGGTTTCTCACAACCTGCTTTACACGTTCTCGCATCTCTTTGACTTTTTCATGGCGATACATACGCTCGAAAAGAAAAGCTCGCAACTCTCTTTCCACCTTCTTAAAATCATCAGAGAACGCGACCATGGCTTTATCCTGACATCTTATGTCATAGACCGTCTTTGGTTTCGCTGATACTAAACGCCGATTGGTTTCGCTCAAGACATCATCGGTCATATAACCGATCAGGTTCCTGACCGCTTCATGAACCAGACTTTCTTTCTCAAGGTTTGGATAGCGCTTTATAACCTCGGAGAAAATATCACCGACCAGCGGTAACTTTAACAAGTCCTCGACTTCAAATAGTCCCGCCCTGATACCATCATCTATATCATGATTGTTATAGGCAATATCATCAGAAATGGCCGCTATCTGCGCCTCAAGACTTGCAAAGGATGATACTTCAAGATCACGGGCATTCCTGCAGTATTTCTGTATACTTTCCGGGACGTGTTCCTCTCGCGCGTTCGGTCCTTCGAGCGGGCCATTATGTTTGGCCAGACCCTCCAGACTTTCCCAGGTCAGATTAAGCCCGTTAAAGTCCGCATATCGCCGTTCCAATTGCGTAACAACCCGAAAGGTTTGTTCGTTGTGATCAAACCCGCCAAAGGGTTCCATGACATCCTGCATGGCATCTTCCCCGGCGTGACCAAAAGGAGTATGACCCAGGTCATGTGCCAGAGCTATACCTTCGGCCAGATCTTCGTTTATACCAAGTGTCCGGCTTAGACTTCTTGCAATTTGGGCAACTTCCAGCGAATGCGTCAGGCGCGTTCTGAAGTGATCACCTTCATGATAGACAAAAACTTGAGTTTTGTACTGAAGACGGCGAAAGGCAACAGAATGTATAATACGATCACGATCTCTTTGAAAACAGGTCCGAGTCTTACTCTCAGGCTCCTGAAGGAGGCGTCCACGAGAGCTTGCTGGTAAGGAAGCGTATAATTTCATCGAATCGCTGTTTTTCATGACAAAAGACTAGCTGTATGAAGCCTTTAGTAAAAGTTTTTTAGATATTAAGAATTAAACTCAATGCCATGACCGTTGAATAAATGTAGATTGACACTTTGACGTTCATACTTACATAAATATCTACTGCGCGTGAAAGTATGATAGATTACTGCTAATTAATGATATTGCTCTGTCGATTACGAACACGACAATAAACGAACATGGACGTCATGACGCTGACGAAAAGAACATTATGAATGAACAGACACCTTCTATATCACTTTCACAAAGTGCCGCTAAACGTGTTGCATGGTTAGCAGTGCAAGAAGGTAACCCGGGTTTGATGCTTCGCATTACTGTTTCAGGGGGCGGTTGTTCGGGTTTCCAATATGGTTTTTCTTTTGATAGCGCTATCAACGATGATGACAAGACATTCCAAACCGATGGAACCAAGGCTGTTATCGACGAGATGTCGCTTGATATACTCAATGGTTCAGAAGTCGATTTTGTTGAAGATTTGATGGGTGCTTCTTTTCGCATAAACAACCCCAATGCGACCGCTTCTTGTGGTTGCGGCACTTCTTTCGCGATCTAACGCAAAACATTTGCCGATAACCTATCTGATTAATTATTCCCTTGATGTAAAAAATTAATATCGGAGCCTCTCTTCTAATGGTCAAGATTGCCACCTGGAACGTTAATTCTGTTAACAAACGCCTACCCAACGTTCTCGATTGGATTAAGTTGGCTTCGCCAGATGTTCTGCTGCTTCAGGAACTGAAAACTGTTTCCGAGAAATTCCCCTATCTGGAATTTGAAGAGCTGGGTTATCACGTAGAGATTGTCGGTCAAAAAAGTTACAACGGCGTGGCCTTGATTTCAAAAGAGCCGATCACGGACATTATTCGCGCCCTTCCCGGCGATCCAGAAGATGATCACGCACGGTATATTGAGGGGACAACGTTCGGTATACGAGTAGCATCCATTTATCTTCCCAATGGCAACAACAATCACAACCTCACGGATGAGATTAAGTTCCCCTATAAGTTAAAGTGGATGGAGCGCCTCAATGCACATGCTGGCAATCTCCTGAATTCGGAACAACCTATCGTTCTGGCCGGAGACTTTAACCTTATTCCGACGGATGACGATGTTTTCGATGCGCGCCGCTTTGCTGGAAGCTCTCATACACACCAGGATTCCAGAGATCGGTTCCGTGCCCTGGAGCATCTTGGATACAGTGAAGCTTGGCGAAGCCTGAACAAAGAAACCCATGTTTATAGCTATTGGGACTATCAAAAAAGTGCCTATGCCCATAACAATGGCATTCGAATAGATCTGATGATGCTTTCACCTCAGGCTGCTGATCGCCTGTCTTCTTGCATTATAGACAAAGAGCCTCGTGGAAAAGAATCCCCTTCGGATCACACGCCTGTCATGTGTGAGCTGGAGCTGGCATAGCGATTACGGACCATGTTTTTTCCCTTATTCGATAACCTGCCGAGGCTTTTAATCGAAAAGCCATGGGTTACCATTGGGGTCATAACACTCTGCTTTATTGTCTATGCTGTGCAAAGCCTGTCGCCTGAACCTGTTATGGCTTTGATGATATACGGCTTGGGATTAATTCCTGATGTATTATTTGGTCAGGCTCAACGTCCTCAATCAGTTGACTGGGTGGCTCCTCTATTCACCCTTGTAACCTATAATTTTGTCCATGGCAGTTTTATGCACTTGGCAGGAAACATGGCCTACCTTTGGGTGTTTGGCGATAATGTCGAAGACGCCATGGGACACAGACGGTTTCTTCTTTTTGTACTGTCTTGTGGTATCTTGGCCGGTATTGGACAGGCTTTGATTACATCTTCGGGACAATCCCCCATTGTCGGGGCAAGCGGAGCAGTATCTGGAATACTTGGGGCTTATCTGCTACAGTATCCACGGGCAAAGGTACTCGTTCCAATATTCATGATACCTGTCTTTATCCGGGCATATCTGCTTTTGATATTCTGGATCGGGTTTCAAATTTTTTCTGCCTTTTTACCCGGTGAAGGCGGCGTCGCCTGGTGGGCTCATATAATCGGATTTTTTAGCGGAATGGTCCTGCTCCCGTTTTTTCGACATAAAACCCTACCTCTATTGAGCCCCGAAGAGCTTCCCAGAGGGATTAAAATGAGAAAAAAGAAGAATTATTGGGGTAAGTAGAAAGCTCTCTTGAGGTATAATGTTTCAGAAACAGTAACTTTCTCTCTCTTTTATGAAATAACCATGGACGAAGAGCCTTGGATTTCCTAATTATCTTACAAGAACTTTAAATTATAAACGAAGCAACGTTAGGATTAAGACAGTGCCTGAGTATCGCTCCAGAACTTCCACACACGGACGTAACATGGCTGGCGCGCGTGGCCTTTGGCGCGCGACGGGTATGAAAGATGATGATTTTGGCAAGCCAATCATTGCGATCGCGAACTCGTTCACTCAATTCGTCCCAGGACACGTCCACCTAAAAGATCTTGGCGGTCTTGTTGCCGAAGAAATTGAAAAGTCTGGCGGCGTTGCCAAAGAATTCAATACCATTGCTGTCGATGATGGTATTGCGATGGGGCACGATGGCATGTTGTACAGCTTGCCTTCACGTGAAGTCATTGCCGATGCGGTTGAATACATGTGTAATGCGCACTGCGCCGATGCTGTCGTATGTATTTCCAACTGCGATAAAATTACACCCGGTATGTTAATGGCAGCTATGCGTCTGAACATTCCTGCGATCTTCATCTCTGGCGGCCCTATGGAAGCTGGTAAAATCATTCTCGATGGTAAAGAACGTAAACTTGACCTTGTTGACGCTATGGTCGATGCCGCAGATCCAAATGTTAGCGATGAAGACGTTGCTGCCATTGAACGATCCGCCTGTCCAACTTGCGGATCCTGCTCTGGAATGTTCACGGCAAACTCCATGAACTGCCTTGCAGAAGCAATGGGACTTGCTCTTCCTGGAAATGGCTCTCTGCTTGCCACCCACAAAAAACGCGAAGGTTTGTTTAGAGAAGCTGGGCGAAGAATCGTCGATATTACCAAACGTTATTATCAAGACGGTGATGAAAGCATTACCCCACGTAGCATCGCAACATTTGAAACCTACCAAAATGCCATGGTTCTCGATATTGCAATGGGCGGATCAACCAATACCATTCTTCATATTCTTGCTATGGCAAAAGAAGGTGGTGTCGATTTTACCCTGTCTGACATTGACGAACTATCCCGGAAAGTACCCCAACTCGCTAAGGTTGCCCCCTCGACGACCAAATATCATATGGAAGATGTCCACCGTGCCGGTGGTATTATGGGATTGCTGGGTGAACTTGATCGCCTTGGCCTGATCAAGAGAGATCAGCCAACAGTGCATGAAAAAACCATCGGCGATGCCATTGATAAATGGGATATCATTCGGACCGATGATCCGGAAGTATTAAAGTTCTATTCTGCAGCGCCAGGCGGCGTTCGTACAACTGAAGCCTTTAGCCAGGACCGTTATTACTCTTCACTGGATGATGACCGTGCTAATGGTTGTATCCACAATGGAGAAAACGCTTTCAGTCAGGAAGGTGGCTTAGCCGTCCTTTTTGGTAACATTGCTCTGGATGGTTGCGTTGTAAAAACTGCAGGCGTGGATGATTCAATTCTGAAGTTCATAGGTAGCGCACGGATCTTCGAATCTCAGGATGCGGCTTGTGCCGGGGTACTCAGCGGTGAAGTCGTTGCAGGGGATGTCGTCGTTATTCGCTACGAAGGCCCGAAAGGCGGACCGGGTATGCAGGAAATGCTTTATCCAACCAGTTACCTAAAATCCATGGGGCTTGGTAAAGCCTGCGCTCTTCTTACGGACGGGCGCTTCTCTGGTGGCACTTCTGGTCTTTCAATCGGTCATGCTTCACCAGAAGCAGCCCAAGGCGGAGCAATCGGCCTTGTCGAGGCGGGTGATGCGATTGAAATCGATATTCCAAACCGGACGATCAACATTCTTGTCAGTGATGATGAACTGGCCATGCGCCGTAAGGCTATGGATGCCAAAGGGAAAGATGGTTGGAAACCTGTAAAACCTCGGGAACGCAAAGTGAGCGCAGCTTTGAAAGCCTACGCACACTTTACAACATCTGCGGACAAGGGTGCTTACCGTGACGTTGACCAGCACGATTAAAAAACTATAAGCGATTAAAAACAAAAAGGCCGTCCAGAGTTCTGACTTGAATTCTAGACGGCCTTTTTATTTAAAAGCTATTCCAATGACTTCAAGCAGGGATTGTTTTCCCTTATTGTAAATCATCGTTTTTTGTTCCTCATTCGAATTAGCCATTGGCGTTACCAGGGCTCTTTCAAAGTGGAATAGTAATACGGCAATATGTTGCAGCTCCTGAATGGGGAGTTTTGATCCGAGCGCCTGCATGAAATTTGTCATTCGATCAGCCAATAACTGACCGTGGATTAAATCCAGTTGCCGGAGATCTTCGTTCATCCCCATCGCTTTTTGCAAGCGATCCTTGACTTCTATCCCTGTGTTCGTTGACGCCATAGTGTCAATGAGTTGTTCGAAAAAATCTCTCCACCCGGCGGTACGTAAATAATTGGTTTCGGCGTGATCAAAAGCGCTACCCGCTTCAACCAACCACCTCTCATAGAGGGCAAAAATTATCGCTTCTTTATTTGGGAAAAATTGATAAAGCGTCGCGATATTTACATTTGCCATTTCGGCAATACGACGTGTGGTTAGCTTATCGACACTATTAGATGTGAGTAATAGAGACGCAGCATTAAGGATACGCTCCACCCCTTTACGGGAGCGTTCTTGAGAGGGGTTACGCCGTTTGCTTATCTTCGGACGCTGTGCCGCTTGTTTTTTTATCTCTATCGTCATGCCTCCCATATTACAGGGCAGAAAGCATCATTTATATACGTAGTTAGACGTACAAGTTGTAACTATTCACTCCCAACAGATTGAATAGCCCATGAAAAAAGCCGCTCTAAAAGAACGGCTTTCTCATTAAAATATGAAATTGAAAGTTTTAGAGATCTTTCAAACGCTCAAGGGCTTCTTCCAATTTTGATTTTACAGACATAAACTCTTCTCGTCTGGTTTTCTTCTCCTGAACAACCTGTTCGGGCGCTCTGGAAACAAAGTTCTCGTTTGAAAGTTGCTTATCAATTTTAGCAATTTCATCGAGTGTTTTCTCCATTTCCTTGTTCAGGCGAGCCGTTTCCTGATCGACATCAATGATACCTTCCAGAGGCAAGGCAACAGTTGCATCATCCAGTACGATCTGAATGGCCCCTTTGGGAAGATCATCTTCTGTAAATTCAAATGAAGACAAGCCAGCGAGCCATTTTACAATATCTCTGTATTGATCGACTTTTGCCTTAACAGCATCAGAGCCATCCTTAAGGAGAAGCGGAGCTTTTAATTTTGGCGGTGTGTTGAGTTCAGCGCGCGTTGCCCTGATCTCAGAAATGAGCTTGATTACCCAGTCCATTTCCTTTTGAACATCCGCATCAGTATGACGCTCATCAAACTTGGGCCACGGCGAGGAAATCAGAGGTGTTGCCCCTTCCCCACCGATTGTTTCCCACAATTCTTCGGTGATGTAAGGCATGATCGGGTGTAGCAAGTGCAAGGTCTGTGCAAGCGTCCAGGCAATCGTCGCCTTGGTTTCTTTTACAGTTGCGTCATCACCAGCCGCCAATACAGGTTTGGTGAATTCGACATACCAATCGCAATATTCATTCCAGAAGAAACGATAAAGAGCGTTAGCCGCGTCATTAAAGCGGAAATCGTCCAACGCTTTATCAACGGCAGCGGTTGCTGCGGCAACTTTACCAACAATCCACTTATTTACAGGCTGTTGACAGCTCAGCGGATCAAAACCTGGATCATACACAGCATCATTCATCTGACTGTAAATGGATGCATTCCAAAGCTTGGTACCAAAGTTTCTGTAACCTTCCACGCGAGAAGACGCCAATTTAATGTCACGTCCCGGTGCGGCCATGGCTGCAAGCGTGAAACGGAGTGCGTCACAGCTGTACTCGGAAATTACCTCTAGAGGATCAATCACGTTCCCCTTGGATTTGGACATTTTTTGGCCATTTTCATCACGAACCAGCGCATGAATGTAAACGGTCTTGAACGGCACTTCCTTCATAAAGTGCATGCCCATCATCATCATTCTGGCTACCCAGAAGAAAATAATGTCAAAGCCAGTAACGAGCACATCTCCTGGATAATAACGTTCCAGTTCAGCCGTTGTTTCAGGCCAGCCAATTGTCGAGAACGGCCAAAGCGCAGAAGAGAACCAGGTATCAAGAACATCTGGATCACGTGTGATCTCGACCTCTTTACCAAAGTGAGCAAGTGCTGCGGCCTTTGCTGCCTCTTCAGATTCTTCGACAAAGATTTCACCATCAGGGCCATACCAAGCCGGAATCTGATGCCCCCACCAAAGCTGGCGAGACACACACCATGGCTGGATGTTGCGCATCCATTCATAATAAGTGTTTTCCCATTGTTTGGGCACAATCTGGGTTTTACCAGTCTCGACTGCTTCCAAAGCAGGTTTGGCAAGTGTTGCCGCATCCACGTACCACTGATCGGTTAACCAGGGTTCAATTGGAACACCGGAACGATCCCCATAAGGAACGGAATTCAGATGATCTTCTATTTTGTCCAGCAGGCCTAGTTCTTCGAATTGTGCCACAATCTTTTTACGGGCAACGAAGCGATCCAATCCCTGATATTCTTCTGGCGCATTTTCGTTTATCTTCGCAAATTTATCGAAGATGTTGATCATTTCAAGATCGCAGCGACGGCCAACTTCAAAGTCATTGAAATCGTGCGCCGGCGTAATCTTCACAGCACCGGAACCCGTCTCCGGGTCGGCGTATTCATCGGCAACAATCGGGATCAGGCGACCAACGATCGGCAGTCTAACTTTTTTGCCAATAAGATCTTTATAGCGATCATCATCAGGGTGAACCGCAACCCCAGAATCACCCAACATGGTTTCAGGGCGGGTTGTGGCAACAACAATATACTTATCGTCTTCGCCATCGATAGGATAACGGAAGTGCCAAAGACTGCCGTTACTCTCTTTTTGAATAACTTCCAGATCAGAAATAGCGGTAAGAAGTTTGGGATCCCAGTTTACAAGGCGTTTGTCTTTGTAAATCAAACCTTCCTTGTGAAGCTGAACAAATACCTTCTGAACGGCAACGGAAAGACCTTCGTCCATGGTAAAGCGTTCGCGTGGCCAATCGGCTGAAGCACCGAGATGGCGAAGCTGCTTTACGATTGCCCCGCCAGATTCTTCTTTCCAGTCCCAGACAGAATTGAGAAATTTTTCACGTCCAAGATCGTGTCTGGAGATACCCTTTTCCGCAAGTTGGCGCTCAACAACCATCTGGGTCGCAATACCCGCGTGATCGGTGCCTGGCTGCCAAAGGACATCATGCCCTTTCATGCGTTTATAACGGACAAGGACATCCTGAAGCGTAAAAGTCAGGGCGTGCCCCATGTGCAAGCTACCGGTTACATTCGGTGGCGGCATCATAATGGTATAGGGATCAGATGGAGAATTAGGATCTGCGGAGAAAGCTCCGGATTTTTCCCAGCGCTCGTAATGCTTTGCCTCGACTTTTTCAGGGCAATAGGTTTTGTCCAGCATTACTGGGCTCCTCTTAACTAAGAATTCGACGTGAAATTATGCTAGCAGTAGCTAGCAGTTTGGGAAGAAAAAAGAAAGTCCCAGCCAAATAAATCTTCGGTCCTCTGGAACATGCCCTGAAACATAACTGAAAATAAAAAAATCCGGGCCTTATACATCCTTGGATATATCCTAGGCCCGGAAATTTAAAAGCTTAATTTAAAAACTTTGACTTACAGATCTTCAGCCCGGCGTACCATTTTTTTGATTTCTTCCCGGACAATACGTTCGACCATAGGGCCAAGCCGCACGTCAAGCCATGCCTTTAGCTCTGGCACCAGGGCTTCACGGACGATGTCTTCCAATGTTTTACCTGTACCAATGGCAAGGGAACGTTGAACGACGGCAGCCCGTGCAATTTCAGACAGAGCAGAAGAGGTAGAATCCTGAGTGGTTTCCTGAAGAATGCTATCCGCGTCAGGTGCATCGAGATCAATGTCCTCACCAAGATCAACTTCGCCAGTATCATCAACATCCATTGAATGATCTTCAATTCCGACGGGCTCGTCCTCAACGATTTCCTCGACAATTTCCTCAACGATCTCTTCTTCAAAGGAAACCTCTTCAGGCTCCTCTTCTAGTTCAAGATCATCAGAACTATCATCTTCAGGTTCTTCTTCAACAGATGTCCGGAAATCATCTTCAATAGCGTCTTCTGGATTTTCGCCCAAATCTTCTTCTGGCTCCAAAGCTACTTCTTCTTCAACCTCAGCAACAGATTCAGCGACAATCTCCTCTTCTTCATCAACCTCTTCAGTCAATTCGAGAACATCGTCATCATCTTCTTGTGTTGCTTCTTCCTTTGGGGCTTCATTTTCAGGTGTACCTTCACCATCACCTTCAGGATCGTCCTCAGAGATAATTCGGCGAATTGACGCCAGAATTTCTTCCATTGATGGTTCACTCTGGGCTTCTTGATCACTCATTGAAATGTTGTCCCACCGCTTCTTACACTGCCAACATAGTCATTAACCGATACAAGATCGGCATTGAAAGCTAGATATTATTGAAAAAGAAGGGCTTTTGCACGCCTATTTTTCAATTTCAAGTCCAAACCATTTATCACGGACCTTGTTATAGTCATCCGCAGGATCAAACAGGTTAACAGAAAGTCCGATATACTGGGCTGTCATCTGTCCCATAGAGCTAAGAACCTGGTATGTTGCAACCACTTCATCACGTTGAGCTCTTACAAGGTTCACTTGTGCATCAAGAAGTTCCTGTTCAGCGTCAAGGACGTCAAGGACAGTACGTTCACCAACCTCTTCTTCCTGACGGACACCTTCCAGAGCAATTTCAGCTGCATTCACAGCTGCAATAAATGATTTAATTTGCGCTTGTGTGCTGACGAGATTCTCCCAGGAAGATGTCCCCTGCTGCTCAACGGAACGTTCTTGTTCAACGATTTGTATTCTGCTCTGGTTGGCATTTTGCTTTGCTTGTCTCACACGGCTACTGACGAGCCCTTGCTGATAAAGCGGTACAACAAGCTGGGCAATCACTTCTCCGGAAGTGCTATCGATATCTTTGCCAGAGGTTTCATCAGCCCGGCTCACACTGCCAACAAGAGAGAGCTCAGGATAAAGTTCACCTGTGATTTCGCGAATTTGATTTTTCAGGGCTAGCTCATTGTATTTCGCGGCAAGCAATGACGGGTTATTTTCAAGCGCAACATTGAGAAGTTCGGCCTCTGATGCTGGCAAAATAGCATAAGGAGCGGGCTGTTCGATCTCGCCCGTCGCACCACCAACAACCTCTTCATAAACGGCTTTCGCTGTGTTGAGATCACCTTCGGACGCGATCCGCTGGGCTGTTGCAGTAGAATATCTGGATTCTGATTGAGCAACATCTGTACGGGTTAGTTCTCCGACTTCAAAACGATCCCTTGTAGCCTCTAGCTGACGTTCAAGAACTCTTTCATTATTAATGTTCAATTCAAGAATTGCCTGCTCGCGCCATACATTTGAATAGGCTGTTACCGTCTGGAGAAGAATATCCTGCTCGACAGAGGTAACAGTTGCACGCTGAGCCAGCACCCGATTTTCAGCTTGTTCTGTTGCAGCTTCGGTTCTTCCGCCGCGATAGATCGACTGGGTAACCTGTAACGTTGCGCTAAGGGGCTGTGTTGTATCCGTACTATCACTTGTTGGCGTATCAGTGTCTGTTCGACGCACACCTGCCGAAGTAGATAGTGTCACTTCAGGTCGCCAGTTTGACAGGGCTTGGGGTACACCTTCATTAACAGACTT
>MAAC01012948.1_pt1 | contig 14721 bp, 14 predicted proteins | sample 1115981 | NCBI WGS metagenome assembly MAAC01 (sample SAMN04961126, study PRJNA320927) | seawater metagenome | isolation source: sample BD02T64 sea water enriched with oil for 64 days | place: USA:Gulf of Mexico | collected 2013-07-27 | reverse complement strand
CGAAAACGTGGCGCCCGCCGTCGCAATTTTGTGCTGTGCGGCGGCGACGTCTTCCAACTTTTTGGCAACGCTTGCCTTGCCGTCCTGGTCCTGGCTGCTCTGCAGCTGAATGTAGCTTTGGCGCAGGGCGTCGATGGTTACCTGCAGCCGCTCTGATTCCTCGCGCATGATGCGCGCGGAACGGGCCGCGCTGGTGGCCACCCAGACCAGCGCCACCGGCAGGAAAATGGTCATCAGCATCATCACGAATCGCAGCGGGTCAAAACTGCCGCCACCGTTGCCTGAGTCCACGAACAGGAAAAACACTGCGGTGGCGGCCACCCAGACAACCGCCGCCGCCGCCGCAATCAGTTCGGCAGAGGTGGTGCGGCCTGCGCCGGACCGGGCGCGGTAGACCCCCAGTTCAGCTTCCACATTTTTTTTGCTCTCAGACATGAGGCTGTCCCGTAAAAGGGCTTGTTACTTGAACTCGACGCTTAACACTTCATAGCCCCTGACCCCACCGGGGGTCCGGACTTCGACGCTGTCGCCTTCTTCTTTGCCAATCAAGGAGCGAGCAAGCGGTGATTTGATGTTCAGCAGACCGTTCTCGATATCGGCCTCTTGTTCGCCGACGATCTGATAGGTTTTTTCTTCATCCGTGTCTTCGTCAACGATGGTCACCGTGGCGGAAAACTTGATGGTTCCGGACAGGGACTTCGGGTCGATCACATCAGACAGGGACAACAGGCCTTCCAGCTCTTTGATCCGGCCTTCGATGAAGCTGTGCTTTTCGCGCGCGGAATGATATTCGGCATTTTCCGACAGATCGCCGTGTTCACGTGCTTCGGAGATCGCACGGATAATTTCCGGGCGTTCAACCGATTTCAGATTTTTCAGTTCAACGTCCAGCGCAGTGTGCCCTGCGCGCGTCATCAGAATTTTTTCCATAAGTTCCCGAGCCCTGTTTGGGATTAGTGCAACATTGAGGTCTAAACCCGATGCGTGCGGACGAAGTCAAGAGGCCCGGGTGTCGAATAGCAATATGTATCAAAGTGACAAAGTTAGGCAAGTGGCTGGAACGAAAAGCCACTTTTTCTAATACCCGCTGTTTCGCAATGCTCCGGCAGGTCACCTTTCCCTTCTGCACCAGTAAGGCCGCCCAGCCGGACCACAACTGAGCCTGCCGCGGTAAGCTGACATTGATGCCTCCGGCGATGTCGCACTGTTTGCCGGCGCCACGCTGGTGGTGGTCGCGCCAGCCGGTTCAGTGACGCGCAGAAGGGCAGAGCGATCCTGTATGCCTTGTCTGGCGAACTGAAGTTCAGGCCCCGGAGGCTGACACAAACGGCACGTCTGTTGGGCGTGCGTTTTAAGTCGGCGCGTTGCTGGTGGGATTTGAACTGATGAATTGCCGGGCACCTGTCTCTTCGTTCCGCCCTGTCGCCCCAGGGCATTTGGTGTCCACCCCCGGCCTGTCAACCGGCACCCGCTGTCCCGGTGAGGTGGGCGGATGAACTTCATTTCTTGCGGTCGCCGCTCTGTGATGGCCGCTGCAGCGGCGACAATATCGCGTTCTTGTTCTGCAGATGTCGTGGAGGGGCCCTGAAGCGGTCGCGAATGAATTGACCCGTTCACCTGGGTCAGCTAACCAAGGCGCAAGAATGTTGCCTCGGGGCAATGGTGCAGGCACGAAAAGGAGGCTGTCATGGCCGAGTCCGAACGCGAGAGTATGGAATATGATGTGGTCATCGTGGGCGCTGGCCCTGCGGGTCTGTCTGCGGCCATCCGGTTAAAACAACTGGACGCGGATATCCAGGTTGTGGTGCTTGAAAAAGGCTCCGAAGTGGGCGCGCATATTCTGTCAGGTGCGGTGCTGGATCCCTGTGGCCTGGACGCGCTGATTCCCGACTGGAAAGCCAAAGGCGCGCCGCTGAACACGCCGGTCAAAAAAGACAATTTCTACATGCTGGGCCAGGCGGGCAAGCTGCGCATCCCCAACTTCCCGATGCCACCACTGATGAGCAATCACGGCAATTACATCGTCTCGATGGGCAATGTCTGCCGCTGGATGGCGGAGCAGGCGGAAGAGCTTGGCGTCGAAATTTTTCCCGGCATGGCCTGTTCCGAACTGGTCTATGGCGACAATGGCGAAGTGCGTGGCGTCGTTGCTGGTGAGTTCGGCAAAAACGCCGATGGCAGCCAGGGGCCAAACTATGAGCCGGGTATGGAACTGCTGGGCAAATACGTGTTCCTGTCTGAGGGCGTGCGCGGGTCGCTGTCCAAGGAAGTGATCGGAAAATACGATCTGTCCCAGGGGCGTGAACCACAGAAATTCGGCCTCGGCATGAAAGAAATCTGGGAGATCGATCCGGAGAAACACAGCGAAGGCACCGTCACCCACACGATGGGCTGGCCGCTGAACGCCAATGCTGGCGGCGGGTCGTTCATCTATCACCTTGAAAACAACCAGGTCTATGTCGGATTTGTGGTGCATCTGAACTACAAAAACCCGCATCTGTATCCCTATATGGAGTTCCAGCGTTTCAAACATCATCCGATGGTGGCGGAACTGCTGAAGGGCGGCAAACGTGTGGCTTATGGGGCGCGGGCGATCTCGGAAGGTGGCTATCAGTCGATGCCCAAAGCGGTGTTCCCGGGCGGCGCTCTGCTTGGCTGTTCGGTGGGCATGGTCAATGTGCCGCGCATCAAGGGCAACCACAATGCGATGCTGTCGGGTAAATCTGCGGCTGAGGCGGCTTACGCTGCGATTCAGGCCGGGCGCACCGGCGACGAGCTCAGCGAATATGAGGCCGCGATCCATTCCGGCCCGATCGCCAAGGATCTGAAAAAAGTGCGCAATGTTAAGCCGCTGTGGTCCAAATGGGGCCTGATGGCCTCGCTGACGCTTGGTGGATTTGACATGTGGACCAACACCCTGTTCGGGGTGTCGCTGTTTGGCACGCTGAAACATGGCAAGAACGACGCGGACTGCACCGGAAAAGCCGCAGATTACGCGCCGATTGACTATCCCAAACCCGATGGCACGCTCAGCTTTGACCGGCTGACCAACGTGTCATTTGCCGCCACCAACCACGAAGAAAGCCAGCCCTGCCATCTGCAGCTGAAAGATCCGTCACTGCCGATTTCGGTCAACCTGCCCGAGTTCAACGAACCGGCGCAGCGCTATTGCCCGGCAGGGGTCTATGAGGTGATCCAGGAAGAGGGCAAAGAGGCGCGTTTTGTGGTCAATTTCCAGAACTGCGTGCATTGCAAAACCTGCGACATCAAAGATCCGTCGCAGAATATCACCTGGGCCGTGCCTCAGGGCGGTGACGGACCCAATTATCCCAACATGTAACGCCGGGTAATTCCAGTTTGTAACGTTTGTATCAGCGGGGCGGCCAATTGGTCGCCCCGCATTGCGTAAGGCGGGGCAAGGCACTAGGTTTCAACACAACCTGTCGCCGAAAGGATTTCGACCCGTGCAATTTCGCCCCGCCCTATTTTTCCCTGAGCAATTTCAACTGACCTTTAAAGCGGCGCTTCTGGTGCTGAGCACTTTGCCGACACTGGCTCAGGCCGATGGCGCCGGTGCCTATCTGGCGGCGCGCCACGGAGAAATCGAAAATGATTTTGCCAAAGCGGCCGAATTTGCCAATACCGCACTGATTGGCAATCCAGACGACCTGCCGCTGATGGAAAGCGCGGTGATGGCGCAGATTTCGCTGGGGCAGATTGACCGGGCGTTGGCGGTGGCCAGGCTGCTGGTCTCGCGGGACGCCGGCAACCAGATCGCCAATCTCGCAATTGCCACCAGTCTGGTGCGCAACCAGAATTACACGCAGCTCTACGAGTTGACAAAAAACGGCGCAGCCATCGGCCCGCTGGTGGACGGGTTGCTTGCGGGCTGGGCTCAGTTCGGGGCTGGCCGTATGACTGAGGCGCTGTCGCTGTTTGATGCGGTGGCGGCGGAGCCTGGCCTGAGCTCCTTCGGGCTTTATCACAAAGCGCTGGCGCTGATGCTGGCCGGAGACTTTGAAGCCGCAGATGCGATCCTGTCGCAGCAGGGCACCCGGCTGCCCGCCACGCGTCGCGGCGTGATGGCGCAAGCCCAGGTGCTCAGCCAGCTGGAGCGCAACGAAGAGGCCATCGCGCTTATTGACGGGGTATTCGGGCGGGAGCTTGATCCGGGCCTGGCTTTGATGCGGGCGCAACTGGCAGCGGGCGACACGCTTCAGGTGACTGCTGTACGCTCGGCGCGTGACGGCATGGCGGAAGTCTTCTTCTCGGTTGCCAGGGCGCTGGAGCTGGAAGCGGACGCCAATTATACTTTGCTCTACGCGCGGGTTTCCCAGGCATTGCGCCCGGATCTGGTAGAGGCAACTTTGCTGGCGGCGGCGCTGCTGGATCAACTGGAACAATTTGACCTCGCCACTGCGGCCTATGATTCTATTCCCGAGTCTGATCCGGCGTTTCAGGCGGCCGAACTTGGCCGCGCCTCGACTTTGCGCCGGGCCGGTAAGCAGGATACGGCGATTGAAGTCCTGACGCGGCTGTCAGAAAGCCACCCGGATTTTTCGGCGGTGCATATCGCGCTGGGCGACATAATGCGCGGCGAAGAAGATTACCCTGCCGCCATCGCGGCCTATACCCGGTCGGTTGACCTGATCGGGACACCGGCGGCGGGCGACTGGGCGACGTATTTCGCCCGTGGCATTGCCTATGAGCGCAATGGCGACTGGCCGGACGCGGAGGCGGATTTCCGTCTGGCGCTGACGCTGCAGCCCGATCAGCCGCGGGTGCTGAATTATCTCGGCTATTCCTACGTGGAGAAACAGCAGAATCTGGACGAGGCGCTGGCGATGATTGTGCGCGCGGTTGAGCAGCGGCCGGGGGATGGATTCATCACCGACAGTCTTGGCTGGGTGCTGTACCGTCTGGGGCGGTATGAAGAAGCAGTGCTGCAGATGGAACGTGCGGTCGAACTGATGCCGGTGGATCCGATCCTGAACGATCACCTTGGGGATGTGTACTGGGCGGTCGGCCGGGAGCGCGAGGCGCGGTTCCAGTGGCGCCGGGCGATGAGTTTTGATCCGGAGGAGGTGGACGCCACCCGCATCCGCCGCAAACTGGACATCGGGCTGGACGCGGTTCTTGCCGCGGAAGGCGCCGCCCCGCTTGATGGCAATTGAGATATTTGCCCCGGCCAAGGTGAACCTGACACTGCATGTCACCGGCCAGCGCGCAGATGGCTATCACCTGCTCGACAGCCTGGTGGTGTTTGCTGATTTTGGCGACCGGGTCACAGCGCGGCCTGCGGATGAGTTGTCGCTGACCGTCACCGGCCCCCGCGCCAGTGGTGTGCCGGTGGGTGAGCGCAATCTGATGATGAAAGCGGCGCGGTTTTTTGGTGCGCATGCAGCGCTGAGCCTCGACAAACAGCTGCCCCATGCGGCCGGCATTGGCGGGGGCTCGTCGGATGCGGCGGCGACGCTGCGGGCGCTGGCGCGGCTTACCGGGGCGGCAGTTCCGCCGGGTGTGGTCACCCTGGGGGCGGATGTGCCGGTCTGTATGCAGGCCACGGCGGCCAGGATGCGGGGCATCGGCGAAGACGTCAGCCTGGTGACCGGTGTGCCGGCCTTGCCGGTGGTTCTGGTCAACCCGGGCGTTGAGGTGCCGACCCCGGCGATTTTTGCCGGGCTTGCGCAGAAAGACAACGCCGCGATGCCTGAGGTGATGCCCCGGTTTGACAGCCCGGCGCACTGTGCCGCCTGGCTGACGGGACAGCGCAATGATTTAGAGCCACCCGCGTTGATCCTGGCGCCGGTGATTGGCGAAGTGTTGCAGGCGCTGCGGTCTGGCCCTGCGCGCCTGGCGCGGATGTCGGGCTCCGGCGCCAGCTGTTTCGCAATTTATGACACGGCGGCCGAGGCGCAGCAGGTGGCGGCGTTGCTGTCACAACGCCAGCCGGGCTGGTGGGTTCAGGTCTGTGTTCTGAACGGGGCTGCGGCAGGGATCAGCTGATCCGCGCCACCACGTAGTCGGCAATATCGCGCAGCATGTCCCGGATCGGGTGCTCTGGCAGATCCTGCAGCGCGGCTTTGGCTTTTTCCGCCCAGTCCAGCGCCTCAGCACGGGTCTCTTCCAGCGCGTTGTGGCGGGCCAGCAGCAACAGTGCATGTTCCAGGTCGCCATCCTGCTGGCGGCCCTTTTCAATGGTGCGGACCCAGAAGGCGCGTTCCTCTGTATCGGCTTTCGCCACGGCTTTGATCAGCGGCAGCGTCAGTTTGCGCTCGCGGAAATCGTCGCCGATGTTTTTGCCGGTGGCGTCAGAGCCCCAATAATCCAGCAGATCATCCACGATCTGGAAGGAGACACCAAGCGCATCGCCATAGGTGAACAGGGCCCGGGAGATTTTCTCATCGGCGCCGGCAATCTCGGCACCGGCTTCGGTGGCGGCGGAAAACAGCGCCGCCGTTTTGCCGCGCACCACCTGCAGGTAGATATCTTCATCGGTGGCCAGATCCTGGGCCGCAGTCAGTTGCAGCACCTCGCCTTCGGCAATGGTGGCCGCAGCGTTTGACAGGATTTCCAGCACCCGCAGGTCGCCCGGCTCCACCATCAGCTGAAAGGCGCGGGCAAACAGATAGTCGCCCACCAGAATCGAGGATTTATTGTCCCACATCAGATTGGCGGTGGGGCGGCCGCGGCGCTGGCCGCTTTCGTCCACCACATCATCATGCAGCAGCGTTGCAGTGTGAATGAATTCAACCGTGGCGGCCAGGTGCACATGATAGGGCCCGTCGTAGCCACAGAGTTTTGCCGCGGCGAGCGTCAGCATCGGGCGCAGGCGTTTGCCCCCGGCTTCGACCAGATGGGCGGTGATCTGGGGAATGCGCGGCGCGTGACGCGAGGCCATGCGTTCGCGAATCAGAACGTTTACATCACTCAACTCGGCTGCCAGCGCCTCGGCCAGCTGTTCATGTGGTTTCACTGCTGCTGTATCAAGACCCATAACCCGGTTCCCCTGTCTCGACAAAGCCGGTCAAATGGGCTTTAGTCCGTGGTGATGAAAGAGCTTTTACGTACCAATGACCCAACCGTCATCGCCTTTGTAACCGCGCTTCTTACAGGCGAGGATATAGCGTGCTTTACTATGGACGTCCATATGAGCATCTTCGAAGGTTCCATAGGCGTATTGCCGCGGCGGATGATGGTGCGACGGGCGGATCTCTTTCAGGCTCGGGCGATTTTGAGAGACAATAACGTCGAGTTTGAAGGCTAAACCCCCATGCAATTGACGCAGGATGATTTTTTGGGCGGTGCGCTCAGACTCTGGCAGCCGGTGGACGGCTACCGGGCGGGCGTGGACCCGGTGTTGCTGGCGGCCGCGGTGGAGGCCCGGGCGGGGCAGTCGGTGCTCGATATCGGATGTGGTGTAGGTGCGGCGATATTATGCCTCGGGCAACGGATGCCGGGGCTGGAGCTGACCGGGCTGGAACTGCAGGCGGAATATGCTTCGCTGGCGCAGCGCAACGCGGAAGAAAACGGCCTGCGGCTTGAGCTGCACCTGGGCAATCTTGAACAGATGCCGGAGCCGCTGCGCGCGCGCAATTTTGACCATGTGATCGCCAACCCGCCCTATTACCTGCGCGACAGCGGCACCGGGGCGAATGATACCGGCCGCGGGGCAGCCCTGACCGAACATACACCGCTGTCGGCCTGGATGGATGCGGCAACCCGGCGGCTGAAACCGCGTGGCTTGTTGACCGTTATCCAGAAAGCAGACCGGCTGCGACACCTGATGGCGGCGCTGGACAGCCGCATGGGTTCGGTGCGGGTGCAGCCGGTTGCGCCACGCGACGGGCGGCTGTCGGAGCTGGTAATTCTGCAGGCGCGCAAAGGCGGGCGTGCGGATTTCCGCCTGGAAGCGCCGCTCATTTTACACGCCGGTGCGCGGCACGAAAAGGACGGTGACAGCTACCGCCCTGAAATCCGGGATATTTTGCGCAATGGCACCGCTTTTCAGTGGAAAAACCCTAAAATCCACCGTTAACGACCGGGTAATAATGTTGCGCAAACTTACCGTGACACGTCGCGGAAATTGTGGTGCAATCACTCTGCTACGCATACTTATCGCAAAGGAGATGATAATGAACTTGGGCTCGCATTTGCAGGAACTTAAGCGCAAACATCTGACACTGTCCGAACAGGTAGAAACGGAACAGCGCAGCCCAGCATCTGATGATCTTCAGATCGCCGATATGAAAAAGAAGAAATTGCGGTTGAAAGAAGAAATTGAGCGTATCGAACACGCCTGATTTCGACTTCAGGCACAGCTGGCCCTGAAGGGTTCGCTGTCGCCTGAACGTGTATGGGCTCCGGTTTTCCGGGATACCACGCTGCACAACATTACGACATTTTCAGCGCTGAGGCCGATTGCATCGGCGCTGCACTGTGAATCTTGGCCCGACAGTTTTATGTAATCTGAGCGCCGGTGACCGGCACGCTTATGGGTGCCGTGACCGGCGCGGAGCCGTTCATACCACTATGCCCGGCAGACCAGGGTTCAAGCCCCTCTGCGCAGAGGCAACTGAATGCAGCACTGCGACAGTTCTGCTCTGTCAGATGACCTGTTCGGCGTCTCTGAAGTCGCGCCCCTCCCGGAACACATCAATTCTGGCGGCCTCCTGGTGCAGCCAGTCGATCAGTGCGCTGACGTTGGGGCTGTTGCGGGCAGAGTTCAGGCACATCAGCCGGTAGGAGCCAAATGTGTAAATCGACAAAGGAAACGGGGCGACCAGTGATCCGGCAGCCAGCGCCTGGCTGGCGACTGAAATGCGGCCAAGAACGACGCCGCCACCCGCGACGGCGGAATCAACTGCGTGATCAGCCTGACTGAAACGCGGCCCACCCAGTGGGGGCGTGCCCAGATCCATGGCCCGAAACCAGACTTTCCAGCAGATCACCGGACGGTGAATGGTCGGGTTGTCCTGATGAATCAGCGGTAGCGACGCCAGGTCAGCGGGTGTTTTCAGCTTTTGTGCCAATGCGGGCGACACCATTGGCGTCATCCATTCCCGCATCAGCGGTTCGGACCACAGGTCTTTTGGTTCTTCGGCACTGAACCGGATTGCCACGTCCACACCGTCGCGTTCCAGATCCGCGAAACCCAGCCCGGCCGCAAAGCGCAGTTCGATCCCGGGGTGGCTGCGGGCAAAATCATACATTCGGGGGGCCAGCCACTTGGCGGTCAATGCCGGTCCGGCGGTGATGGTCAGCGACGAAGTGTTCTGCAATCTGCGTGTCGCAGCCCAGGATTTCGCCAAAGTTTCAAAGGCGCCCTGCGTGCCGGAGGCAAGGGTGCGCCCGGCCTGGGTCAGTTCTACCTGCCGGTTCAGACGGCGGAACACAGGCGCACCCAGGTGATCTTCAAGCGATTTGATCTGAAAGCTCAGCGCGGCGGGCGTGACATTCAACTCGGCTGCCGCACGGGCGAAACTCATATGGCGCGCGGCGGCGTCAAAGGCGCGCAGGGCGGTCAGTGGGGGCAGGTGATCAGACATGTTCACACAAGTACAGCTTAACTGATCTAATAGAAAGTCTCGTTTGTCCGCTGATATCGACGGGTCTATACGTGATGCAACAGAAGATCTTAACCAGTCAGGAGGCGACCATGCCGTTGATAACTTCAGATCCGACAAAAATTGCTGCCGGCAAAGCCGCCAGCCTGGCCCGTGGCGCCGCGCTTCGAAGCCTGATTTCCGCCGTTCTCTTGCCGCTCGTATCCTTTTCGTTACGGCATAAGAAAGGGGCCGGTCCTGCGCGCAGACCGGCCCCGACAATTCCTGACTGTGCCCGCTGTTAGGACATCAGCTGACCGCCATTTGCTGACAAGGTTGAGCCGGTGATAAACCCGGCTTCATCCGAGGCAAGGAAGACCACACAGCGGGCGATCTCTTCCGGGGTGCCGAGGCGGCCAACCGGGATTTGCGCCACGATGCTGTCGCGCACTTTTTCTGGCACGGCCATCACCATTTCAGTGCCGATATACCCCGGGCAGATGGCGTTGACGGTGATGCCCTTAAAGGCGCCTTCCTGTGCCAGCGCTTTGGTCAGGCCGAGGTCACCGGCTTTGGCGGCAGAATAATTGCTCTGACCCATCTGGCCCTTCTGGCCGTTGATCGAGGAAATATTGACAATACGGCCGAATTTGCGCCCGCGCATGCCGTTCCAAAGCGGATGGGTCATGTTGAACACGCCGGAGAGATTGGTATCGATGACCTCCTGCCACTGCTGCCGCGTCATTTTGTGGAACATGCCGTCGCGGGTAATGCCGGCATTGTTGATCAGCACCTCTACCGGGCCAAGATCGGCTTCGACGCGGGCGATACCTGCGGCGCAGGCATCATAATCTGCAACCGACCATTTGTAGGTTGCTATGCCTGTTTCTTCACTGAACTTCTTTGCGGCCTCATCATTGCCGGCATAATTGGCGGCAACGCTGTATCCGGCGCCTTTCAGCGCAATACAGATTGCGGCGCCAATGCCGCGGGTTCCGCCTGTCACAAGTGCTACTCTGGTCATGTTCAGCCCTCAGTAAAGAAACATTCATATCGAAAACAGCTTTGAGCGCGCAATAAAGTTGCGCGCTCAATTCTTGTTAGTCGCGTTCGACGCAGAGAGCAACCCCCATACCACCACCGATGCAAAGTGTGGCGAGGCCCTTCTTGGCGTCGCGGCGCTGCATCTCAAACAGCAGCGTGTTCAGCACCCGGCAACCGGAAGCGCCGATCGGGTGGCCGATGGCGATAGCACCGCCGTTGACGTTGACGATTGCGGGGTCCCAGCCCATCTCTTTGTTGACGGCACAGGCCTGGGCGGCAAAGGCTTCGTTGGCTTCAACCAGGTCCAGATCCGAAACGTCCCAGCCGGCTTTTTCCAGCGCTTTGCGCGAGGCATGGATCGGGCCGATCCCCATGATCGAAGGGTCCACGCCTGCAGTGGCATAAGAGGCGATACGGGCCAGCGGTTTGATGCCGCGCGCCAGGGCGTTTTCTTCGCTCATCAGCAACACGCCGGCGGCGCCGTCGTTCAGCCCCGAAGCGTTGGCCGCCGTCACGGAACCGTCGCGCGCGAATGCCGGCCGCAGTTTCTGCATTTGCGCAAGAGTTGCGCCCTTGCGGATATATTCGTCAGAATCAACGGTGATGTCACCTTTGCGGTGTTTCACGATGAAAGGCACGATTTCATCAGCGAACTTGCCGGCGGCCTGGGCGGCTTCGGCTTTGTTCTGCGATGCCACGGCAAATTCGTCCTGGGCTTCGCGGTTGATCTGCCATTTTTCGGCGACATTTTCGGCGGTGGTGCCCATGTGGTAATCGTTGAACGCGTCCCAGAGCCCGTCTTTGACCATCGAGTCGACGAAACTCATGTCGCCCATCTTTTTGCCGTTGCGCAGATTGGCAACATGGGGGCTCATCGACATGTTTTCCTGGCCGCCGGCCGCGACGATGTCCGCATCCCCAAGCAGGATGTGCTGGGCGCCAAGAGCCACGGCACGCAGGCCGGATCCACAGACTTGGTTGATGCCCCAGGCGGCGGATTCTTGCGGCAGGCCGGCATTGATATGGGCCTGGCGGGCCGGGTTCTGGCCCTGGCCTGCGGTCAGAACCTGACCAAGGATGGTCTCAGACACATCTGATTTTTCGATTCCGGCGCGTGTCACCAGCGCTTCCAGAACGGCAGCTCCGAGGTCATGTGCAGGGATATTGGCAAACGATCCGCCAAAGCTGCCGACGGCGGTGCGGGCAGCTGATGCGATTACAACTTTGGTCATTGGGGTCCTCTCTCTCATGAACAGGGAGAGGATCTCCGACGTGCGCGCGCATGGCTGGCCGATCCTTCCCTGGATGGGCTCAGCGTAATGCTGCAACTGCACAATAAGCAATGATCACGTTGCAGGTAATCGCAATTTTATGAAATCAGCCGGTCAGATCCTGCTGATATTCCTGGTCCCAGACCGGAGAAATCGTAGGCACGCCAAAGTAATAGCCCTGCATGCAGTCGATTCCGATTGAGGCGAGGTATTTCGCGTCCGCGGCGTCTTCGACCAGTTCTGCAACGGTAAACATTTCAAAATGGCGCGCGATCGAAATCAGCGCCTGGGTCAGAACCTGATTGTCAGGGGATTTGTGAATGCCCTGGATAAACTGGCCGTCAATTTTGATAATGTCGAAATAAAAGTCTTTCAGGTAACGAAAAGAGGTGTACCCGGCGCCAAAGTCGTCGAGCGCAAAGGACACGCCCTGATCCTGCATTTCGGCCATAAAATCCCGCACCTGGTCGGGTCTGACAATTGCCGAAGATTCGGTGATTTCCAGAATCAACCGTTCCGCAACCGTGGGGCTGAGCGCGAGGCCCGCCGCCAAAGTCTCTCTCCAGCGCGGATAGCCGATGGAGCGCGCCGACATGTTCAGCGCCAGGCGCAGACCCGGCTGCTGTGCCAGGGTCTCAAGCCCCATTTCGAGCGCAAGGCAATCGATAACGCGGCCCATTTCGGTTTCTTCGATTTCTTCGATGAAGTCCTTGGCGGGAATGATACGGCCGGTGGTGTCCCGGATGCGCATCAGGCCTTCGTAAAACGCCGGCTCTTCCGGGCGTGCGGTCTGCACGATCGGTTGATAGGCGAGCATGACCTGTTTGTTTTCGAGCGCAGTCCGGACCATGGCCAGCACATCGTCGTCACGTGTGGCGACGGCAATATCCAGCGGATTGTTCATCTTCGTTGCGGGGATATCAGTCTTGGTCTCAAACATGTGCTCACTGCCTTTCTGCTGCTGACAACTTGGCGTTGAAAAGATAAAGAAGCATGAAGAAAAAGTGTCCATTTTTAGATGCTGTGGCGGGCGGAACCACGTCTGGGCCATAAAAACAGGGGGTTGTATGGATCAGAGATGCGCCTGGGTCGGCAGTGAGGTAATTTATTTAGATTATCACGATGAGGAATGGGGCGTGCCGGAGTGGGACAGCCGGGCTTTATGGGAGAAACTGATTCTCGACGGGTTTCAGGCCGGGCTGAGCTGGATCACCATTCTCAAGAAACGGGACAACTTCCGCGCTGCGTTTGCGGGGTTTGATCCTGATGTCATTGCCACCTGGGGAGAACAGGAAGTTGCAGCGCTGTTGCTAAATCCGGGCATTATCCGGCACCGGGGCAAGATCGAAGCGACCATCGGCAATGCAAAGGCCTGGCAACGTATTGAGGCGGCGCAGGGCTTTGACCGCTTCCTGTGGGACTACGTCGGCGGCGCGCCGTTGCAGACCAATTTCACCGACAAGGATCAGGTGCCGACGCAGACGCCGCTGTCGCTGCAGATCTCAAAGGACCTGAAAAAGGCGGGTTTTAAATTCTGTGGTCCGACCATTGTCTATGCGTTTATGGAGGCGGTGGGTTTGGTCAACGACCACCTGGTGAGCTGTCCGTGCCACGCCAAAGTCAGCGCGCTGGCGGTCAGGCCGGATTAAACCGGCATCTGTTCCGCAGTGCTCAGCTGGCGGGATCTGCAATCAGCGCCGCAATAATGGCCCGGGCGCTGTCGCCATACCATTCCGCATCCCCCACCATACGGGCGACTTCGCGCCCCTGGCGGTCAAGCACAAGGGTCACCGGCAGGCCGAGCACATCCATTTCGCGGGCCAGTTCCTGTTTGGCGTCGGTCAGCACCGGCAGCGCGGTGATGGCGGCCTTTTTGAAAAACCGGGTGATCGCCACGGGCTGATTGCGGCCGGTGGCAATGGTCAGCACCTGGAAATCCTCGCCGCCAAACTCTTGTTGCAAGGCGTCCAGCTGCGGCATCTCTTTCAGGCAAGGGGCGCACCAGGTCGCCCAGAAATTCACCAGCAGATATTTGCCGCGAAAGTCTGACAGCGAAGTTTCCGCCCCGTCCATCGTGCCCAGCAGGGTGGTGCCAACAGGTTTTGCGCTGGCATGAACCACCAGTTTTTTCATCGTCCCGCTGCGCAGCGCGGCGACATCGCTGATTCCCGCCAGCGCAGCATTTGCGCCAAAGGCAAGGGCGGTATAAAGGAGGATCAACTGAAACAGTTTCATATATTTCTCCAGGGGCGCCGAATGACTGATAAATCCTCGAACGCAATGTGGGGCGGACGTTTCGCCGCCGGGCCGGATGCAATCATGGAGGCCATCAATGCCTCGATCGGATTCGACAAACGGATGTACGCCCAGGATATTGCCGGGTCTCGCGCCCATGCGGCCATGCTGGCTGCAACGGGCATCATTACCGATAAAGATGCCGAAGCGATAGGGGAAGGGCTGCTCACAGTCTTGTCAGAGATCGAGAGCGGAAATTTCCCGTTTTCCACCGCGCTGGAAGACATCCACATGAATGTGGAAGCGCGTCTGAAGGACATTATCGGCGAGCCGGCCGGCCGTTTGCACACCGCGCGTTCGCGCAATGACCAGGTGGCGACCGATTTCAAACTGTGGACGCGTGAACAGTATGACGCCGCCATTCAGGGGCTGGAGGCGCTGATTAAGGCGCTGCTGACCCAGGCCGAAGCCGGGGTCGATACGGTGATGCCGGGCTTTACCCATCTGCAGGTGGCCCAGCCGGTGACCTGGGGTCATCATATGATGGCCTATGTGGAAATGTTTGGCCGCGATATCAGCCGTTTCAAAGACGCACGCGCCCGGATGAACGAATCACCGCTGGGGGC
>MAAC01000739.1_pt1 | contig 14721 bp, 15 predicted proteins | sample 1115981 | NCBI WGS metagenome assembly MAAC01 (sample SAMN04961126, study PRJNA320927) | seawater metagenome | isolation source: sample BD02T64 sea water enriched with oil for 64 days | place: USA:Gulf of Mexico | collected 2013-07-27 | reverse complement strand
ACTTTTTTGAATTAGTCAATGCAGATGGTGAAGCCTCACCGTTGTTAGTCATCAGCAAGCGATAACAGTTGGAGTTATAGAGAAATGAGAATTATGTTGAAACCACTGTTGGCTAGTTTAGCTGTGAGTACGTTGATTGGTGGGTGTGCAATAACACCGCATACGGATAAGTTGAAGTATGAGCCGTTGATAAAACAAGAGGTTACTTTTGTTCCAGAGCATACGTCGACCTATCTACGAGAAGTAACACCAGATGAAAATTTTCTAAGTCAAAAGGTGAGTTTTGTTGGATCCGTCTCATTAGTCGATGCATTGAGATTGAAATTACCCAATAACAGTATTATACCAAAAGATTCGAATATTGATTTGTCAAAGACGCTCAATATGATTGCTAAGGACATGTACGTAAAAGATTACCTCGAATACTTGTCATCGCTAAGTGGTTATGAAATAAGTCTAAATAATGGAAAAGTAGAAATACGTTCTTTTGTCGATAAGCAATGGAATTTGGCTATGTTTTCCTCCAAACGAGATGTACGCCTTACCGTAGGTAGACCGCTGCGTTCATCTAAGTCTGGTGGTGGAGCTTCTACGACTAATGAGATATCTACGGTATTTAATGATGATGAGTGGCTAGCCATTGTTGACGGTGCAAAGCGTATACTAAATGTTCAAGACGGAGGCTCGGAAGTGACATCTGCAACAAGAGTATCTCCATATATACAAGCTGTACGATCGGTGGGAACTATCAGTGCAGGAGGGGCTCCGCAGCGAATGAAGGCTGTTGATGAATTTATTTCATCTATAGCAGAGTCGGGATCAAAACAAATTAATATTTCAGTTAAGGCCTATGACGTAACACTTAATGATGATCGTGGAGCAGGTATTGATTGGGATCAGTTAGCATCGGTAAATGGGTCGTTTAATGGGAACCCTCTGAATTTTGGATTTCAAACCGTTAAGAATGGTATTTTTGATTCAACGAATACTTTGTTTCAGGGCGCTGGATCATATTCTTCGAGTAAAGTAAATGCAGGCTTTATCCTTAACTTTTTGAGTAAATTTGGTGAGGTTGAATTACTGAATCAGCCGAATGTTACTGTTAGAAATGGAGGATATGCCTATATATCAAGTGGTGAAGAGTCGACTTATATTGGGAAAATAGAAGTTACCGGTGCTGATGGAGTAACGCCTGAAGGGGTGGTTAATCGTCGCGTTGAGAAAACATTAGAGTCTGTGCGAGTTGGAGTTACGCTTTCGGTAACACCACGAATATTATCCGATGGTAGAATTCTTTTGGATATATGGCCTGTAGTGAGTTCTATGGATGGCAGTGATGTGTTTGAAATTGAAGGTGAAGCGCAAGTTGTTCCGCGAATTGCACTGCAGGAACTCTCTACCCAGGTGATTGCAGAGTCAGGAAAACCCATTCAACTAGGTGGGTTTATCCGAAGGGCGATAGCGAAAAAATTGGAGGAATTACCTTGGAGGGAAAAGCTAACAGGTGCAATACTCAAGCCTATTTTCGGCAATGAAACTCAAGGTGTTGAACGAAGAGAGTTAGTGTTAACAGTGACGCCCACAATATTGGAAGGGGCGTAACGTGTCAGATTTTTCGGAATACCTGCGTCGGCCAGTTCGTATTTTAGGCGAAGATATTGTTTTTATTCCTGATATTGTTGGGCCGGTTCCGCTAAGTGAGCAACATCAATATGTAGAACTAGCACCGGCTACGAATAACTGTCCTGCAATTCATATTCGAGAGACTGATATAGAAGATATTCGAGAGTCTTATCCAGATACTCGTGTATTCGGAATGTGGCATACATTAATTAATAGTGGATTAGTGTCATATCGAAAGGCGTTGCAGGTAGTAAAAATAACCCCTCAAGATGGCTACTATATACATTGTGATTTGGGGAGGGCTGAGTTTTCAGGGGATTACGAAGCTGGATTCTTCGCTGCGGACGCAAGTTTTAACCTTGACGAGGCAGCAGAACTGAACCCAGAGATTGATCAACTTGTATTGCCGGATACTGAAGCTAAGTTGGCGGCAGAATTATTGACTCAACGTAAGGAAGTTGTGAGGAAGACCTGGAGTAGTTTGATTTCAGTAGTGACCTTGTGTGTGGTTTTAGGGCTTGTGACAGATGTTGGTTTAACCAAAATATATGCGCTGGAGACAGAACAAGCAGAAAGTAAGGCTGAGTTATTGCAGGTTATTCAATCAGGTTTGGATAAATTAAAAACAACGCGCCTAACAGATGTTCCGAATGATGCACGGATGATCGAGAGCATTGCCGCAGTGTGGGCGGTTAATCCAAAGTTAGCGACATTGCCTGGACAAAGTTTACAGAGGGAGAAGTTAGTCTTTGTTGTTCCTGATGTGGGAGTTAACCCTGCTCAAAATTATTCTTGGGTGACCTCTGAGTATGACCCAAAAGGTGAATGGATATTAAGTATTAGGAAAAAAAATAATGAAAGTTAATCTTCCAGGGTTTCTTTCTCAATGGGATTGGTCTCATTGGGCTGTCATGTTTCTTGTTATATTCCTTACTTCTCACCAGATATATAAGCGCCAGGTCGTACGGGTTAACAAAGCCGCGTTTGCAGATGTAGAGATTATTGAGGAGGACATTAAAGTATATAACACTCAGGCAGAGAGATTGGCCCAAATGGAGGTGTTACCTCCGGTCAAAAACCAATGGCGTTATGTGACGGCGATAGCAGATCAATATGGCGTTGATGTTTCTCTCGTTTCCAATAAAAACTCAAAAGATAGTTATAACGGGCCGTTAGCGTCCTGGACGGCTGACCTAAAGGGAAGTGTAGGTGCAGTGTTGGTATCTGCTAAAGAAATACAAAGTGCGGTACCTGCATTTCTGTATGGTATCAACTTACGAGAAAAGAATGCCACGATACGATTTTCTGTATTAGGTAGTGAATAAATAATAGATAAAGTCTAATCATCGGCGGAAAGTAGGAATCATAATGAAAAAATCAACTATGTTGGGAGCACTCATTATTGGGTGCTTGGGAATGAACACTGTTGTAGTAGCTGGGCCTGAAGATGGCGCTTCTGTATTGAAGCGAGAGGCAGCAAGAGCGCGAGAATTACAAGATTTGCAGTATCAAGCCAAATTGATAGAGCAGCGTGCGAAGATTGCGAAATCTTATCAAGCATTCAAGGAGTCTGGAGGCTTTGTTCCTGGTGATATGGATTCTATGGGATTTAATGTCGGAAATAATGAAAAGCCAACCGAAGCAAGTTCTCCTGTGGTAAGTAATAGGAATAGCGCGGCAGAAGGCGCAAAAATAACACTTCCTATTTTGAAAAGAATTAACGGTAATCAAGCGTCATTTAAAACGGCATCAGGGAATGTTGAGGCGAAAGAGGGTGGTTATCTTCCTGGAGGGTATAGAGTGCTGGCAGTAAGTACCGTGAATGGCGCTAAACTAGAGAAAGAAGGTGTGATTTATCAAGTCGGGTTCAGTTGGGATTAAATTGGGTCGTTTTAAGGTTTACCTCCAATAGAAATAGGTTACTCAGTGTCAAAAATTACCGAAAATACAAAAAATCGCCTAGCTATTCAGTTTGAAAAAATCCAAGAGAAATTGGTGGAGCATGGGGTTATTTCGGAAAAAATTTCCCATAGTATGGCTTTGCCTGCCTCAGCGGAGGAGATTGTTCCTCGGTTGTGGGAACAAGGGGTTGATGACGAAAAGCTTGCAGCAGTATTGGCGGATATATACAAGAGTGATATTTTTTCTGGAAGTATTGTTAATCGCGACACGTTGGTTCGAAGTACGCATGATAAATGCCCTTGGCTAATTGCCGATGATGTTTTGTATGTAACGAATCCTTATGACCGAAGCCAGATCGAGCCATTAATTCGGCGAAAAAAAGACAGCAGAGATAAAATTCAATTCTCTAAATTGGGGATTTTGGCAATGTCTGATTTTGAATCAGATATTGTAGTACAGGCAAACTACGATGTTGCTTTTAATAGTAAAGAAACCAGTGGTGCTTGGGCAAAAGAATTTGTAGATGATCTACTAAATGAGGCAATTAATAGAAAATCCAGTGATATTCATATAAACCCAGAATCACACGGTGGTGTGATACGGTTACGTATTGATGGCCGCTGCCAAGTCTCTAATATTCCAGGGCTGCAAACGATCACAAATGAGCAATTTAAGCTTGTTGCAAATAATCTTATGGAGCGGGTGAGCAAACAAAATAATTATTTGGAACCTTGTAGTGGTTATTTGGTATTCCAGGCTGCACATAAACAAGTAAGCATGCGACTGGAGATGGCTCCGGTAAAAGTGTTTACGCAAGTGAAACCAAAATTTACCGTTCGAATACTCAATAATATGCGGGGTGTTGGCCGTTTAGATCAGCTGGGTTTATCGAAATCCCATGTTGATATATTGCGCGGTGTGGGGCGGCGTTCTAGTGGAATGATTATTGTTACTGGGCCAACCGGGAGTGGGAAATCTACAACCTTAAAGTCAGTGCTTCGCGATATACGAGATCAGTTTCCAGAGAAAGCTATTTATACGATTGAAGATCCCGTTGAAGATCAACTTGATGGAATAACGGCTTTGGAAGTGTCTAAGCATATGGGGTTTGCAATGGCGTTAAAATCGCTGCTACGTCATGACCCTGACGTTATCATGATTGGCGAGATAAGAGATGCTGAAACTGCAGAATTGGCACTGAGGGCTTCAATGACAGGGCATTTGGTGCTTACAACATTGCATACTAATGATGCGCACGGCGCTATCAATCGGTTGCGAAACCTTGGTGTGGATGATGCGTTGTTAGCGGAAAATCTATTAGCCGTTACGGCCCAGCGTTTAGTGAATAGAGTGTGTCCCCACTGCTCATCCAGTGTTCATATTTCAAAGCGTGACTCCCTTTGGGATAAATACCAATCGGTAGAAACGTTAATGCCAGCTACGGTAAAGGTTCCCTATGTCGCAAGGGTTGAAGGTTGTGAGCTTTGCAGTTATGGCTACCTAGGGAGGCATATTGTAAATGAAGTTTTTGTTAATGATGAGAAGACTGAAAAGCTAATAACTCAAGGTGTTGGCGCTGTGCATATTAAGCTGTCACAGCAAGTAGAAGGTGACTTTTTAGATCTTTGGGATGATGGCATTCGCCTTGCAAAAAAAGGTGTTACCACATTGGAAGGTCTAGAGATGAAAATTAACCCACTAGATGTCAGTCGCAGGGCGTTGAATTCATTAAAGAAGGTGGGTTGTCTGGCCTCTAATAATGACGAGGCTACATTTTCTGATAATGAAGTATTGTTGGCTGAAGGTTAGTGGGAAAAATACATATAAAATGTGCATTTTTCTTGCGCTATTGGTGTCTTTTTTTAGGAATGAATTTTAATTTAAAATATAAGGGTGAAATATGAAAATACAAAAGAGACAGGCTGGTTTTACACTGGTTGAATTGATCACTGTAGTATCACTTGTGGCGCTATTGGTTGTGTATATTACTGTAGAATTAGGACAGTCGAATGATGACGCCAAAGTCGCTATGACGACAGCGTTTATTTTGGGTAGCATTCCTAAGGCGGCTAGTTCGTATAAAGCCAGGAATTTTGGTTCATGCGCGCTTATCGACGACGCCACTGAATACACAGCCTCAGGTGCGACTTACCCTGCGGCAGCGGGAGCGGGAACAGAAAATCCAGTAGCAACAGCCGCAAAGAAAAACTTGGTAGAGAGAGGGTTATATCAGAAAACGCCTTGGGATGATTATTGGTCAGTAACGTATACTGATACAACTCGATTGTTAACAGTATCAATACCCACTACAGGGTCGGATAATCCCACTCAGGCAGCACGAGATATCATTAAAAATGTAACAGGCAAACCTCAAATTGATACAGTCACAGACTATAATTCTGCGAGTGATGTGGTTATCGTCACTTACCACTGTTCATAATCAGGTATATCTGAATGATTTACGTCGTAAACTATCTTGATTCTCGCGGTGAGCTTGCTTCTTTAAAAGTAGAGGCAAGCAATAAAGAAGAAGCGCGTTGGAATTCGAAAATTCCTGAACGGCGTATTACCGCTGTTCGGGAAGATATTGTGGGCCGTTTGGCAACAGTATTAGAGTCTTCAGCGCCAGATGCAAAGAATCAAGCTGTGTTTATGCAGACGTTAAGCAGTGCGCTCGCTTCTGGGCGCACTGTACATCAAGGTATATCTACTTTGCTAAAAAGCAGTCAGTGGTTAAAGCCAAAGCAAGAAAAATTAGATAATTGTGAAAGTTTGTCAGACTATTTAAGAGCTTTTCATTTTGATAAGTTTTCTATTCTTATGGCTAGAGCTGCGGAGAAAAATGGTCGTTATTCTGAGGCCTTACGAGAAGCATCAAAATACTTACTAAATAGAGAAAAAATCAGTACGGATGTTAGTGCAGAGTTAAGGTTAGGCATTACGTATATCGTACTAGGTCTTGCATTCTTTATTTTAGTGCCCTTGTTTATTGGTGAAACCATTCAAAGCATGATGGATGGAGCAATGCACTTAAAACCAAATAATTTTACGTTAGCATTAGTTGGTCTTGGTGATTTGTTGAGAAATTATGGTTATGCCCCATTTATTCTGCTCCCATTCTTAGTCTTTTATAGGAAAATTTTGTGGCGACTGGTTAAAGGGCTACCTTTTTTTTCGCTTTTCCATCAAAAGAGGTTGCTTGATAGAGGAACTCAGTTTTTATCGATATATAGAATGTTGAGACAGTCGGGTTTTGTGGATACAGAGATAATCTATGAGCTATTGTCGTCCTCTAAAGGGGAGAATAGGGATATATACGGACGTATTTATGCGAGATTGGCCTCTTCGGAAGGTTTGGCGGATGCACTAGATGAAGAGGACTGGGATCCGACCATTCGAGATGGGATGTCTGTTATATCTGAGGTAGATGATTCGGAGCAGGCGCGTATTCTTGAGGCAATGGAGTCAACAATGCAATTACAAAATATTCATGCTTCCCGCAGGGTATCAAAAGCATTGTCCCGAGTAGGGTTTATTTTAATGCTGGCATCTGTGTTAGCTGCTGTATTGGGGTTCTATTTGCCGCTTGCAGGTGCCGCTTCTGGCGGTGGATTTAATTAATAGGGCTGATTGTAATGTATAGGCCAGTTATTACGAAAACTCATTCGAAATATAAGGGATTTACGCTAGTAGAGCTGTTAATTGTTATATCTCTTATGGTTACACTCTCCGTCATCTTTTATGGTGATATTCGGGAACAAGCTAGGATTTTAGAGCTTACTGCATACAGTGAGGAGGCGCAAAATATCGTTAATGCCTTGGATTTTAATCGCGAATACTCTTTGACGGACGAATTTACAAAAAATGATATCCAGATTCTGTGTAAAAATACGGGTGTTAGCTGTAATTATATTGAGGGTGTAACAGGAAGTAGCGTCTCTCAGTTAACGTTGATGTTAAGTACCCCAGAAGGCCAGTGGCGTTTTTTAGGCGCGAGTAGTAGCACTGTTGGTACAGACGACAATTTACAGTCAGTATTGACTTTTTATCCGCGTAAAAAATATGCGATCTCTTCTCAGTATAGTTTATTCCCCTCTATGGCTGCTAAGCAGCAATTTTAATATTTGGTAGTCTTTATGAATATGTATTCAAATAGGTCTCGTGGTTTTACCTTAGTAGAAATGATGGTGGTTTCAGCGCTGCTTGTTGCTTCCGTTGTGTTTTTTTCTCAAATGTTTCTAGCTCATACAGAAGAAAAATTGGTGGATTTTCATGTTTCTGAATTTATGACGTTAAGCAATTCCACTAGAGCTTATGTACAGAATATTGATGGCGTTTGGCCAGGGGAAGAAGAGGTCGTGGATGGTACAACATCCTGTTCAGATGGGTTTACTGTTTTAAAGGCTGGTGGGTACTTTGCTGAAATTAGAAATGAAGATAAATATGTGTTTTCTTGCCTGCAATTAAGGGGGCGAACGCCTGTTTTAATCATTGAATATGATTTTAAGAGTGGGGCGATTGCTACTGATAAAGAAAAAGAGCGGGCCCGATGGGTGGCTTCATTATTACCTTCAGCATCAATATCTGACAGTAAGGTTAAATTATATATTCCGAAACCAAGGGTGGCTCAGTTAATTGAATCAGGTTCTGTCGATGGAATCTTAGACTCCGATATTGAAAAACCCGCATGTCGTCGACCAAGGCTAAGCACAATGATAAAAAGTGTGTGTGTTAAATCTGACCCAGAGGGCGCGGAGGGTATATTTAATCCCAAGCACCTTGGTGGATACAGGGTTAACGTGACAGACACAGAAATTGATGATGTGGAGCATTGGAATGCTAAGTTAGAAGTTAGTTATGCTGATGCTCCTGATGAGTTTTCTAGTGGGAATGGATGTAATGAACTTCGTTTTGACTATATTGTGTACTGTGAGTGATTAACTGATGAATGTAGAGCGGTTTAGTCGTGGATTCACATTGATTCAGCTTTTGGTTGTTGTGACGTCTCTCAGTATGTTGTCAGCGGTGTTGTTTGCACCGAGTAAAATATTCAGTGACCAGCGTGCCGCAGCGTTATCGATTGCAAGAACCTATGATGTGATTAATGCTGCTTACGAGTTTTCTCGGGTTAGTGGGGGCTGGCCTTATGATGATGGCTGTGTATCTGCAAATGCTACATCTAATGCTGAAGGAGGGGGGGCAGGTAAAGAAATTATAGGTTTTGATGGTGTGTATATGACAGCATCAGATGACTTGGTGAATGGTTGGGGAAAAGAGCTGTTTTTTTCTTGTGAGGACAGTGGCGGTGTATACGCGGTTACCCAGGATGTTCCAAAAAAGTGGGTGCCTTTTATTGTAGATTCATTGGACAGAGGCTCGTTGCTTTCTACAAACGGTGATTGGGCGACTGTACGTTCTTTTGTTGACACCTATGGAAATCGAGCATTCACAATAGTACCTATGTTTAATTATGCGGAAGATACTGATAAAGAGTGTGCAAAATGGAAATGGTCTTGGTGGGGCTGGTATTGGTATTGTGCTGATGAAGTTGATGTTGAAGTTGAAGGCGGGCAATATAAAACAACAATACTCAAGCCAGTATGCGAGGAAGGGAAAGAGGCTGGTTATGCGATTACTTCATCGTTGACCTGTGCTGCTAAAAAAGCAAAGTTAAAAGATAACGGTAAGACGTGGAAGGAAGTTGTAGGGTTTGATGTACGTGAAGATACGGATGAAGGAACTGATGTTGCTTGGACGTTCCGGTTACAATCAATACATAAAAAATGCACTTCTAAAGAAAATGAAGAGACTGGTGCGATTACTTGGGATTGTAAAAAGAATGATGGTGCAGATAATATAAAGAGAGAAGACCTAACTTCCTGTGGTGGTCATGATGCAACCCTTACGATGGCGTTGTATTGTAAGCTTCCGGAGGAATGAGCACCTAATTAAGTACGGTTCAATGCTTCATAATTAGGGTCTTCAATTGGAGACCCTTTTGTGAAAGTGCAGCAGCTCCAATTACATTCAAAGCCATCGATGTTGATTGGTAACCGCAAAGATAAAACAAAAATACGTTACTGAAAAGAAAGAGTTATTTTTGTTGTAACTGGTAGGGGTGCTGGCTTTATATTGTAGATAAGGTATCAGCCCCACTATGTTGCAAGCGGAGCTGGTACTTCTTTGTTGATTATCTATAGATGTTTCCAGTTACAAGGATTCCATCCTCTAAAAATTGAACTGGCATTCCAGCGCCAAGCCGATGAGTGTACCAGTTAGGATTACGATCTGGAAGTGCGATCAGGCCAATAAGCCCCCATTCAGCATTCTCTTTTTTGAAATGTAAATAATAGCCGGTGCTGTTCCCACCTTCAATTGAGTTATCAAAGGCATCTTCAATGTGGTGTATGTTGTTAAACATTAGCTCGTCCATTTTCACATACCCTTTATATTCTCGGCTTATCTGTATTTCCACTTCTGAGCCAGTGTTAAAACCTTCTCCTGCTAGGACAAGTATTTCGTCACCAGTTGAATTTATTATCATCTCATAGTCACTTTCATTGCCTGGGAGAAGGCTTGGCGAAATTTCTCCTGGATATGCAAAAGGTTTGTTATTGATCGTTAGTTGGGGAAGCTCTCCGTCGGGAGTGTAGACACCATCGATTATTTTAAAAATCGGGTGTTGAATTGTTCCATCACCATTGATGTTATACATCACGCTTGAACCCGAAATATTGGTTACAAGGGAACCTATACCTATGCCTACGTAATTGAATGGGGGTGAATCAATTTTCTCCCAAATTGGAGGATAGACGTTGTTGTTTCGTTTAAATGTATGAAAAGTGTCGGGTTGGATTCCGCGATCCAAACCTATTATTAGGCTGCCATCGTAGCTAAGCTTTCTGTAAGATGGGTGAAGCCCATCGTGAGCTGGTCTTATGCTTGCCTGAATGGTCCAGCCATTGATGGGGTCGTCAAAGTTAAGTACTTCGGCCACTGATCTTCGCGAAACGATTGGTGTGTAGTTTTCAGAATAACTTGATTCTATAAGGTGCCCATTAAATTGGTCTGGGTAGGGGTAATTTACAATACCGGTAAAGTACGGTCTAAGTTCAGGCCTTTTCTGATCAAATAGTATGGTCTTTCCATCACCGCTCATAACAATAGTTTCCTCCGCATAAAGGAAGGGGCTTCCTGTGAGATAAGCATCATCTCTTGAATCTGCTATTCTGATTTTTTCTGTTAGCTCCCAGACCCCATCTTTCCTTTTATAAGTCACAATGGATAGTATGCATTCGAAAGATACTTGGGGGCGGGGTACTTCTATTTCGCCGCACTCAGGCAGTGTAACCGCGATGGAGTTGCCATCTGTGCTAAGTTTTAAACCGTCTGGAAAGCTATCTATAAGGTTACTCCAGTTCTTGCCAGCGTGATATACGCGCCTCACAAATGGAGAGTTTTCAAGGGTAGGTGGTTTAATGAAGGTGTCAAAAACCCATTCGTTACCTTGTTTTTTAGTTACAAGGATTGCACCCGATTTGGCTAGAGCTTGATCTGTAGCGTTATCTATGCTCCTGCCTTGTGTGGGGTCTGCATACACACCTGTTCCAGTTGAGGAATCATGGTTTAAAAGGTAAACTAGCGTAGATTCATCCTCTGATAGAATATGGTTAAGTTGATCAGCCTCAAATGATGCTCTAACGTATGACCCGTTAGGGGTGTACAGGTAGGTACGGTAGCCAAACTCTTCAAGCCCTGGTACTGATGGGAGGGGGATTTTCTCTACCAAATTTTCTTTTTCATTTTCCAGCGTAACATTGTCAATCTCTTCACAGGCACCGGTGTTGTCGCAAGCTTCTATCAAATAACTTATTCCGGCTATATCGGTGTGTATCACGCTAAGTTTGGTCGTAAATGACGCGTTTTCTAGGCAACTTTCTACTTCTTGGTAGTTTTCGTTTTCGTTTCCTCTTACCGATACTCTGTAGCATTCAGCGGTGTTCCCGTTCACTTCGGTTTCAGGCCACTGTAAGGACATCTCCCCATTTTGAGCTGACACTTGAATTCTGGCTGAAGGTGTTTCTGGAGTAGTAGGGGTCTCGTTATTGTTAAGTTGTGCTGTTGTTGATCCACCTCCTCCGCCTCCGCCACCACCACATGCGGTAAGCAAGATTGAGCTTGCGAGTATTATTCCCGTTTTAAATTTCATCATTTATTCCTTTGAATGTTTCTTTGAACTTAGATGTGTCACTGATGTTTTGAGTGTTTTCTATACGCGGTGCTAGATTTACTGATGTATCTTTGGCTTATATTCGTATAAAGACAGAAGAGGCGTAAAGAAAGGTGCGTTTTTATTGCTTCTATGTATGGGATTATCAGGCGTTTATAAGGTTTATTTTGTTTGATAATTTATCGTTTATTGGTCAAATTGTGATGAAAACACAGGTCTTGAGGCTACTCATTATTTAGTAAGTGAATGTTCAGTAGGTAAATTGCAAGCAAATGCTGATCAGAAAATCCAAGAAAAATGCTTATTACGACTGTATGCTGCGCCCCTTTCTTCGTGGCGACTCAAAAAAAACCATCAGCTATGAAACCTTGGATTAATCTTTGATCACTCAAAAAGGACGATGTTATGCGATCGAAACCACTTGTGCTCCTGTTAGGCCTGCTCACTACCTTAACAACAATGAATGCAGCTTTTGCTGTCGAAGACCTAAGCTGTAAAACAAAATACCCTGTTGTGCTTTCGCATCATTGGAGTATGCGAAAAATATGCCCTGATAATGTGGACGGAAAGGATTGTGAGAAAAGAGAATCAAGCCACTTGTGTGCGGAATGGGTGGGTGATGGAACAGGGGGGCAGAGCTGCACTCGCTGGGAAGTACCTGTGGAGGAGCGTGACCTTCCCCCAAGAAACTACAATGTTCACAATAGCGAATTAACCCGAAACCTAAACGCCTATCACCGCTATTTCAGTGCGGAGATTGTTACTCGGCTAGAGGAACATTGTGGTGTTCCAGTTTATATTGCCGATAAACCACCCTACGCAAGTAATGCTGCTCGAGCTCGTTCATTGCGAAATACTGTTCTGCAGGCACTGGAAGAAACTGGGGCAAGCAAGGTGAATATTTTTGGTATGTCACAAGGCTCCCAGGACGGTCGTTATATGATTGCTCGTTTACCTGTTTCTGACGATGATCCAAGCCAAGGTTTAATGCGCGATAAAGTGGCTGCATTTGTTGGACTCGTTGGAGAAAATCGTGGAACTGTAGGTGCATCGTTATTGCTGGACGTTATTTATCTTAGCAATGTGGTAGCGGGTAATGGATGGGCAGATTATGGCAACGATCTGGCCTGGGGTTCACTGAAGCAAGAAGTGCAAGCAGGGTTGTGGAAACAAGGGGATACTTATGATTTGATGGAAACGCCGGACTTTGGAGAAAGTAATCTCGATGAGCTGGGTATGTATCGTCATTATGTACACTCCCTGACGAATCTTTCACGAAAGTACATGCTGGGTTACCCCTTTGATAATATGAGCTTTCAACAAAGTTGGTCAGAACTTATTGATTTTGTCGGGGATGAAAATAAGTGGGATGTCTTGGTCAATGCATCAAATGAACGCGATAATGGTGTTCAATATTTCAGTTGGGCCACAAAAATACGTAATTGGGATTTTAATTTGTGGAGTAACCTGGAGGCTGCGAATTTCTTTTTAATTTGGGGGGCTTTAGGTGCAAATGATGGCTATACCACAGTGAAATCACAACGTCTGGATTTGCTGGGTTATCCGAACATGTCTCACGTTGCTACACTAAAAGGGCGCCTGTTTGGTCGGGGTTATCATCACATGTATGTGACCGGTCGCAATGATGACACGTTAATATCGGGGCCTGGTTATCGTGAAGCCGCACCCTACAATGGTGGTTCAGCCGATTTCTATGAACAGGTAGCTCGTCATCTGGTCAATTCAGGGTTTTAGTTTGATAGGAAAAACTGGAGAAAAATAATGCCCGAAATATCATAAAAGTGTCATTTCTGTTTCTAAAGATAGAAGGATCTTGTTATCACTTATAAAGTGGCTCAAACCAACTCAGGCAGTCCAACCTTCGTTCAATTTCGTCTCCTTGCCTCCTAATAAAGATAGGTGATGGGCTCAGGAGATTCATGTAAACTCTCTTTAAGTGTCAGAAAAGTGCATGACTTCGCTTAACTACTGCTGGCAGGTAAGATGATTAACACCTTTGAGAATAAATCGATGCAAACACAAAACGCAAAGCAAGAAGCTCTCCTGGCCATTGAACAACTTCCCGATAGCGTAGACTTTAATGATATTGTTTATCGCCTCTACGTGATTAATAAAATCCATCAAGGCATAAAGGATATTGAGGAGGGTAACGTCATTTCTCACGATGACCTTAAACATGAGATTGAGCAATGGTAGTTTGGACACCCCGTGCCCGTACTGATTTAAAAGACATACATGATTACATTGCCGAAGATTCGCCGATAAATGCCAAGGAAGTGGTCAATAGAATATTAGATAAAGCAGGGCCATTAGCTGAGTTACCGGCAATAGGAAAGGTGGTGCCGGAAGTTAATGATGACCTAATACGAGAAGTAAGCGTGCAATCGTGGCGGATTATTTATCATGTATACAGCGATCAAGTTTCTATTATTACCGTGATCCACAAGCGCCGTCATATTGAGGCTAATAATATTACTATCACCCCCCAATCATCACCGTAGGCGCTCCAACAATCACAACCCCACCATGAGCCGTGGTATCTCCCATCCTAGCGGCTGGCTTATTCCCAATCTTCACCGTGGCACTACCTTTCGCAATTTTATCCGGTGGCCCCACACAAATCGCCATATCACCCATCCGTGCCGCAGGCATACCTGCAATCAACACCGTAGGCTCCCCTAAAGCAATAGGCCCTCCCACATGAGGCACTATTCCTGTCCATTGGGGGCAAATGTGAAAATCGCCAATTCGGGCGGCTGGAGGCATGGTTTATTCCTTTTTATCACGGTTTCTTTTCTAACAGACGAATTCAACATAAAGAAATACCAAAAAATGCTAACGGTATTTCATATTGTTAAATACTGATGGTTATCAAGATGCGTCGGCTGATAGTACACTATGCTATATACCTATCATATAAAAGGAGTAGGTCATGCCTAAAGAAA
>MAAC01000696.1_pt1 | contig 14725 bp, 10 predicted proteins | sample 1115981 | NCBI WGS metagenome assembly MAAC01 (sample SAMN04961126, study PRJNA320927) | seawater metagenome | isolation source: sample BD02T64 sea water enriched with oil for 64 days | place: USA:Gulf of Mexico | collected 2013-07-27 | reverse complement strand
ACAGGGCAACGATGTTGGTATGCGAATGATTTTAATACCAAAAAAACCTTGATCATGAGTGGTATTGGTTGGGGGCGTTTACCCGATTACATGATTAAAAATGAATTAGAGCAAAATACCTTGCTCGCTTTGGTCATAGATGACTTTGACACAGAAATAGCTTTGAACTATCAAGCGATAAAACTAAAGTCACGGTTATTAGGCCCTGTAGCCACTAAACTTTGGCAGAATTTAGAGCTGATGCATGTGAGTGAATAAAGCGTAGAGGAGTTAAATATTTTGCCGTTCAATAACATTGATGAATATTGAATTTATAATATAGAAAATAATATAGAAAATAAAAAAGACACTAAAAAGTGTCTTTAACGATCAAATTGCCTTGTTAACTTTCTCCATGGCTAATTACAGGTGCCATTGTCGAACTAAGCAAAGCAGGCTGTTTTAATTGTCAGCCTGCTTTTATTTACTGTTACTGATTAAAAACGTTTTTTCATCGTTATACCATAGGTAGCGGGTTCAACACTTACGGCCATTAACTTACCAGGTTGTAAGGGGGCATCAAATACTTTGCCATAAGATTCTTCATCCGTGATATTACGGCCCCAAAACACTAGGTCCATGTCATAATCTTCAAAGGTAACTAATAAACGAAGGTTAATCTGATAAGTGCTGTCAACCTGAGTTAAAGGGTCACTTTGGGAGCCCTCCATGTCAGAATTATATAAACCTTCTGCCACTAAATTAGCCGTGATGGAGTCGGTAAATTCAAAGTATTGCTTGGCTTGTACCATCAAGCTGTTTTCAGGTGTTTCTGGTACTCTATAGCCAGAGCGATCGCAGAATTGATCTGTTGAGTTAGCGCGGCCAGGATCATCTTGTCCAGTGTGGAAGGTATAGGCAGTCCAACAGTTTGCTCCCTCAAATGAGTCATATTTGGCGTTTAAATACGCATAAGATACATTAAACTCTAAATCGTCTGTTGCAAACCAGGTCATTTCTAATTCACCGCCGTAGGTTTCCATGCTACCAGCATTTTGCAAATTAAAACCAAGACCATTAAACACGGAAGTCTGAAAATCATCAATCGTTGTATAATGTACTGCGGCGTTAATTCGAATACCTTGCTCGGGCAGATCTTTTTTCAAGCCAAGTTCAAATGACGTAGATGTTTCGGCATCAAATAACGGGTCAACGCCTTCTGCAATACGATCAGTATTGGTACCGCCAGATTTATAACCTGTTCCATGTGAGAAATAATATAGGGTAAAGGCATCGGCTTGATAAGCCAGTTTTAAACTATAGGTAGGTTGCTCATCATCCAACTCTGCTTTGATGTCAGAGCGCGACGCCGTAATTGCCGTCAGAGGGTTCAATCCCCAGCCCGCTGTTTGAAATGGCACCAAGGCGGCGAAGTTCTCTGGTGACATATCACCACTGGCAATGTTTCCTAGTGCCATACCTGCAGCCACAGCACCGGCCTGTAACTCATTAACATTGTTAAAGTCTGTTGGGAACTCAGTGCCATTGGGCATGTTTTCTTGGTAAACAGTATTGAGTGATTTTTTTTCTTTTGTTGCGCGTAAACCTGCTGTTAGGGTTAATTTTTCAGTCAGTTTGTAATCAAACTGGCCAAATAAGGCATAACTTGTGTGCTCTTGATCAGCAAAGTGGTCAAAGTTTGTTCCGTTTGGTGCCGCTGGAGCCGATTCTGCCACCATTCCACCTGTCATAGCACTAAGCGTATCAATGCCCTGAGTCAGTTCATTGAATGAACCAGCAAAAATACCTTGTTGTAAATAGGTGTCAAACTGGTCAGATACACCTAATCTATAATCGAGATTAATTTCTTGCTCAAAGTAATAAGCACCAATGATGACATTGAACTTTTCAGTTTGATAATTAAGGCGTAACTCTTGAGAGAAAGAGCTTTGGCTGGCGTCATTGCTATAAAATAACAGGTTCGCTTCACCAAAATCGGCATCGTTATAATCATAAGAATCAAAATGTCGATTAGCTGTAACTGAGGTAAAACTAAATTTATCATTTAGCTGCCAGTTTAACTCTGCTGAAATCCCTTTATCTTCACTGCTTGATTGAGGTAAAAATGACAGCGCAACGGTATCCTCATGAAAATCTTGGCCAGTAAAACTTGTAACGCCGAACACCTCGGTCATAAAGGCGTCGGAGCCGGTTAAGCCTGGAACTTGTTGAGAGCTTTCATTACTTATAAAGGTAGGAGTGGCACAGCATACTTCATCAATTTCAGCATAATCAACGATGATCCTTAAAGATATATCGTCGTGTGGAGTGTAAAGTGCCTGTAGCCGACCACCATAACGATTTTTATCATTGAGCGTTTTTTCACCTAAATTAACATCATCAACAAAACCGTCACGTTGACTACTAAACCCCGTTAGCCGAAATGATAATTGCTCGTCAATTGCTGTAAATGAACTCGCCGCAGACAGGTTTATTAAATTGTAATTACCAATAGTAGTTTCAAAAAAAGCATTTGTTTCACCATGGATGGGAGCAACCGAATTCATCAATACCGCCCCTGATGGCGTATTTTTACCAAATAATGTGCCCTGAGGGCCACGTAATACTTCGACGGATTCTATGTCAACCAAGTTATTGACCATGGCACTTTGTCTTGCTCGGTAAACACCATCAATGTATAAACCAACAGATGACTCTAGACCAAAGTTTGAACTGTCGGTACCCACACCCCGAATTGAAAAGGTGGTGGCAGTGGCATTGTTATTTTGTGCAACTTGTAAACCAGGTACGCTGGCTTGTAGATCAAATATATCTTTTATGACTGACTCGGCCAATTTTTCTCCGGATAAAGCGGTGACGGAAATAGGTACTTTTTGCAAGTTTTGCGTACGCTTTTGCGCCCTTACTTCAATGACTTCTAATTGATCTGTTTTATCTTCAGCGGTCGCCAGTGATGGAATTTGGCTTGTTAAAATACAAGTTAAATATGCAGCTAACTTGTTAACTTTGAATTTTTCTAATTGAAAATTTTTCATTTTTCCCTCTCAACATTATTCACACTTTATAATTGATATGATTTTTAGTTATTGATGTTTTACGCCCTTATTAGTAAGGCTTTATTTATTTAATTACAGTCACTTAATGACGGTGAGTGTTTGTTTTTAACTTTCTCGTTAATGTCAATGTGCAAGCAACAAGTTATCCAAAGCAACTAAATTTACTTTATAACGCAAAAAGTAAGCTATGGCATAAATGGGCAACTATTACCTTATTTACACTTTGATACACAAATGCACTCAAGTGCATTTGTTGTTATGAGTGTAATAACAGTCGCAAATAAAAGTCAAGCATTGATTTGGATCAATGAATAAAAATTGCTTCTGTGTTAACTGGGTGAATTGATCAAAATGGCAGCAGGAAATGGGAAGGAGCCGAGGGGGGGCTCCAAACTAGAGAATACCAGTTTCATTAAATAGGTGATCTATTTTATAGGTAGGGGAAATTGCCAAAGACAAGGCATTTATTTTAATATTTCTTGTTCTAATTATTGAAAAAATAACGCAGTCGTTGGTGATTTTAACAAATAGCAATGCTCATATATGGGTATAGTTAGTGAGATTGCTATAAATATTATACTCGGGGACCTTATACTCGGGAAAATTATAACGATAATGATTCTTCAACGACTACTTCAGCTTCTGCTCTCTCAACTCCCAACATCATCAGAAACATTTGAGTTAAACCTTTTATTTCCAGCGGAATATCTTCTGAGTTTTTACCTGTTTCGCTGATCAATAGTGCTAACATTCCCATTAAAATATCTTCCAATAATTTACCCGTGATTGGCGGAAAGAAACGGGATTTTTCAATGCCCACTTTTACATCGTTGGCGATAAAAGAGCCTATGGATAATTGCAGAGCATGGCGCAATAATTTTGGTCGTTCTAAAAATCGTTGGGTAATATCACTAACGATAATTTTCCCTAAAACATGTTGCATTGAAATAGCAACAACTTTAGCTGGGTCTTGATCTGGCACAGGTTGAATAGCGGCTTCTATGGCAATGTTTTGATAAACCCCAGCCAATGCTATGACTAAACATTCGTCTTTCCCAGCAAAGTGATAATAAAAAGTACGCCGCCCTAGGTTGGCATGTTCAGTGATATCTGTCATGGACGTATTGTCGATGCCTTTTTCAATGACCAATATTAACGCTGAATTTAATAGCTTGCCTCTTGTCTCCATCCGGCGTTGTTCCTTTCTATTCGGTTTTTCTTTAATCGAGGCCACTTTGTCATTCATAAAATATTCTTAAGTATTCGTTAGTTAATAAGCCATTATGCCACGCTAAAAAATAAATGCATTAATATACTTGACATTATTTATGCTCTTGAGGTTAAATGTGCACTCGAGTGTAGTTAGTGTTTGATTGATGTGGAACAAGGAAAAATTATGTCAAGTGTGCTTCATGACAGCAATGATCTGTTAAGTGTTAATAATACCGAGTCATTGATTCTGTACGGTTCGGCCATCTCGCCATGCGTGCGCCGTTGTCGGATCACACTGTTAGAGAAAGGTATTCAATTTGATGAGGTCGAGATTGACTTAGCTAGCATGGAGCAGCGCGCTCCTGAATACCTTCAGCTAAATCCAAATGGTTTTGTGCCAACCTTGGCGCATGGTGAGTTTGTGGTTTATGAGTCTAGTGTCATCAATGAATATTTAGAACATCAATTCCCTGAACAACCTCTAGTTGCAAGTGATCCGGCGTTAATCGCTGAAACTCAAATGTGGATCGCAGCAGAGGGCGTCATGGCAAAACTGTTTCGCACGGTCATGTATCAACGAGCGCAAGGGCCTTTACAACACGTCAGTCGCAGCCATGAAGAAGCACAACAAATTTCACGTTTATATACAGATGATCCCTTTGATCTGGCTTGGGAAAGTAAGGTGTGGCATTTAAATGTTTTAACCCCCGAGCAAGAACAAGCGCAAGTTAATAAACTGTTGGCTTGGTTGGATATTGTTGAAAAAGCTTTGCTGGGCAAAAAATATTTGGTGGGCGAACAGTTTAGTCAGGCTGACATTAGCATGTACCCTCGTATAACTATGTATGACTTTTTAGGATTAAAAATAGAGCAAACTCGTTATCCTAATGTATTGAGGTGGATGGCAAATTTAGCTCAACGGCCAAGCTTTGCAGCATCATTAAGTGATAAAGCAAGAGCATTAGCCAAGTTGGCTACAGGGCCTGTTCTGCCATATTTGCGTAAAGCGTTGCGGCAACCTAGTGAACAACGTTCTATTTTAACCAAATTAAAACTTAAGTTATTAGGCAAGGTGATTCGCAAAAAGCAAGGCGTAAAGCAACTGTTAAATCATCAACAGCCACTACGTCAATTACCCTTGCCTAGAGCCTCACAGCAGAAGCTTGTACGACAAAGCTTGAAAAAAACAATATCGACAACCTCTAATGGCGATGTCACTTTATTTGGTCACCCTTTATCACCACACAGTGAGCGAATTGTGCATTTGTTGAAATTGTTAAACGTTAGTTATCAGTTTAAACAAATTGATTTAGTTGAACATGAGCACCAAACCGTCGAGTTTTCGGCCATAAATCCACTTTGTGAACTGCCAGCCTTAAGTCATGGTGTAAAGGATTTTTTTGATTCGAACGCTATCGCACAATACCTATTGGCACTATTTGATCAAGACTTTAATTATCTGACCACCGATAGTCAATCTCAAGCGCAGCAACAAATGTGGTTAGCATTAGAGTCTGGCAGCCATAAGGAGTTTAAACCCTTGTGGGAAAAATATTCCCTTAATCGAGTTAACACACAGGCTCATATTGTCGATGAACAACAGTCGTTGCAAAGGATCAAAGTAAAGCTTAAAAAGTTGGAGTTGGCCTTGGAAAAAACACCGTATCTGTGTGGTGAACAATTAAGTTTTGCTGATATTGCTTGGTTCAGTCGCTTTAACGTTCTAAATCATGTTCCGCAGTTTGACTTTAGCTCCTTCCCAGCCATTGCTAGGTGGTTTGAGTTAATGACACAAAGATTGACCTAAGTTAAACGGTAACCAGATACAACCACAAGAACAATGACAAGAGAGTAAATAATGATAAATCAATTAGTTTACCCAGGCAGTGAAGAGTTGGAATTGAGCTCAGAAACACCACCAGGCTCTATACCACTAAATCGACCCAAAGCCATAATCAAAGCCGATGCCTTAAGATATTTTCTGTGGGATGTGGCCGACTTAGATAAACAACAGGCATTTTTATCTGACTTTGGCATGTTGACCGCGGAAAAAACAGATCAGCAACTGCTAATGCGTGGGTATGGAGAAGACAGTTATATTTATTGTGCTCAAAAAGCTAAAAAAACCGCTTTTGTCGGCATTGGTTTTTCCGTTAATAGCAGGGCCGAGCTTGAAACTTTGGCAAAGGCGACCAATCAAACCATTAAGCCTTTAAATCGTGTCGGTGGTGGTGAGGTGGTGACGTTAATCGATCCCCTGGGGCTAAGCGTCGAAGTGAGTTTTGGTATCGAAACAGCTGAGCCGGTAGCAACAAGGCATGAGGTATTACCAGCCAATACGCCCAATAAAAAAGTGCGCGTTAATGCCGGACAACGACCTGAACTAACACCATCTCCGGTGATCAATGCGGGTCATTGTGTACTAGGGGCTAATAATTTTGAAAAAAGTGCCCAGTGGTATATGAAACATCTGGGACTTATTCCCACCGATATGATGTGTTTGGATGATGCATCTCACGCGATTGGTTTTTTTCGATTAGACCGAGGTGAGCAACCTGCGGATCATCACAGCTTAGTTTTCACCAAAGGTTTGGGCAATGGCTATCAACACAGTGCTTTTGAATTGGTTGATTTGGACTCCCTTGCGCAAGGTCAGCAGTATTTAAAAGCCAAAAAACGTAAACACGTTTGGGGGCTAGGTCGTCATATTTTAGGAAGCCAAATATTTGATTATTGGGACGATCCATGGGGATTTGAATACGAGCATTACGCTGATGGTGACGTATATACCGCCGATCATCTCACCGAGTACCATTTATTGGATGTTGGCAATATATACGCTTGGGGTCACGATTTGCCGATGTCTTATGCTCGGCCAAGTTTTGCTCAAATAAAAGACACCATAGTCGATTTATTCAAAGGTGAAATCCCATTTAGTTGGTTAAAACAGGCTGGCAAAGGCTTATCTCGTCGGCCAAGGCCTTGGATCTAAATCAGTCTCTTCGTTCGCAAAAAAGTCAGGTAAAGTTTAAAAATAGAGAGTAAATAGCATGGGAATTTCGTTAGTAAAATATACAACAGTAGCAGAGTTAGAGCCCAAATGGGGCGTATTAAGCGAGCAAGCGATACAGCCATTGAATATACAACAGAACCACCACCGTGATGTGATGGCCATTTATTATCATCAGCGTGCAAAGTTTGATGCCGCCATTGGTGATAACAGCATAGATAGCAGCGAAGTGAAGTTTCATTCACCATTAAACAAACAAATTCAACTGTTTGCTCAGGGCTTAAATTACGCGAGTCACCGAAACGAAAGTGGTTCGAGTAACAAACCACAAGACGCTCAGAATTTATTTTTTTATAAATCCCCCTCTAGTATTTGTGGTCCCAATGACGACATTCTTCGCCCAAGAGGCTGTGAACTTTTAGATTATGAAGTTGAACTAGGCTTAGTGTTAAAAAAAGATTTGCTCGGTGAAACACAGATCAGCAAACAAAACCTAGGCCAATACATTGGCGGTTTGATTTTGTGTAATGACGTAAGTGCTCGTGATGAACAATTTGGCGCCAGTATCTTGCAGTGGTTTAAAGGTAAAAGCTTTCGTACCTTTTGTCCGGTCGGACCGGTGTTATACCTTATTGACGAACAAGATATAGCACAAATTTACAATTTAGATCTGCAACTTAAATTAAATGGTGAAGTAAAGCAGCAAGCCAATACTAAAGAGTTGATTCATTCTCCAGAAAAATCATTAACAGATATTTCTGAATTTGCTGACTTAAACGCCGGAGATTGTGTTTTAACGGGAACCCCTGGTGGGGTACTGGTGGCACACAGTTTAAAAATAGCCTTGTCGGTGTTGTTTAACTTTGCCAATGATAAAAAACGTCGAGCCAAATTTACCGCCGCACAAAAAGCCGCGAGCACCTTTTTACAACCAGGCGACAAGCTGCAACTTTGTCTTAAATCTCCCGATGGCAAGATAAATCTTGGCATACAAAACAATGTTATCAAAGACGCATAATATCAATTGAGAGGCAGAATATTTTGAACATTAATAATTATTATGATGTTGTCATCGTCGGTGCTGGCCCTTGTGGGGTAACGTCGGCAAATCTTTTGGGTAAATATGGCCTAAGCGTTTTGGTGATCGAAAAAGAAGCCGATATTTTGCCCATTCCTAGAGCAATAGGTATTTGTGAGGAAGGCTCTAGAGTCATTCAGGCGACCGGGGTATTAGAGCAATTAACCGATAGTTTTCATCCAATAGACAAGGTTCACTTTGTTAACAAGCAACAAGAGTCGGCTTGTCATCTTAATCTCGAAAACAATCGCAATGGTTACCCAGAACTCAGCACTTTTTTTCAACCTCAGTTAGAAGAAAAAGTAAGAGAAGGATTACAACGTTTCTCCAAAGTAGAGATGATCAGCTGTGCGGAGCTCGTTGACTTTAGTGATTCGGGGCATCAGGTGGCGATTACGTTACGCCATGACAATAAGTTAATTCAAACGCGTTGTCGGTATTTATTTGGCTGTGATGGTGCTAGAAGTGATATTCGTAAAAGATTAGACATAGACTTTACCGGCTCAACTTATCCTGAAGACTGGATGATTTTAGATGTAAAGAATAATCCCGTGCCAAGCAATGATGTGGTGTTTAGTATCGACCCAGACAGGCCGTCGGTCAGTTTACCGGGCCCTGACGGTATTCGTCGATGGGAATTTCTCGTTAAAAAAGATGAGAATATTGACGAATTATTTTCCAAACAGAACCTTAAAAAACTACTTGAAAATTGGGGCGATATTGACGATATGGAATTGCATCGTCAGGCTATTTATACCTTTCATGCCCGAATCGCAAAACAATTCAGGCGCGGCAATGTCTTTTTACTTGGTGATGCCGCCCATATTACTCCACCTTTTGCTGGGCAGGGCATGATGGCGGGGTTGCGGGACGCCCATAATCTATGTTGGAAAATAGCCGCGGTAGTGCAGGGGCAAGTTAGTCAGAAGATTCTAGACAGCTATGAAATTGAGCGCCATCCTCAATGTAAGCAGATCATTGATATTGCTCAGCGTATGGGCAATATGATCTTGCCACAAAGTAAATGGGTTGCGGGTTTTCGAGATACCGTGATTAAGCTAACAGCATACTTAGGCATACACTCAGCTGATAAAGGTCTGCCATTTTCTAAAGTAGCCAATAATATTAATGGTTCGATGACTCGTAATTTTCTTATCTCTAAATTTATGAAGGTTGGCTTTGAATTCCCGCAGTTTTTGATCAAAAACCCGCAAGGTGAAAAACAACTGTTTGATGATGCCACCAAAGGCAATTTTTTGGTTTTATCTTGGGGTACTAATGTAATGAACATACTGGACAATAAAACCATTAATCGTTGGCGAAAAATAGGCGGCAGTCTGGCAAGTTTTAACCTGGATAGCGTGTCAGGACAAGGACAAGATGATTTAAGTTTGAGCGATGAAAATAATCATTACCGTGACTTTTTCTTTAAAGGCAAAAGAGTGGTAGTAATTCGACCAGATAAAATGGTTGTTATCAACTGTAAAAGGTCACAATTAAACCAGCGACTAAATCAATATTTGGATCAGGTAAGTCTAGCCTGATAGACAAATGGAGCAGTTAAAATGAAGACCTTAAACAACACAGTGAAATTTGTTAAACGCGCAGCAGGCAGGCCTACACCTGATGTATTTGCATTGAGATCAGAAGCTTTGCCAGAATTGAAGCAAGATCAATTTTTACTTCGTAACAACTACTTGTCTATGGATCCGGCCTTAGTTGGACGGATGCGAGATGAAAACAACTATGCAGAGCAAGTTCATATTGGCGATACCATGCATGCCTATGGCATAGGCCAAGTGATTAAATCAAATAATAAAAACGTTAAAGTGGGAGAGCTGAGATTTGGTCGGGTCGACATGCAAGAATTTACCATTGCCGATAATCATCAAAACTTTAAAGCCATTAATCTTGGTTTGGCTCAAGCCAGTTGGTATTTAAGTGCTGTTGGTATAACGGGCGCAACGGCTTATTTTGCCTTGTTAGATATTGGCCAGCCGAAAAAAGGAGAAACCGTATTGATCTCCAGTGGTGCTAGTTCAGTAGGTCGAGTGGCGGCACAAATTGCCAAAATTATAGGCTGTAAAGTGGTGGGCATAGTCAGCACGGAGAAAAAAGCCCAAGAATTAATGCGCTCTGTTGATTACGACCATGTGGTGACGTATCGAGGTAAAACCACTGAGCAATTATCAAATGAGTTATCCGTTGCCTGTCCTACAGGCGTGGATGTGTATTTTGACAATACTAGCGGCGATATATCAGAAGCCGTAATGGAATATTATAACGACTATGCTCGGATTGTTGTGGTGGGTCGGGTGGCTATTAGCCACTTAGCCGATACTCGGCAAGATGTGGGACGCCGAGATAATAACTTGCTGTTAACTAAACGTATTAAAAAACAGGGCTTTGTTATTTTGGATTACCAAGACCGAATGAAAGGCGCTTTTATTATTCTGGCCGACTGGATCAAGCAAGGAAAAATAACCATAAAAGAAGACATAGTTAATGGTTTAGAGAATGCCCCTGATGCCTTTTTTAGAATGCTCAATGGCACGAGTCAAGGTAAACAATTGGTGAAATTAGCAGAGATAGATGATGCTTTAGATCCCAGCCCTAGAGCTATCGGTCGCATGATGTTAGCCAATTGGTTTCCAACCCAAAAGTTGGCTAAAAAGCTCACGGGTGGCATCTAATACTTAAATTTATGATTATTTAATTTATATCCCTTATAAAAGACAGAAAGAGAGAAACAAAATGGTTGTTTTAATTACAGGTGCGTCAGGTGGCCTAGGTAAAGTATTAGGAAAATTGTTGGTTAATGAAGGGCTAACGGTATATGGCACGATGCGAAGTGCTCAAGGCAAGGATAAAGATTATGCCTTTCCTATTATTTCCATGGAAGCGACTGACGATAACTCGGTGCAACTATGTATTGATCAGATCGTAGAGAAAGAAGGTAGTATCGACGTAGTAGTTAACTGCGTAAACCAAATGTTTATTGGCTCTGTAGAAGAAACTTCGGTAACAGAAGTTGAAAATTTATATAGTACAAATGTATTTGGGGCATTAAGAATTTGCAAAGCTGTACTACCCGTGATGAGAAAACAAGGTCATGGTTGCATTATCAATATGAGCTCATTAGGAGGATTGTTAGCCGTGCCTTATATGAGTACCTATACGTCGGCTAAGTTTGCATTAGAAACGATTAGTGAAGCCCTTTATCGTGAAGTAAAAGATGATAATATTTCAGTGACTATTATGCAACCAGTGGCGATGAAAATGGACAGAGCCGCAAGTGGTAGCCATTTACGGTTGGTTGATAAAGTTAAAAAAGGCTCATTTAGCCATAAAATGTTAGCGGGAATGGCAAAAGATACTGCTGCAAGTAGGTTAACGCCAGAGATGGTAGCAGATAAAATTTATCAAGTTATTCAGGCTAAGAACAAACCGTTAAGAGTTCCTATGGACAAAGCAAAAGCGGTGACCATTTTAAAACGTTTTGCGCCACTTTGGTTGATTGATAGCTTAATTAAAAAATTACTGAACGATATGGCCAAATAACGTTTAAATTTACTCCACTCGATCCTATAGCGAACATTTATTAGATCTTGTCGCCTCAATATAATGGAACATTTTTATGAATACTATTGAACATCAAGTTGTACGTTGTTATGCCGATACCAAAGCGTTAGAAACGATCCCGTTGGAGCAGCGTGATATACCATCAAGTACTTATGAAGCGTTAAAACGAGGAGAAGCCATTAATCCTGATGCGCCAGCATTATCTTTTTTTGTGGCGCCAGCGCTTTATCAGCAGCCGCATGTCTGGAGTTATCGCCAGTTGTTGGAAAAGATAACTCAAACAGCCAATATGCTAAGGCGTTTAGGCGTTGGTCGTGATGATGTGGTGGCATTTATCCTGCCAAACTTACCAGAAACCCATTATGTTATCTGGGGAGCTGAAACGGCAGGTATTACCTTTGCCATCAATCCAATGTTGGCAAGCGAACAAATTAGCCATCTGTTGAATGCGGCCAAGACCAAATGGTTAGTGACATTAGAGCCAAGCCAAGATTCTGACATTTGGCAAAAAGTGGCACAAGCCTGCGTTGATACACCAAATTTACAAGGAATATTAACGGTTGGCTTAAATCATTACCTTCCCGGTGGTGTGATCAACACTAAAGGGGTGATAAATGACGATGTCAGGAATTCACCACTAAATAGCAAATTTACAATTTTGGATTTACAAACAGAAATCGCTAAAGAAAATCAACAAAGCTTAGACTTTGAGTTGCCAAAAGCAGACGACATTTCATCTTATTTTTGTACAGGTGGCACGACAGGGTTACCTAAAATAGCAATGCGTAGCCATTTTTCAGAAATATATGATGCATGGGCGTTACAACTTATTAATGGTTTTTTATTTGGTAGTGGCTTTACCATGTTTTGTGGTTTGCCGTTATTCCATGTTAACGCTCAGTTATTAACTGGCTTAGTGCCTTGGTCGTATGGCGGCCATGTGGTTTTAGGTACGCCGTCAGGTTATCGAACCGATGGTTTAATTGGGCAGTTTTGGCAATTAGTTGCTCATTACAATATAAATGGCTTTTCAGGTGTGCCAACCGTTTATGCAGGATTAATGCAAGCTCCACTGGCAAATAATAATATTTCCAGCATTAAGTTTGCCTTGTGTGGAGCGGCACCTATGCCAAAAGAATTGTTTAAAGCTTTTCAACAAAAATTTGGCATTCAAATTATAGAAGGGTATGGCATGACAGAAGGAGCTTGCGCTTCGAGTGTTAACCCAACAACGAGTAACCCAAGAATAGGCTCTATTGGCTTACGTTTACCTTACCAAAAAATGCGTTGTGTCATACTTAATGATGATAATGAATTTGAGCGTTTTGCCAGCCGAAATGAAATTGGCGTTATTGCTATTAACGGGCCTAATGTTTTTACTGGCTATAAAGAGGCTAGCCACAACCATGGTATTTGGATAGAAATAAAGGGTGAGCAATGGTTTAACAGTGGTGATTTAGGACGCCAAGATGAGGATGGATACTTTTGGTTAACGGGCAGAAAAAAAGAACTTATCATCAGAAGTGGTCACAACATAGATCCAAAATTAATCGAAGAGCCGATGCACAAACATCAAGCGATAGCATTAGCCGCCGCCGTCGCAAAACCTGACCTTATAGCCGGTGAATTACCGGTGTTATATGTTGAGCTAGTTCCAGAGCAAAAGGTATCGGTTGAAGAGCTACTCAATTATGCCAAGCAAAATATAAGTGAACGAGCCGCGGTGCCTAAAGAAATAAAAATATTGGCAAAAATGCCCATTACTCCAGTAGGAAAAATTTTCAAACCAGCACTAAGCATGATGGAAATAGAAGCGGTAATAAAAGAAGAAGCTAAAAAACTAGCGGTTAACTTACAAGCAGTAGACGTTATTCAACATAGTCAATTAGGTTTATTGGCAAGAATATCAGCGCAAGAAAATACAGATATTTTAGCTGAAGTCTTAGGGCGTTATACCTTTAAATGTGAAATCGTTTAGTCTCATTCGGGGTTAATATTTTGCAGCATACTCTGGTAGTGTCTGCTCTTTATCAAGATGTCTCGGGACAAAATATCAGTGCAATGGCCGAGGCGCTAGCTAACTTTGATTATACCAGCCTGTTTAGTGGTGAAAATGTAGAACAGAAAGCAGCAGAAGCAAACCAAACAATGCTAGAGTCTTTTTCGTTAGCAAGTCAAATGGCTGCAAGTTCAAGAATAAAAAGTGACCCGTAAGGTGTCACTCAATGTTAATTGGCTTGTGGCTATTTAATTACATCTTTGTAATTAAATAGCCTCTTCTAATAATATATAGCCAGCCCCGCGTACTGTTTTAATTTTCTGACCATCAACAAACATAGATATTTTTTTCCTTATATTGCTGATATGCATATCAATACTGCGATCATTGTAAGGTACGGTTCTCCCATGAACATATTCTCCTATGCTGTCTTTACTGACGACTTTACCTGCATTTAAAATTAAAAAGTGTAGTACTTCAAATTCATAGCCAGTTAATTTTAGTAGCTTATCTTTACAATGGGCTTCTCTGGTCGACAAGCACAAAGAAATATCATTAATATTAAAAATTTTATTGAGTTGCAAGCGTTCTATCACCTGTGTTCGGCGAGTGATAGCGTTTATTCTAGCCAATAATTCTCTATTGTTAACCGGCTTAGTTAAATAATCGTCAGCCCCTATTTCTAAAGCATAAACTTTATCGAAAATGTCATCACGGGATGACAATATCATCGCTGGTGTTTTATTATTGGCACGCAAATTTTTCAGTAGTTCAAAGCCATTTAAATT
>MAAC01011281.1_pt1 | contig 14742 bp, 8 predicted proteins | sample 1115981 | NCBI WGS metagenome assembly MAAC01 (sample SAMN04961126, study PRJNA320927) | seawater metagenome | isolation source: sample BD02T64 sea water enriched with oil for 64 days | place: USA:Gulf of Mexico | collected 2013-07-27 | reverse complement strand
TTAAAAACAAATGTACTTTTGCATCCGCATCAGGAGAGATGGCAGAGCGGTTTAATGCGGTGGTCTTGAAAACCATTGTACGCAAGTACCGGGGGTTCGAATCCCTCTCTCTCCGCAAATGGAAAGCCCAACACGAAAGTGTTGGGCTTTTTTTATGTCCCAACCCCAAGCTTTGCTTGTAGGGTTGAGGACATAAAAAAAGTCCAAAGAGCGTAGCGAAGGGCTTTCCGCTTGATACCGGTCTCCACTTGGGGATCAGCAAAGCTAATCCTTGAAAATAGAGTAATTAGCTTGAATTGCTTGTAGGGTTGAGGACATAAAAAAAGTCCAAAGAGCGTAGCGAAGGGCTTTCCGCTTGATACCGGTCTCCACTTTGGGATCAGCAAAGCTAATCCTTGAAAATAGAGTAATTAGCTTGAATTGCTTGTAGGGTTGAGGACATAAAAAAAGCCCAAAGAGCGTAGCGAAGGGCTTTCCGTTTGATACCGGTCTCCACTTGGGGGTCAGCAAAGCTAATCCTTGAAAATAGAGTAATTGGTCCGGATAGCTTGTAAAGGATGGGTATAAAAAAAAGAACAGATTTTTAAAAATGGTCTTTCTAATTATAGATAAAGTTTGAATTCTTTAGGAAAAAAAAAGTGAATTATTCTCTTTTGAAGAAATATTCACCTGTTTGAATTAATTGGCAATTTCAATGTGTTTGTTTTTAGGTTTAGCTTTGTAAAATACCAATGCTACGGCACTCAGTCCAATTATATAGGCTAAACCTGCTGTTTCGGTGTTGGTACTTTTGTGATTAAAAACTTGATTTTGTTCTTCAGTTAATCCAGGTTCAGAATGTCCTATTTGAGCAATACAAATTGGAAGGCATATAAAAAAAATGAGTCCAATAATTGTTAACTTCAAATTCATATTCAATCGATTTTACATTGTTGATACTAGTTGGGGAACCATAAAATTGGTTTTTTTAAATGTGATTTCCAAATTATAACTAAATCCTTATGTAAATTGATAGATGGTTTTTAATACTTTTTCCAATTAAATTTGACTCCAATTGCTCCTCCTATATTAAGAGTTGAAATATTAACATCCGTAATTGGGAATGTGGATGTGTGTGTATCTATTTCATCTGATTCGTTGATTGTGGTGTGTTCCATTATGAAAGGACCAATGGCTGATTTGGGTGCTAATCTATAATTGATTTTAACAGAAAGGAACCAATTCTTTTGTTGAACAATATGATAGCTGTATCCCATATACATTCCAATTTTTTTGTCGAATGTTTCCGAAAGGTTAGGGCCTTTATACGAATGCCAAATAAAGGAAGGACCAAGGTTCATAAAGTGCCTTCTGTTTTTAGATCGTCGGCTATAACTCATGGATATGGACCAGACTTCACTGTGGATAGTCATTAGGTTCCCGTTTCCAATATCTTCAAACCCTTTGGCTGTTACTTTTTCGAAAAGGGCAAAATTACATGATAAGCCAGTAGTTTCATTAAAAAAATAATTTGCCTCGAGATCGGTTACTAAACTTTCCTCCGTATAGGGGGTTTTAGGAGAGCCGCTGTCATTATAGATGGGGTGAGTATCTCCAAGTCCGGAATTTTTTAATTCTTTTTCAAAATCAGAAGGTAGAGGAGAAACGGAAAGGCCTAAAAAGATAGATAAATTCAATTCTTTTTCTTCTTCATTTACTTGAGCGTAGGTATTGAATCCTAGGGAGTAAAAAATAATAAGTAAGCTAATGAATTTAAGGGGGCTCATTGTATTTATGCTTTAATTATTAATTTATTCTATTTATCAATACTTAAATATAGTGTAATCAATGTGTTAATTCAAAAAAAAAGCCAATTAACGAATCAATTGGCTTTTTTAATTTAAATATTCTAATCCTATTTTGATTATGACATTTAATCCCGATTTAGGTTTGCAATACCTGATTTTAATTCCTCCTCTTTTTGAGTTCCAATGAGGTACTTTTTTCCGTTTTTTAGTTCTAGCGCTAGCCCAACTGATCCTTTGATATTGTATGCTGTTCCGTACTTGGTGAATAATCTGATGCCCCAACCTCCAATAAATCCGTAATTGATTACTTCTGCTTTGTCAATGTCTTTCCAGTGAAACTCTTTTTTTATAAAGGGACTGAAATGAATTGCAATTTTTTCTTCATCAATATTGGTTTTCAATTTAATAAGTACAAATAGGAGAATGACCAAAAGCATGCTTATACCAACAAATATGTAAACTGGCTGCTTAAGTATTTCAATGAAATTATCTTCATTAAAATTAGCTGTATATAGCATGGTGAATATGGAAAATCCAAAAGAGCAAGCAAGTAGTACCCAAATCCACCATTGTGTGAATTTTTGTTCCTCTGAAAATAATGATTTTGAATTATTCATGCTTTATGAAATTTGGATGATTAGTATTTTTGAACTGATTTCTGCTATTAAAATGGCAGCTGAAAAAAGAATTATTATTTTGTTTCCTTTTCCGTTCGTAGAGGTTTTAAAACCTTTATATAGTAGACTTATATACCAAATTAGAACTAGTAGGACTGTAATTATAAAGAGGATTAATAGGATAGGATCTAAGCCAGATAAATCCTTTATTTCATGTTTACTCCCTAATTCTTGAATCTCTGTTCCTTGTAAAAATAGAAGGTTATTAAAATTGAAAATGGGAAGGATATAATAAGGTATCCGTGAAATAAGTGATATACTGACAATGTCGATAAATCGCGTTTTCCCATTGATTATTTTTCCAGCAATAAATAAGGGGATGATTAAGCAAATTAGATTGCTTAAATTATCAATTAATAAATTGAAGAAATTCGCATTTTCTACAAAGTGAAGATCTAATATTCCATCAAATCTTGCATTGTATTGAGCGGCTAATAAAGAGCCGAGTAAGGTGATTAATATTCCAGTTGGAATTAGTATGGTTTCTGAATATCGCTCAAAGGGATTTAATAAAATAGTTTTCATAATTCTTTGTTTTGCATTTTTTCAATTTTGTTGATAATGTCGTCCAATTTGTTTCTAACTGTTGGATAGCTTTTTTGAATCATTGAGGCCATCTTTTTTAAACTACCTCCTGTTAGTATAAATTGAAAAATGAATTCCTGATCATCTTGTTGTAACTGAAGAAGTGATGGTAGTGAGTAATTTCCTGATATTTTTGTTTCGCAACTAGTACAGGAAAGCTGGCTTACAGCTAAAGAATGATCACAACTAGGGCAGAGGATAGGAAGTTTTTTCATTTTATTACGTTTGATTATTGTAAATATAATGAAATGTTTAATTTAATTAAACAAGAGCTTAATAAAGTTAAGTTAAATATTGTTTTTATTAATTTTTGTATACTATTACTTGAATAAGTAATCTAATTATATGAAAAAAAATCTCCCTCCATCAGGGGGTTAATCATGATGAAGGGAGAGTCCAAATATAATAACAGGTAGTAAGGTTCAATTTCAAAAAGAATAAATGTTGATAAGCTCCAATTCTTTTATACCAAATTAGATATATATACTATTACTGGGTAATATTTTAGTTAAATGGGTGTGTTTTAGCGGTTAAAAGTAGGAAACTGTCGTGATATAGTTTGATTGAACGTTATTTTATTATTGTATTTATTTTTTAGTATCCTGTGTAAGTATCATACTATATTTGAGATTGTAATATAGTTTTATATGGCTGGGATTGTGTTATTTAAAGTGTCTTAAGTCGGTATTTTATAATTTAAAAATCGGGGCACTATCCTTTTGACGACTTATACATTCCAATCATCGAAGAAATCACACATTCGCATTGAATTAAGTTATGTTTACATTCTGATTTTCAATTGTTTTAATGATTATTACAATTAAGTAAATATAAAAAAGGTAATCCATCTGCTTTCTGGTTGTGGGACCTATGGTTAAAGTAAATTTTATGAGAGGTTTTGAAAAATTTCTAATTGTTTTTTTTCTATTGTTAACTACTTCTGCTTTTTCTCAATGTGATACAAAGGATTTTTATGCCTTCTATTATGTTCCGAATTATTCAGAAGATAGCAATCAATGGGAGCGCGTAAAATTGTCATTTATAAATAATAGTCCTAGTGCTAATTGGCAAATTGCTATTGAATATGGAGAACGAGGTTTTGTTCCAGGTTCTGGGGAAGGAGTAACTTCTGCCCTTTCCTTTGATGCTTTGAATGAAAGAAAGGATGTGCTGATTTATGAAGATTTAGATCATGATAAGGTGTATGACCTATATGTTTGTGATAAATTGGTCGGTACTTTTCAAGATGCACACCCATTAATTGATGTGGATTTTAATTTAAATATACAGAAGAATAGATTGTACTTTGTTCCATTTAGATCATTAACTACTGATCAAACTATTGTATACCCAGATTTTCAACCAAATTATTTTAATATACATGCACTTCCAGAATATCAGCTGAATGGAGTGATGAATGCTCAATTCCTGACTAGTTCTTCCTATGAGACTCATGAACTATTGATGTTTTCAAAGAAGTTAAGTATAGAAGTGGATTTCGATTTTTTACCTGGTTTAAATCATGGGTTTTTATCTATGATGCCTATAAAACGAAACTCCTACGGTCCAGTAAGTTTAGTACATAGTCAATATCAATATATTCAATACGGTGTGGATGAAATTGATGAATGGCAATCTGTAGATATGGATATTCAGTTACCATCAAATGAGTCAATAGGAGGTTGGTTTGATTTTAGATTTGTAGATAATAGTGTTCATGGATGGGTGGATTCAACTAGTGGTATTAAAAATATTGAAATAGTTGCTAAAGGGGATAGAAGGGAGTTTTGTTATGGTGGGAGTACGTCAATTTACGGAAATACAGTCTTTAAGGAAGGGATTTATACTGATACATTAACTAATTCATTAGGTGTTGATAGCGTTGTTTATTCAACTTTAACATTTCACCCACCTTTGTTTGTTGATATAATTACCAGTGAGCATTATCAAGCTACAGGTAATTGGAATTCGTATAGTTGGTTTAATTGTGAGAATGACATTCTAATCTCTGAGGGGAAAGATTTTTTCCCTGAGTTTAATGGTGTTTACTATGTAGAAGTTAGTGATAATAACTGTACCGAAATATCTGATTGTATAACCATAGATAAGAATATTGGATTGAATGAATTAGTAGAGAATTCATTCAAACTATATCCTAATCCAGCAAAGGAATTTGTTCACATAGATATTGCAAATAGTGATATTAATAGAATTGAATTAATTGACCTTTCAGGTAAAATAGTGTTAGTAAAAGAGAAAAACATAAATTCGACAATTTCACTTGACCTTTCAGGACTGTCTGAAGGTGTGTATATAGTGAAATTACATAGCGGAGTAGGGAAAGTGATCAGTTCAAAGTTGATAGTCCATTAGATCCCATATTATTCTTTCTCAGTAATGATTTTATTTAATATCTCAATGTATTTATTAGGTTTTACATTTTTATACAGTGTATGACCTATTTCCTCTCCGTTTATATCCAAAAGTACAACCATAGGGAAAAGTCCTTTGGGATTGTATTTATCTTTTAGCATGTTGTTATGAATATTTTGAGATTCATTTTTCTTGCTATTAGAGTTTTTTGGAAAATCTGCCTTTAGTAAGATCAAATTTTCAGTTGCAAAGCTGATAAATTCATTCGATTGCCAAATATTTCGCTCCATTTTAACGCAGGGGACACACCAATCCAATCCTGAAAAGACAAGAACAATTTCTTTATTCTCTGTATTAGCTTTATTGAGGGCTGTATCTATATTGGTTTCCCAATTTTGAGCATTGCTGCTTGCTGAAACTAGAAAGAAGATGAAAAGTAGGTTGATAAATTTTTTCATTGCAAAATTGATTAAGTAGTGAAACAATAAAGGTTGAGGAAATAAACTTAAGGTATTGATAATGAGTTTACTTGACTACTTATAAAGTTAACACTATAATTTTTTATAATCAATAATACAAGGTTAATTTAATCCATGATTTTATTATAATTGACTTCAGAAAATTATAACAAAAGAAGAATAGTACTTATATTTTTGTGTACAATTTCTTCACCTATAAAGGAATATTTTATTTTGTATACATAGCTCTCTTGTGCCAATAATTCTCCTTCATAGGTTCCATTCCATAATTCCAGATAGTCATCTGTTTGAAACACTATTTTACCCCATCTGTCAAATATTTGCAATTCAAAAAGGCTAAGAGGACATTCTGGAAAAAATTCAAAAGAATCATTGCGCCCATCTCCATTAGGACTAAAGCTATTTGGAGTAAATAGGGAACATAAACATTGTTCACGAGTAATGGTGATGGTCGATTCAGAAATTCCACACTTGTTTTCAACCTGTAAGCTATAAATTCCTGGTTCAGAAATTTCATAAAAGTTTGTGAGGGAATCATTTTGCCAGAGGTAGGTGAAATTTGTATCTGTAAAATTGAAAACAATAGAGTTATCTTCACAGAGGAAGGAATCGCCCGATAGGAAAATGGATGGTTCCTGAGTTAGAGATAAATAAGCGCTATCTTTTGATTCACAATATTCATTGTAAACAGTGACTGTATACCAACCTTCTTGAGATGCTACTATTGATGATCCAACACTTCCATCTTGCCATAAATAATTCTGCGCATCTGGAGTATAAGCATTGTATATTACTTGATCACCTTGACAAATATTCGTGTCTAAAAGTTCTACTTCTGGTAGTTGGTGGACAATTACAAATGTGCTGTCGTACAAAAGGCAACTTCCAAGACTTAAAGTTACATAACTTAGTCCCGCTTCTGTTACGGTATGTAAAGCATTGGTATCTCCATCATTCCAAGAGTAAGTAGTCCCAGAATCTAAATAAGTTGCATTCAACTGATAGCTTTCTCCATAACAAAATGATACAGTATCTGGTAATTCGACATTGATAGAATCAACGATGAGGACATTAATTTGATCTTTATATGTACAACCGTCTAATTCGATAATAGCACTATAGATACCAGAAGAATTTACATAATGGGTGTTGGAAGTTGATCCATCTTGCCATGTATAATTTGTGACACCAGGGAAATAAGCATCTAGAACAATGGTTTCTCCAGTACATAATATAGTATCGGGACCTAGGTCAAATGAAGGGACTGGGATAATACCTACTTCTATTGAATCTATTTTAATACAGCCATCCAAATTAACTTCTAAAATATATAGTCCGGCTATATTTACAGTTTGGTAGCTAAGTGTAGAGCCATTGTTCCATAAGTAAGTTGCGCCAGGGGTAAATCCACTTAGGATTAAATTGTCGTTAGCACAAATGGTTTGATCAGGACCTAAGTCGAAAGAGGAGATTGGTTTTACATTTAAATGAATAGTGTCTGTAAATAAGCAGGTTCCTAAGGTAACATCTACATAGTAAGTTCCTGATTCATGCGCACCGAATAGTGCATTGGTACTTCCATTTTGCCAGCTATAGGTTGCGCCAGGAAATGTTCCATCCAACCATAAAGTATCTCCAAAGCAAATATCTATATCTGGACCTAAATCAATATTTGGAGCAGGAACAGTTTGTATAAAAACAGTGTCTGAGACAGAACAATCCCCATAAAATACTTCTACATGATAGGTTCCTGGTAATGTAACAAAATAAGTTGATGTGGTTGACCCATCCTGCCATAGGAAGGCTATTGCATTAGTACTAGTCCCAGCAGCATCTAAATAGTAATGATCTCCTTCACATAGGGTAATTGTGTCTGGTGCTATGTTTAAAGATGTAGGAACCGGTTGTACACGGACTGTATCCCAATAAAAGCAACCATTTCTTTGTACTTCAACGGTATATATTCCAGCTTGAGTTACTGCTAAAGTTGAGTCGGTGAATGTTGAGTCCCATGCGGTCCATAAATAGGATGCTCCTGGTATGTAGGCGTCCAGTAATATGGTGTCTCCAAAGCAAAGTAGAAGTCCTCCTCCTAAATCAACAACAGGGACGGAGTCTACAGTTACATGGATAGTATCAGAGATGACACAATTTCCAACGGTTACTTCACAATAGTAGGTTCCTGTTTCTTCAACTGAGAAGAGTGAACCAGTAGTTCCATCATGCCATAAATAATCTGCAGAAATAAGGTAAGTTCCTAATGTCAGTGTGTCACCGATACATATTGCAGTATCTACGCCTAATTCATAAGTTAATGAATCTACAAATATGACTTCTATTTCAGCGTCCCATGAACAGTTCCCTTTTGTGATAGTAGCTGTATAAAAGTCTGTTGAGTCCACAGTTATGGATGAATCGGTGGATCCATTATTCCATAAAATATCTGATCCGGGATAATTAATAACTAAATCAAAAGGGGCACCATTACAGATCATGGTATCCATAGGAATAATAGGGTAGTCAGTGAAACTAATATTGATAGTGTCTGTATATAAGCATCCAGCTAATACCATATCAACATAATAGATTCCAGGATCTTTGACGTTGTAGATTGGTTCATGAAAACCATCTTGCCAGGTATAAGTTGCACTAAAGTAAGGGATTCCAAGAAGGATACTGTCTCCATAGCAAAGTAAAGTATCATTTCCTAATTCAAAATCTGCAGGGTCAAAAAATATGGATATAGATCTGTTGTAAATACAACTATCTATAAATACAGTTACGGTATATATTCCGTTTGTAGTAACCTGAATAGAATCTGTCGTTTCTCCCGTACTCCATAATACTGAATCAGCATATTCCAGATTGTGGACAAGAATTACACTGTCCAAATCACATGGGGTACCATTAGGAAGATTGATTTTTAGGAGAGGGTTTGATATTAAAAAAATGGAGTCAGTAACTGTTGATAAAAAGGACGGGGATGATACAATAATCGTGTCTATGTTATTGTTTGTAGAATTTGGATTCCAATCTAATGAATTACCAATGCCAAGAAGTGTATTATCTGTAGTACTCCATAAAAGATTTGCCGTAGAAATAATAGGAATAAAATCTATGAAGTCAGTTGTGTAATCGTTGATACCATTTGGGGTAAACCGAACACCCTCCGTTGTTGTATTCCAGGTATTTGGAACATTTCTATCTAATCCACTAGAAGGGTCATTTACAATTTCAGCAATAGATCCTGTCTTATTTTGAAGTCCATGGATGGCTAGGCCATTATTCCATGTGCAATTGGGTTTGTCTACAATATGGGTTTCAATTTTATTACCATTTTCGTACAGTAATATCGCAGAAGAGAAATAGGATGTAACACATTGATACATTGGAACATCAAACCATCTTACTACAAAAACTCTATTAGGAGAGGTCCCTACAGTTGCATAGTCCAATAGACCTCCAGCATTTGGCTGAATATCCTGCCAAGGAGCAAGAATAGTATTTCTTAGTTTCTTAGCATTCGCATTGTTTGTAGTGTCGGGTAATGCATTTGAAATGGTATAAGGACTAGATGCAGAAACATAGCTAGTATCAAATGAAATGAAATTATTGGAACTCAATAAACAATGAGAATATTGATGGCCATAAAAAGTAAAGTTAAATCCAATATCAATTGTATCACTAAAAAAATCATCTCCTAATGTAAGTGGTGAAAATGTAGTATTCTGAATATCTGATAATAGATTAAGAGTACTTGCATCCAAATCCATTTCTATAGGGACTAGGCTGGTGCTACAAACCATGATAGTATCAGGGAAGTTAAACTGTGCCTTGACAGGTATAATTATGAATAGTAATATTATTTTCAGAAACTGAAAAAAAGAGAAATTTTGCATATTGATTGAGGGTTAAAAGTAAATTACTCAAAACAAATATATTGTTTTGAGTCTGAAAATGAAAATTTTACAATTCTTTCTGCTATTGTGCTTGTTTTATGGTGTAGTTTATGGATGGCTAAACCATTATTCCGTGAATATTCGGTTTGTCAACAATATGTGTTTCAATTTTATTACCATATTCAAAGAATAATATGGCAGAAGAGAAATAAAAAGAGACACATTGGAACATCGAACCATCTAACAACAAGGACTCTATTGGTGGCTATCCTAGCGGTGTATAATCTAATAATACATTTGTATTTGATTGAATATATTACAAGGGAGAAAGTATTGCGTTTCTAAGTTTTCTTGTATTAATTGTTCGTTGTATCTAGTAGTGCAAAGGAGAATTTTGCCTGTCAGGAAGGCAAAAAAGACTCAAAACAATTTAATTGCTTTGAGTCTGGAAATAAAAAATTAGCGAATGTTTAGGGTGATTTTCGTTCTATAATTTATTTAATAAGCGTTATAGTTCCTCTCTCAGATGCTACTTTCCTATCGTTTTCAAACGCGTATTCAATAATATAAACATAAACATCCTGTGGAAGAATATCTCCTTCATACCTACCATTCCATTCGTAATCTAAATCAGTAGTGTAAAAAACCATTTTTCCCCATCTGTTAAATATTTTAAAGGAAAGATGTGTCAATGGACAATCTGGAAAAATCTTAAACGTTTCATTTAAATGGTCATTACCTGGGCTGAAGGCGTTTGGCATGTAAAGTGCGCAACTACAATCTTCTGGGGTTACCAGCATGGAGAATATGGAAGTCCCACATTCATTGGTTATTGCTAAGTTGTACATTCCTTCTTCGGTTATTGTATAACTTGGTCCCGTGCTACTGTCTTGCCATAGGTAGCTATAATCGGTATTTTCAAAATCAAAGTACAGTTCACTTCCTTCACAAAGACTTGTATCTAGCGGCAATCCAATTTGTGGTTTCTGATTGACTGTCAGGTAAGCGCTGTCAGTCATATAACAAAATTCGTTTTCAACCCGTACAATATACCAGCCTTCTTCTGTAGCTAAGTAGGTAGGGGAGTCTATTCCATCTTGCCAATAATAATGAAGACCATCATGGGATGTTGCATCAAATATATGTTGTTCTCCTTCGCAGATCGTTGTATCTACAATGTCAATAATTGGTAATGGGTGAACTTCTAAAAATAGGCTATCTATGAAGTAGCAACCATTCAATTGTATAGTTACAATATTTAATCCTTCCAGAGCTGGAATTAATTTTGGACTTATTGATCCATCCATCCATAAGTAGGTAGCATTTATATTTGGGAAGGAGGCATCAATTGTATAAGATTCCCCTTCACATATATTGATGTGTTCAGGTAGGTTTATCTCTGGGATTTGATGTACAGTAACATATACATCAGTTGTATAAACACATCCATTTAAGGTTAGTTGTACTACGTAAAGTCCTGTAGAACTAACCGTTATTGTAGGGGTTGTACTTCCGTTATTCCATAAATATTCTGTCTCAGGGTTGGAATGACTTGCGTTCAAAATGGTGCTATCGCCTACGCATAATTCAATATTTTCTCCTAAAGAGATTATAGGTAATGGGAGTATATTTACTTCTATTGTATCATAGCTGATGCAGCCATTATTATTGATGGCAACACTGTAAACCCCTCCTTGGGAAATGGTGACAATACCAGAAGTATCTCCATTTTGCCATAGATAACTTCCCACGGTATTACTCAAATCAATAATGAAAGATGACTCATCACAAATACTAGTGTCGTTACCCAATGTGAAGATAGGGTATTCAAATACCGTAATATTTATAGTATCACTGTAAGTACAGTTGTTGATATTCAATACAACACTATATGTACCTGTTTGACTTACTATAATTGTTGCGCTAGTATCTCCAGTATTCCAGAGGTAATTGGCGTCAGGGAAATAGGCATCTAAGGTAATTGAATCTCCTTCACATAATTCCAAATCTTCTCCTAATCCAATCACTGGAATTGGAGAGAAGGTAGCAAAAATACTATCCCTTGAAATACATCCTTGACTATTTACTTCAACGCTATATAATCCTGAGGAAGTAATCACTAATTCCGAAGTTGTATCTCCTGTATTCCATAGGTAAGATGATCCAGTTGAAAAAGAAGATACTAGTAGGCTATCTCCTTCACAAAGAATAGTATCAGATCCTAAATTAATTATTGGGTATTGATTTACTTGAATAAAAATACTGTCTTGATAGATACAGTTGTTATAATTTAATTCAACAGTATAGGTTCCTGTTTCTGTTACTGTAAAGGTCGAATTGGTACTTCCATCTTGCCAAAGGAAGGATGCTCCTGAGTAAAAGGCATTTAGAATAATACTATCTCCTTCGCAGATTTCAAGATTATCTCCTAATTCTATTTCTGGGTAAGGAGAGTATTCAACAAGTATAGTGTCGAAACTGATGCATTCATTTGAGTTGACTTCTACTGTATAGGTGCCTTCTTGACTCACAATATAATTACTGTTTGTTGAGCCGTCTTGCCAAATATATGTTGAGCCATCATTATAGGCATTTAGGATAATACTTTCACCTTCACAAAGTAAAGTGTCATTTCCTAAATTCACTTCAGCATATTCATTTATAGTAATGTATATACTATCGGAGAAATGACAATCATTGATATATAAATCAACATAATATTGTCCTGTTTCATAAACAATTTGTGTGCTATCTGTACTTCCGTTTTGCCATATATAACTTGCATCTGGGAAGAAAGCTGATAATATAGTGCTATCTCCAGAACATATAGATTGGTCTGGACCTAGGTCAATAATTGGAATAGGTGAATAGCTAACTACAATAGTATCTGTACTGATGCAATTATTGAAATTGACTTCTACATAATAGGTTCCTTCTTGGCTAACGATATAGTTACTATTTGTAGATCCATCTTGCCAGATATAACTTGCTCCAGGTGAATAGCTGTTTAAAATTAGACTACTGCCCTCACAAAGGATAGTGTCTTGACCTAGATCTATTTCAGGATATTCATTTATGATAATATTGATGTTGTCCGTGAATATGCAATTGTTCAATTCAACAGTTACCTCATAATAACCCGAGGAGTTAACAAGATACATGGAATCTGTAGATCCATCTTGCCAAGTATAGCTTGCTCCAGGATATCCAGCATTTAATTCAATATTTTCATCTTCACAAACAGTTAAGTCTGGACCTAAGTCAATAATTGGACTAGGGTTAACAGTTATATAGATACTATCTGTGTTACTACAAGATCCTGCAGACACTGTTAATTGATACCAACCTGTTTGATCAACTAAGTAATTTGGAGAAGTTGAGCCATCTTGCCATAGATAAAAAGCACCTAGTATATTTGAGGATAGTAAAATGGTTTCACCTTGACAAATGGTAGTGTCGTTTCCTAAATCAATTTCAGGAAGGTCTATTATACCAACATAAATGGAGTCTGTAAAATAGCAGTTTGTATTTTCTAGAGTTACAATATACCATCCAGATTGATTTACAACGAATAGGGAATCGGTTGATCCATTTTGCCAAATATAACTAGTATTGTTTTGGTGACCTGCATTTAATATAATACTATCTCCAGAGCAAATGGCAGTATCAGGGCCAAGGTTAATAATTGGATTTGGATGAACTGTTACTTGAATACTATCCTGATATGAACAAACTCCTGCATTTACTTCTACTTGATAGGTTCCAGTTTCTGTAACTGTAAAGGTTGAGTTGGTACTTCCGTCTTGCCATATATATGATCCATTTTGGAAAAATGCATCTAGAATTAATATATCGCCTTCACATAAAGCTGTGTCAGCACCCAGTTCAATTACAGGAATTGGATCAACTGTAATATAAATAGAGTCCTCAGAAATACAACCATTGTTATTTAGGCTCACATGATACCAACCAGTTTGGTCAGCAATAAAACTTGAATTTGTAGAGCCATCTTGCCAAATGTATGTTACATCGGGGTAATTTGACTCTAATAGAACTGATTCACCTTCACAAATACTAGTGTCAGCACCAAGATCTACATAAGGAAGTTGATCAACGGTTATATAGATGGAATCATTATTGGAACAAGATCCAGCTGTAACAATTACATGATACCATCCTGTTTCCTCAGCACTGAAAGTACTATTGGTTGATCCATCTTGCCAAAGATATTGGGCACCTGTAATTCCTATAGATAGGAGTAGGTTTTCATTTGAACAAATTGAAGTATCTTCTCCTAGGTCTATCTCAGGTAAATCTATGATGTTTACATAGATTGAGTCAGTGAAATAACAATTGTTACTTTCAAGGGTTACAGAGTACCATCCTGTAATGTCTGCAGTGAATTGTGCTCCTGTAGATCCGTCTTGCCAAGTATAACTTGCATTAGGGTAGGAGGCATCTAAAATTACGGATTCTCCAAGGCAGGCTGCAGTATCGTTTCCTAGGTCAATTTCAGGATTGGGATAAACAATTACAGAGATTGTATCCGAATAAGAACAAATATTTGAGTTTACGGTTACAAAATAGGTGCCTGATTCGGTTATAGCATAATTGGAGTTTGTACTTCCGTCCTGCCAAACATAACTTGCTCCTTCATAATAGGCGTCTAGTATAAGTAAATCTCCGTCACAAAATGCAGTATCATTTCCTAGTTCAATAACAGGTATAGGATAGACTGTTAGATACATGGAGTCTTGGGCTGTACATCCGTTATTGTCCAGTGTAACAGAATACCATCCCGTTTCATTTGCTGTAAATGTAGCTCCATTGGAACCGTCTTGCCAGTTGTAACTTACACCAGAGTGAGTAGCGTCTAACAGAATAGAATCCCCTTCACAAATACTTTGATCTACACCTAAATCTACAGTTGGAGTGGCGTGTA
>MAAC01018117.1_pt1 | contig 14749 bp, 12 predicted proteins | sample 1115981 | NCBI WGS metagenome assembly MAAC01 (sample SAMN04961126, study PRJNA320927) | seawater metagenome | isolation source: sample BD02T64 sea water enriched with oil for 64 days | place: USA:Gulf of Mexico | collected 2013-07-27 | reverse complement strand
ATTTCCCTTTTGCTATCGCTGTTACCATGTCAGTGCAATTGGTGGGTGTGTATCTAGTGTTTACGAGTTTAATCATACCTGCGCTAGCAACGCTTCGATTATCTCAAAAATCTGGCTTGGTAAAAGCATTGCTAATTGGTGCGACTGGTTATGGGTTGGGTTTGATAATATCAAGTATTTTTGATTTACCTAGTGGGGCGGTGATTGTTTGGTCGCTGGCGGTTGTTGCAATTGTTAGTAACGCACCTTCCATCGTGAGGACGTTAAAACAGAAATAAACTATCTTGACTCTGGATTGAGGTCTAGGGTTATTCTTTCTTCTGTACCTATATAAAGAATGAAAATGATATCTTTGTTGATGACATGAGAAAGAGAAAAGATGATTGAGTTTGAATGTTCAAGCGAACATAACGTTGACGTTGAAATGTTAAGGGAAAATACCTTCTCAATGAGTGGCGTCAACTTCGAGTTGTCCCCATTAGTGAGGATGACGTTCCCCAGACGCTATTCGGATATGTCGATTCTTGAGTGGCCTAAAAATCAACACGTTTTTACCAGTGTCTTGCTTTTGTTTGGCGTTATTCCTTTCGATTATCACAAATTTATATTTGTAGCTTTAGAGAAGGATGGCTTTGAAGAATGTTCTAGTACTTTAATGAATAAAGAGTGGTGCCATAAAAGGACAATTGTTGCTTCAGGTGGTACATCATTGGTTATTGATAAAGTGTCGTATCAACCAAGGTTACCTTTCGTTGGGTTGTTGATGAAACCAATATATAAATTTACCTTTGAGCGCAGGCATAAAAGATTAGACCTTAAGTATTGAAATAATGCGCAGAGGGTTACTCAATATTCTGAATTTGCTCTCTCATCTGTTCAATCAACACCTTTAACTCCACCGCTACCTGCGTTGTCACAGTATGAATCGACTTTGACCCAAGGGTATTAGCCTCTCGATTTAACTCCTGCATTAAAAAGTCTAGCCGTCTGCCACAAGCGCCACCCTTTTTAAGGCTACGTTGAACTTCCGTCACATGTGTTGTTAATCGATCAATTTCCTCATCTACATCCGCTTTTTGAGCAATAAGCACCATTTCCTGTTCAAGTCTGTCGCTATCAAGATTAACTTGAGCATCTTCGAGTTTTGCCAAAATCTTTTGTCGTTGGGCTTTTAGAATTTCTGGTAAATGTTCTTTAACGGTAGCGACATGAATTAAAACGGCTTCAAGCCGTTCATTGATCAATCGTGCGAGCTCTTGACCTTCGCGTTCTCGGTGTTCAATGAATTCATCAAGGCTGGTTTCTAGCAATGTTAGGGCTTCTCTGCGGATTTCGCTGAAATCAGTTTCTTCTGTAGTTAGTATGCCGGGCCAATTAAGAATAGCTTGTGTTGATAGTGGCGCAGCATTGGGGGCAATGCTTTTAAGTTGTTCAGCGGCCTGTACAAGCTGTTTTGCCACAGCGCCATTCACTGTCATATTGGAGGGGGCAAGATGATCGGTAGTTAATTTTAATGTGCATTCTACTTTTCCTCGGCTAAGACGTTTGCGAATGCGTTCTCTGATGGTATTTTCAATGTCTCGTAAAGGTTCGGCTAGTCGTGGAAGGACTTCCAAGTAACGATGATTCACCGAGCGGACTTCCCAAGAAATATCGCCGCATTCAGTTTTGGCTTCTTTGCGGCTAAAGGCTGTCATACTACGAATCATAATTTTTTCTCTGAGTTGTTTTTATCAATCAATGTTTTTATATCAGGAACACAGGAGCCACAATTGGTGCCTGCTTTTAGTAGTTCGCCCACTTGTTGATATTGACTAACACTGTGGTTGTTAATAGCCTCAATAATAGTATTTTCTCCCACGTTAAAGCAGGCGCAAACAATAGGCCCTGTATTACTACTACCACTAGGAGGACGCCCTGATAATAGCGCTAAACGTTCTTCATAGGATATTTCTTGTTGGCCAAATAGTTGTGTTATCCAGTCTCGTTCAGGAAGTTTTGGTGTTGGCCCAAGCATGATCACGGCTTCTAATCGTTGTTGAAAAAATACTGCAACGCGATACTGTTTTTGACGGGTATCTTGATAGGATTGCCATTTAAGTTCGTCAAACGTGATATCAGAGTGTGTTTGATAAAGGGCTTTAACGACAGCTTTTGTCCACTGTTGTGGGGTGTGCTCAAAGGGTTTTGTGTGAGCAAGCTCAACACGGTAGTGATCTGTGTTTGGAATCTCTACATGATAATCGGTTATAGCCTTGCCAAGGTGCTGACGACTTAGGATAAAACCATGCCAATGCGCTTCATACGGGCTGATAGCAACGGGTGTGCTTTTACTTTCTGGCTGAAAAGAAACGGGGTCAACAACGGCGTTAACCAAAGGGCCAACACGCCCTCGGTTTGCAAGGTCTGATGTCCAGTGCATGGGAATAAAAATATTCCCTATTTGTTGGGTCGCAGTTACCACGATACGTGCTTGCATCTGTGCTTGTTGGTTATGAATGGTGGCAATGGCACCGTCTGTTAGTTGGTAGCGTTTGGCATCATCAGGGTGAACCTCAACAAAGGGTTCTGGTTTATGTTGATTAAGCCTTGGTGCAAGAGCGGTTCGTGACATGGTGTGCCATTGATCTCGAATGCGGCCGGTATTCAGAATCAAGGGGTGCTCTTTTGTGGCCTCATTCACCGGGCCTCGATACTGCAAAGGAATGCATTGCGCTTTTTTTGATGGTGTAGTGAATTGAAAATCCGCAAATGCTCTTTGTGATCCGCTAAGTTGTGTTCCACTAACATCGTCGGGCACTGTTGATGGTAAGACAGGCCATTGGATGGGTAATAAATTTTGATATTGTTGATCGCTAAGGTCGGCTAACCCAGAAATATTAAAGGCGCGAAGGCGTCCTTCTTGATGGTTCTCAAAACCGGATAAACGAGCATGTTCACGGAAGATGTCTGCAGGTTTTTGGTAGGGGAAGGCTTCAGCAAACCCCATCGCGTTGGCAACTTGTGTGATAATCCACCAGTCAGGTTTTGATTCCCCGGCGTAGGGAAATAGTGCTCGCTGGCGAGAAATTCGACGTTCAGAGTTGGTGACCGTGCCATCCTTTTCACTCCAGCCTGCGGCTGGCAGTAAAACATTGGCCTCCGCGCAGGTGTCTTTATTAAGGATACAATCGGATACCACAACAAACTCACATTGACGTAAGGCTTGCCGGACGTTGTTAGCATTGGGCATGCTGACAACAGGATTGGTTCCCATAATCCAGACCGCTTTAATGTCACCGTTGGCAACCTTGTCAAATACCTCAACGGCGGCAAGTCCATTGTGTTGAGCAATGTTATTGGTTTGCCAAAAGCGGGCAACACGATCGGTATCGCCTGGTGTTTTAAAATCCATATGAGCGGCTAATTGATGCGCTAGCCCCCCTACTTCTCTGCCCCCCATGGCGTTAGGTTGACCTGTGAGTGAGAGTGGCCCCATGCCGGGTTTGGCAATTTTACCGGTAACCAGGTGGCAATTAATAATGGCGTTGACTTTATCGGTACCGGCGCTGGATTGATTAATACCCTGACTATAGAGGGATAGAGGGGCATTGGTATCGGCAAACCATTGGTAAAATTGAGTGAGTGCAGCTTCGGGTATATTGCAGAGCTTGGCGGCATGTTTGATGTCGTAGCTGTTGGCGGAATTTAGGCTGCTTTGAACGCCTTCTACATGTTCCGCGATAAACTCTTGATCAAGGTGATTGTTGTGATCGAGGTAATGTAACAATCCTTGAAACAGCGCGACATCAGACCCAATTTTTAATGGTAAATGTAGGTCTGCAATATCACAGGTGGTGGTTTTCCTAGGGTCAATGACCACAACTTTTACATGGGGGCGCTTTTCTTTAGTGACACGGATACGCTGGAATAATATAGGGTGGCACCAAGCGGTATTGGAGCCAATCAATATAATGAGTTCAGCACGTTCTATATCGGAATAACTACCGGGCATAGTGTCACTGCCAAAGGCGCGTTTTTGTCCTGCGACCGTTGATGACATACAGAGGCGGCTATTGGTATCCATATTGCCGCTGCCAATAAATCCTTTCATTAATTTATTGGCGACATAATAGTCTTCAGTGAGCAGTTGGCCTGAGCCATAAAATGCCACTGCATCGGGGCCATGATCTTTGATGATCTGGGTAAACGTATCTGAAACTACGCCAATGGCATGTTCCCAGCTACACTCTTGTTGATTCACAGAAGGCGTCAGTAAGCGGTTTTTCAGTGTCACCGTTTCTGCTAACGCGGAACCTTTTGAGCAAAGTTTACCGTAGTTTGCCGGGTGACTTTGATCCCCTTCTATTTGGATGCTGCGATTTTTTTCATCAACCTTGGCTAGCACGCCGCAGCCTACACCACAGTACGCGCAGGTGGTTTTGACGATCTTCCGTTTGGGCGGTGTGTACTGTAATGGCTGACTCATTGTGCTGACTCCTTCGGCTGAGAAGCTTCTTCGGTGGGGCCGAATAATAGGGTTTCTCTGAGATCGTTGATGTTGATCTGTTCTTCTAGTAATTGTTGGTACCAAGGGCCGCCTCGGGTATCCCCATAGAGTACTGCACCCGTTAGCAGGTTATTTTTAAGTACAATTTTTTTGTATACCCCAAGGGCTTTGTCCTCAAAAATTAATGACTCGGTATCCTGGTTTTCTTCAAAATCACCCACAGAGAATAGGTTGATCCCCGTAACTTTGAGTTTGGTGGCGGTTGGCAACGTGAAGTATTCCGCTACGCCGTGTCCGGCAAGATGATTAGCGCATACCTTACCTTGGTCAAACAACGGCGCGACGAGTCCAAACGTGTTCTCTCGGTGCTGAATACATTCACCTACTGCATAAATGCTCGGGTCGTAGGTTTGTAAGGTATCGCTAACGACAATGCCTCGGTCGCAATGAATGCCTGCTGCCTTTGCTAAGGCCATATTGGGGCGAACACCAATTGCCATCACAAATAAATCACAAGGTAGGGTGTCATTGTCACTAAAGTTAACCGCTTCAACGTGAGCGTTAGCATCCCCCTTAATTTCTTGGGTTTGTACGCTGAGTTTAAAACGTACTCCTCTAGCTTCTAATGCTTTTTGTAGCAGTTTACCGGCATGGCTATCAAGTTGACGGTTTAGCAACGTTTGGCGGCTATGTATTACGGTAACGTGCATGCCCCGCTGCGCTAGCCCATTAGCGGCTTCTAGTCCTAACAAACCACCGCCCAAGACAATGGCGTACTTTCGTTGCTCGCTGTAGGACACCATCTTTTTAACGTCGTAAATATCTCGAAACCCTATGACCCCTTCAAGGTCGTGACCGGGAATGGGTAATAAATAGGGGTTGGAACCCGTAGCAATAAGAAGTTTGTCGTAAGGAACCCGTGAGCCATCTTTGGCGATAACGTGTTTTGTTGAGCGCACGATACTGACAACTTCTTTTGTGGGGCCTGCATGTAGGGTGATGTTGTTGTCTGTGTACCACTGTTGATCATTAATCATGATGTCTTTGATGTCTTTTTCACCACAAAGTACAGGGGATAACATAATGCGGTTGTAGTTGCCGTAAGGTTCGGCACCAAACACGGTGATATGGTATTTGTCGGGGTTGGCAGAGAGCAAAACCTCGATAGTTTTCATGCCAGCCATGCCATTACCAATGACAACAAGCCGCTCTTGGGGGTGATTCATAGATTTGGGAAACCATGTTGGGCAATTTATCGCTCTATTATACGTTAAGAACAGGTATACTACGGCCTTTATTCCTCCCCCAGTATTTAGGATTTGACTATGCGACCTAGCGGTAGAAGCCCAGACCAATTAAGAGATGTAAAAATTACCCGTAACTATACGTGCCATGCAGAAGGGTCTGTATTGATTGAGTTTGGTAATACCAAAGTGATTTGTACGGCGAGTGCTACCGATGGTGTTCCTCGGTTTTTAAAGGGTACTGGTAAGGGTTGGGTTACTGCTGAATACGGTATGTTGCCACGTTCTACGAATTCTCGTATGAATCGAGAAGCGGCGCGCGGTAAGCAAAGTGGGCGTACTTTGGAAATCAGTCGATTGGTGGCACGTTCGTTACGAGCAGCCGTTGACCTGAAAATGTTGGGTGAAAATACCATTACGATTGATTGTGATGTGATCCAGGCAGATGGCGGTACACGTACCGCATCGATTACTGGTGGTTGTGTGGCTTTGGTTGATGCGTTGACGTGGATGTTGAACAACAAAAAGATCAAACAAGACCCCTTGCAGCGCCTAGTTGCAGCGGTATCTGTGGGTGTTTATAAAGGTGAGCCTGTTCTGGATCTTGATTATCCTGAAGATTCTAATGCCGATACTGATATGAACGTAGTAATGTTCAAGGAACCGCTGAAGCTGATGAATTTAGTCGTGATGAGATGAATGCGATGATGGATCTTGCAGAGAAAGGCATCAAGGAATTGGTTCAGTTACAACAAGAAGCGCTTGGTTGGTAGATTATGGGCGTAGCTAAGATCGAAATATGATCGAAATAAGATCGAAATAAGAGTGTCACGATGAAAGCATATCAAAAAGAGTTTATTGAGTTTGCCATATCCCAAGGTGTATTACGCTTTGGGGAATTTACCCTAAAGTCTGGTCGTACTAGCCCCTATTTCTTTAATGCAGGTTTGTTTAACAGTGGATTGGCGTTGGCAAAGTTAGGGCGATATTACGCTGAGGCAATAAAAGAGTCTGGCATTGCTTTTGATGTGCTTTTTGGCCCTGCTTATAAGGGTATTCCTATTGCATCAGCAGCGGCAATTGCATTGGCTGATAGTCACAATATGGATGTACCTTGGTGTTTTAATCGTAAAGAGGCGAAAACTCACGGTGAAGGTGGCTCTTTAGTGGGGGCTCCTTTAGAAGGTAACGTGCTGATTATTGATGATGTTATCACCGCCGGAACTGCGATTAGAGAAGTTATGACGATGATTGCTCAGACAGACGCAAAATCTGCTGGTGTGTTGGTCGCATTGGATCGCCAGGAGCGAGGTAAAGGTGAGCTGTCTGCCATTCAAGAGGTGGAGCGTGATTTCGGGATTCCCGTCGTTAGTGTGGTAACCCTGGCCCAAGTTACCGAGTATTTAGCGTCTGTTGGGGATGAAAAAGGCGAATATGCCCAACATTTGCAAAATATCCAGGCATATCGAGAGAAGTACGGCATTTCGTGATTCTAAGCAGGGATTAGGGATATGAACTGTTTCCTGCATTTGTCGTCTAAAATACGTTATTATTCCTAAAATACGTTGCTACTCTTAGTGTTAGCGCCCTTATTCTAAAGGTAAATTGCTCTATGTTCCGAAAGCTCGCATTATATATGGCGATGTTTGGCTTGCTGTCTTCTGCTGCTTATGCGGAGCCTGGTAAGTTGTACCGATATAACGATGAGCATGGTCGCGTTGTTCTTAATGACCGTATCCCCCCTGAATTTATATCCAAAGGTTATAGCGTATTGAACCGCAGTGGCCAGGTGACTAAGGTGGTGCCTCGAGAGTTAACGGAAGAAGAGATCACCCTTAGAGATGGCAGTAAGGGTGAGCGCAAGCAAAGAGCGTTACGAGCCGCACAGCAAGAAAAGGCGGATCAGCGGCTGTTAACTATTTTTAGTAACCCTGAAGATGCAGAGCGTGCTCGAGAGCGAAAAATTGAAGCCTTAGATGTGATTATTAGCATCAATAAAAGCAATATTATGCGCCTGCGTTCTGAGTATGATGTTACCCAAGAGCAAGCGGCCGTTCAGGAGCGCGCGGGAAAAAGTGTCGGAGAGCATTTGTTAGAAAAAATTGAACGTTTTGAACGTCAAATTGATAAGTTAGAAGGAACCAATACAGAGAAAGAAAAGGAAAAGCTGGTGGTTAGGGAATCTTACGCCAAGGATATCGATCGCTTAAAAATATTGATTGAGCAAGGGCGAAAGTAAGTGTCTTTATGATTACCTTGGCCCCTTCCTGTTGGATGCTTTTTAGATTTGTCGCTCCTTATGTCACCTGATTAAATAGCGTGTGTGATATCAGATTCCATTGTGCATCCCAATTATCTGTAGGTTTACGCTCAAATCCACTGCGTACATATTGGCAAATACGGCCTTCTGCTGTTGATAAAATGAGGTTTGCTGTTTGTCCTGCAGGTAACGTTGTTTTTTTGCCTTCTTTGATTTCTGCTTCCCTTAACGTGATTTTAAGTTGGGTTTCAAAGCGGTTAAAAAACTGTATGATACGCTCTCTTAGACGTTCTGACTCGCCGGTGATGGCGTCACCGGTGAGTATGCGAGTGATGCCAGGGTTACGCTCGGTAAAGGTTAATAACAAATGCAACATTTGTTGGCATTGCTCTAGTGCAGATATCTCTTCTTTAAGGATCAGCGATACACGAGAGAAAATAGATTCCTCAATAAAGAGAATTAGCCCCTCGAACATCTTTGCTTTGCTGGGAAAGTGTCGATAGAGGGCTGCTTCTGATACGCCGACTTCCTTGGCCAGTGCTGCGGTTGTTATTCTGCCCCCAGGAGAGGCTTCTAACATGGCAGCAAGAGCTTGAAGTATTTGGTCTTTACGAGAGACCTTTTGCGTTAGGTTTTGCATAGTACGGTGTCGCTGGTTTTGTTATCTGTGGGGTTTTAGATATTGGTGATTAAGGTGCCTACACCTTCATCAGTGAATAACTCAAGTAAGACGGCATGTGGGACGCGTCCGTCAATAATATGAGAGCTGGTTACACCACTTTTTACCGCACTAAGAGCGCAATCAATTTTAGGTAACATGCCGCCATAGATGGTGCCGTCTTCGATTAATGCATCTACTTGTTCGCTATTTAATCCTGTCAGGATGTTGCCAGATTTATCTTGTAATCCCGCAATATTGGTTAACAAAATTAATTTTTCCGCGTTTAGTACTTCTGCTATTTTTCCAGCCACTAAGTCAGCGTTGATGTTATAGGATGCACCGTCTTTTCCAACACCAATAGGGGCAATGACGGGAATAAAATCACCGTGCACTAACATATCAACCACTTCAGTGTTGACTGATTCTACTTCACCTACGTGGCCGATATCAATGATTTCGGGGGCATTGAGGTTAGGAGAAAATTTTGAAATATGCAGTTTTTTTGCCTGTAGTAGTCCGCCATCTTTTCCTGTTAAGCCAACGGCTTTGCCACCGTTATTATTAATAAGGCTAACGATGGATTTGTTAACTAAGCCACCCAGTACCATTTCTACCACGTCCATGGTTTCACTGTCAGTTACCCGCATGCCTTCAACAAAATGACTTTCTTTGCCAATTTTTTCTAGGAGATTGCCAATTTGAGGGCCGCCGCCATGAACAATCACAGGGTTGATACCGACTAATTTCATTAATACGATATCACGGGCGAAGCTGTTTTTTAGGTTGTCATCGGTCATGGCGTTACCGCCATATTTGATCACAATGGTTTTGCCGGTGAAGCGTTGAATGTAGGGTAATGCCTTGGTGAGAACGTCGGCAACATTGAGTGCTTGGTCTTTATCTAATGTCATTATGTAACTGCTATTTGAGTCGAGGTCGGTTGTATGTGTAGCATTATTTCAGAAAGTGCAAGAGTACGCCCGTATATGCTTTCTGCGGTGTCAAATACAACACGTAGGATAAGTTTTAGATTAACTAAAACGGTAATGAAATATTGGGTTGTACTTGTAAAATTTGTTCCCTAAAGATCGACTGTACGTTTGCTAATGCATCTTCATCATCAGCTTCAAAACGAGCCACCAAATTGGGTGTTGTATTGGAAGCTCGTAATAGCCCCCATGAGTCAGAGAAGTCTACACGAATACCGTCGAGGGTGATCATATTGCCATTAGGAAATTGTGCTTGTTCTTGAATGCGGCGAACAATATCAAACTTTTCACTTTCAGACACGGGAATGTGTATTTCTGGTGTGCTGGATTTTTCTGGGAATTCCGCAAATACGTCGATGACGTCAATGGGCTCCATGGATAGGATTTCTAACAATCTAGCCGTGCTATAAAGGGCATCATCAAAGCCATACCAGCGATCGTTAAAGAAAATATGACCGCTAAATTCGCCGCCAACAACAGCCCCTGTTTCACGCATTTTTGCTTTTACCAAAGAATGTCCTGTTTCACACATGATGGCCCTGCCACCCATGTTGCTGACTAGCTCAGCAATATCTCGGGTACATTTCACATCGTATAAAATATCTGCCCCAGGGTTGCGTGATAGCAAATCTTTGGCATATAACATCAACAACCTATCGGGCCAAATGATCTTACCATCGGGAGTAACTACTCCAAGCCGGTCGCCATCGCCGTCATATGCGATGCCAAGCTCAGCGCCTTCTTTTTGTACGGTTTCAATAAGTTGTTGTAAGTTTTCAGGTTTGCTTGGGTCGGGATGATGGTTGGGGAAGTTTCCGTCAATTTCTCTGTTTAATGTGAGTACGGTGCAGCCTAGAGTATCTAATAAATTGGGTGCTAGATCTCCTGTAGCCCCGTTGCCGCAATCAATCACAATCTTCATCGGCTTTGCGAGAACAACATCGTTGGTAATGCGATCAAGGTAATCGGCACTGATGTCAGCCTGTTCGTAGCTTCCAGCCCCTTGAGATAATTGACCGTTATCAATGCGCTGTTTTAAGGCTTGGATTTGTTCATTGGCAAGGGCTTGGTTGGCGATAACGACTTTAAAGCCGTTGTAATTTACGGGGTTGTGACTGCCGGTTACCATTACGCCAGATTGGCTGCCGAGTGTATGGGTAGCAAAATACAATACGGGAGTTGGCACAAGGCCAATATCAATCACTTTCATGCCGCTGCTGATCAGTCCTTGAATAAGTGCTTGGGACAGTTCAGGGCTGGACAGTCGACCGTCTCTGGCGACAATGATGCTTGTTTGACCTTGACTTTGTGCTTCGCTACCAACAGCCATGCCGATCATATTCGCGATATTGTCATCAAGATTTTGGTTAATGATGCCTCGAATATCGTAAGCTCTAAAAATCTCCGCGGGTACATCTTCACTGCTAATATCCATACCTTCGCTGGTAGGTGTTGTTTCTTCAGATGTGCTTTCCGCGAGGTCAACTTCGTCCAAACCCAAGTCATCCAAATCCATCATATCTGGATCTTCATCAATCATGGCTAGAGGATTATCGTCGTCGGGTGCACCTCCCATCAGGTTTGAATCATCGTCTGAGATATCAATATCCAGTACATCGCTGTTTTGATAATCGGCCTCAAAATCACCATTTTTGCCTTGGGCGCTAGAGTCTTTGTTCTTTAATGCCGAGTGGCGCATGTGCGAGTCATAATCTTGGAATAGGCGCTCAATGGTTTGATGTAGTGAGGTGAATATACTGAGAGTAAATGTCGCATTGTGTTTTTCGTGGGACGTCATTGCATTAAATGCACTGGTTAATTGTGTTGCATTGGCCTCAAGTGATTTACTCACAAGCAATAGCGAGAGCAAGCTTAAAGCAAGAGCAATAATGGTACTGACACCAACAATAGTGGCGATAACGGGGGTAAGAGAGTCCGTTGAATTAATGAGATCTGATGGGTAATAAATAGCGATCCAATACCCGTTGCCCGAGGGGATTGATATGCCTGGGCCACTTTTGAATTTTACATTGCCGCTTTTATGAATTACTTGTGGTTTGTTGTTATCAAATTGTTGGGCAATTTCAATGTAGCCTGCATCTGAACCCAGCTCTGGTATAACCGATAAAATGTCTTGTAAGCGGAAGTTCACCAATAAGCTGCCAATAATTTTGTCATCTTGTTTGATGGGGGTTGCATAGTTTAGGTAGCGGACTTTGTTTTGTGCGTGGACTTCTGGCGCCGGGGATCTGTTTTTTTCTGCTCGACGCACCATATCCAGTTGAGCAAAGCTAACAGGTGGGGTGCTGGTAGCGTCTTTTTTAGCTTTGCCTTTTGGGTAAATGTGAATGTTGGTGATAAAGGGTAAAATCTTCTTTGCATCACGAGCGATGCTTGATAGCTCTTTGGTATCCCTTGCGGCAATGGCTTCTGTTAAAGCAGACTGTTGGCTGAAGGTTTCAAGCGATGCGTTTAATACAAACAACTGCTGAGAAATATATTCGCTATAGGACTTAGCAATGCTCTTACCTACTATTTGGTTGTTTTGCTGGGCGGCTTGGATTGCTAGCAAATAATATAGCGCCCCCGCACAGGCGAGAAGGGCAATGACGCTGCCAAATATGCCGGGCGTAAACTTAGCAAATAACGAAAACTTTTGAGCTCTTAGTGCGGGGTTGACGGGTATTGATGTTTTGTTCTGCTCTTGAACGTTGTCTGTTTGGTTATTTTTCTTTTTGAATAATCCCATTGTTGTTCCTGGTGCCTGATGGGGTTATGTGATAGCCATCGTTTATAACGTGCTGTTTATAGCGGATTGATTATAGAAGCTTAGCAGTGTTTATAGTTGTAGGCTGATCTGTTGAATGATCGAATTGGCAATTATTGCCTTGCTGGCAATATCGACGGTTTTATTCCCTTCGGGCCAAATAATAGTGACAGCATTAAGGTCACTATTAAAACCAATGTCTTTATTGCTAACGTCGTTTGCGATGATCATATCGAGGTTCTTGCGCGCGATTTTGTCGTTGGCATAGGCCAGAACATTTTGTGTTTCAGCGGCAAAACCAACGGTAAATGGTTTGGGGGATCGTTTTGCAACGGTTGCGATAATATCTGGATTTTCAATGAGTTGTAAGGTGAGGTTGGGATTGCCTTGGGTTTTTTTGATTTTTTGAGTGGCGCTGGTATCGGGGCGGTAATCGGCAACGGCCGCGGTACCAATAAAAATGATAGAGCCTTCACTTGATACACTGCTATTCAGCGATAAATGATCAAGGCACTCAGTTGTTGCTACCAACATGTCTTCTGCACTGACAACATTGATACGGTTAACACGATCAGGTGTTGCGAGGTTTACGGGGCCTGCGATTAAGGTGACAGTGGCCCCTGCATCTCGGGCGGCTTCCGCTAGTGCAAAACCCATCTTTCCAGAGCTATGATTGCTGATATAGCGCACGGGGTCGATAGCTTCCCGTGTTGGGCCTGCTGTAATGACTACTTGAGTACCTGTGAGGCTACCGGTTTGAAAACTGTCGGCAAGGATTTGGGCAATATCATCAGGTTCTGACATCCGGCCAAGACCAATGTCGCCACATGCCTGGTAACCGGAGCCTGGCCCGATAAGATGGATACCGTTAGTTTCTAGTTGTTGGATGTTGTTTTGATTGGCGCTAGAAGCCCACATGCCTTGATTCATTGCAGGAGCGATATGAATGGGGCAGCGGGCAGCAAGGCATAGAGTGGTTAATAAATCGTTTCCATGGCCATGGGTTAGGCGAGCAATAAAGTCAGCGCTTGCGGGTGCAATTAACAACGCGTCTCCCCAGCGAGCCAATTCAATATGCCCCATACCGGCTTCAGCTTCGGTATCTAACAATGCTAAGTGAACGGGGTTGCCGGACAATGCTTGCAGTGTTAACGGTGTTATAAACTCTTGAGCAGCAGAGGTCATAACAACTCTGACCTCTGCGCCGGCATCAATTAAACGTCGAATCAGTTCCGCACTTTTGTATGCGGCTATACCGCCGGTCACGCCTAAAACAAGTCGTTTATTTGCCAATCGTTGCATAGTTCGGTTATCCGGTTACCTGATTTTGCCTGTTATGGGGTTAGTGAGCGTTCACCATAAACAATAAGGGTTTGTACGTGTAAGTACCAATTATTTTTGTTATTTTATGTTTTTCGGTTCAAAAATGCCTTAGGTATTTACGGTTTATGGGTCTTAATTATTAGAGCTCTTTTTAAGAGCAATCACATGGAGAGTGGTAATGGCGATTACGGATTGGCCTGCGGAAGAGCGTCCCCGCGAAAAAATGCTTCAGATGGGCCCAGGGAGCTTGTCTGACGGAGAATTGTTAGCAATCTTCTTACGGGTAGGGGTTCCTGGGAAGACGGCGGTAGACCTAGCTAGAGAGCTGTTGAGTGAATTTGGTGATTTGCGCCAGCTGTTGGATGCAGACTTGCAAGCATTTTCGAAGATACATGGAATGGGGCCTGCGAAATATGTTCAGTTACAAGCCGCTTTGGAAATGGGAAAGCGGTATTTGGAAAAAAGCATTGATGTTGGTGATGCGATTACTAATCCAGAGAAAATTAAGCAGTTTTTAAAAGCTAAAATGCGTGCTTATCGGCAGGAAGTGTTCTCGTGCGTGTATTTGGATAATCAGCATCGAATTTTAGATTATAAAGAGTTATTCTACGGCACAATTGATGGCGCATCGGTATATCCCAGGGAAGTGGTGAAGCAAACCTTGGCGTTTAATGCGGCTGCGGTGATTTTTGCCCACAATCACCCATCAGGCATTGCTGAACCCAGCCAATCGGATCAACAAATTACTGAAAGATTAGTAAAAGCACTAAACCTTGTGGATGTACGGGTCTTAGACCACATGATCGTGGGTGATGATGAGGTTGTGTCCTTTGCGGAGCGCGGGCTTTTGTAGCTGGGCTATCGTCGATATATAGTTGAAATGTTTGCTATCAATGTATGGTTCTGTTATAAAGGCGCACCCAATTTTAGGTGAGTCAGGACTTTCTTTCTGGCTTGCACAGTTTATACCCATTGTATGGGCTGTTTTGCCAGTATTTGGAGATTGAAGAATGGCT
>MAAC01000695.1_pt1 | contig 14750 bp, 14 predicted proteins | sample 1115981 | NCBI WGS metagenome assembly MAAC01 (sample SAMN04961126, study PRJNA320927) | seawater metagenome | isolation source: sample BD02T64 sea water enriched with oil for 64 days | place: USA:Gulf of Mexico | collected 2013-07-27 | reverse complement strand
AAGGAATCGATGCTGAGTTGCTCACGTTTGAAAATGGCGATGAGCTGCGTAATTCTTACTACGAAGGCCGATGTGACGCGATCGTAGAGTGGGCACCGAGCCTGGCTGCCGGTCGTGTTGATGCACCGGACGGAGCCGACGCACACGTCATTCTCCCTGATGTCATCGCGCTTGAAGCGGAGGGCATCATCGTTCCCGAAGGCGATCCCGATTGGCTTGATGTTCAAAACTGGATGCTTTCATCGCTTTGGTTCGCTGAAATGGAAGGCATTACGTCAGCAAATGTCGACGAGTTCCGGGCCAATCCGCCATCCACGACCGTAGGCACTTTCCTTGGTGTGAACCCGGGTTATGGCGAACGTTTGGGCGTGCCGGACGACTGGGCCTATAATATGATCAAAGAAGTGGGCAACTTCGCTGAAATCTATGATCGGAATATTGGCGCTGGCTCACCTTATAATCTGCCGCGTGGAGTCAACTCGCTCTACTCCGATGGCGGTGTGTTCTATCCGATGATTATTGACTGATTTCTTCACGGCAGGGGCGTGGTAGAGTCCGCGCCCCTGTCCTCACAAACTCAATTTTTAGGGAAAGATCGATGCTCTCGTTGCTCAAAAGCAGACAGGCCCGGAACACAGTGCTTCAGATGGCTTTTGTGGGATCCATTGTGTTGATGCTGGTGGTTTTCGCCGTGGTGGGCAAATCCAATCTTGAGGCGCAGGGAATGACATCCGGCTTCGGGTTCTTGGATCGCTCAACGGGGTGGCGGATCAGTTTTTCTCTCATCGAATATTCTACGTCGTCAACTTACTGGAGAGCCATTGTCGTTGGCGTTCTGAATTCACTCTTTCTAGGCGCGATTGCCATGCCGATTGCCACCGTGATTGGTGTCACAATTGGTGTTATGCGTACCTCGGGCAATGGCATGGCCGAGCTGATCGGCACGACGTTTGTCGAGATTTTTAGAAATCTACCACTCATTCTGCAATTGTTTTTCTGGTACACTCTCCTTCTTTCCTTACCGAGCCCACGTGACGCTGTACAAGGGTTTGCGGGGATTGCGCTGACGGGGCGCGGAATTTATTTGCCCGGCCTTAATGTCACCGGAGAATCTGTATTCTTTGGCTTTGTTGGCCTCGCGCTCGCGCTCGCGTTCAGCCTTTGGATTTCAAACGGCAAACGCTGGCAGGATCTGCCAGCCAGCACAGCGCGGCGTGCGAAACGTATCATCTGGGGGCTAGCGTTGGGTGCGGCTGTCGTGCTGATGCTGATCAACCGTATTCCGGAAGCATCGCTGCTCAGCCTGCCCGAACAGAAGGGGCTCAATTTCAAACAGGGTATCCGGATTTCGCCCGAACTTATGGCTTGTGTCATCGCGATCAGCATTTATGGCGCGGCCTATATCGCTGAAATTGTCCGGGCTGGTTTTAACGCAATACCTTCAGGTCAAACCGAAGCGGGCCATGCGCTTGGCCTGTCGGCTTGGCATATTTTCAGCCGCATCCGTCTGCCGCTGGCCATCCGCATCGTTATGCCGACGTTAATTAACCAATATGTCTGGCTGTTTAAAGCCACGACAATTGGTATTGCTGTCAGCTTCACCGATTTCTTCATGGTGATCTCAACCTCCATCAACCAAAGCGGTCAGACGCTGGAACTTATTGCGATCCTGATGGGGGGCTTTCTGATCATCAACTATTCCATGGCCTGGGTGCTTAATCGTGTGAATGACGCGATCAAGCTCAAAGGCACGCAGCTGAGGATCTGAGTGATGATACTTGAAAAAAATAGTATGATCCGCAAACGGTATTTCTCCTCGCCACTGAATTCTGCGGTTACGCTTGTATGCGCTTTGCTCGCAGCTTGGGTTCTTTGGAACTTGGCGAACTGGGCTTTCTTTGACGCGATTTTCAGACTGGACGGGCGCGAGGAATGCCGGGCGCAAGGTCATGGAGGTGGTGCCTGCTGGTCCTTTGTTACCAATCGCTGGCGGATCATCCTCTTTGGTCTCTACCCGTTTGAAGAACAATGGCGCTCCGCGCTGGCCTGCATCGTTATGGTTGTTGTCGCGGTACTTTCCTGCGTTCCCTATTTCTGGAGCGCTAGGCGTCTGCCTGTTCTTTGGGTCGTGGGATTTGCCATATTTTATGTGCTAATGCGCGGTGGCTATTTCGGGCTAACTCCGGTTTCTGAGCAAAACTGGGGCGGGCTGTCCCTCACTGTTTTCATCTTTTCCGCCGTGTGCCTGCTGGGGATGCCACTTTCAATCATTTTCGCCTTGCTGCGCCGATCTGAACTTCCCTGGATTTCCCGGACAATGGCGCTTGTGATCGACGTTATCCGGTCATTGCCGCTGCTTTCGATCATGTTCACCTTTGCGATCGTTTTGCCTTTTATGCTGCCGGAATGGGCCATCACCGATAAACTTTACCGGGTGATCATAGGCTATTCACTGTTCTTTGCCTGCTATCAGGCAGAAATTATCCGCGGTGGTATGCAGGCTATACCCGCCGGGCAGGAAGAAGCCGCCAAGGCGCTTGGCATGGGGTATTGGCACCGGATCGGATACATTGTTCTTCCACAGGCGTTCCGCAACGCCCTGCCGCCGACGATCAACCAGTTCGTAATCACCTTCAAAGAAACCTCGCTGGTCACGATCATCGGATTTTTCGATATCATGGCCTCGGGCCGGGCCGCCTCGGGTAATGCGGACTGGAGTTTCGCAACGATCGAGATGTACGTCTTTGTCGGCCTTCTTTTCTTTGTCTTCGTCTTCTCGCTGTCCCGTTACGGCGCCTATCTGGAACGTCGCACCAGCGTCGCCAGCCGTTAAAGGAGTATTCTCATGTCAGAAGCAGCTATCCGCATAGCGGGAGTGAACAAATATTATGGCAGTTTTCATGCGTTGAAGGACATCAATCTTGATGTCACGAGGGGCGAGAAGATAGTGATTTGCGGGCCGTCAGGGTCTGGAAAGTCCACGCTGATCCGCTGCATTAACAGATTGGAAGAACACCAGGATGGGGTAATCGAGGTCAATGGAACGGCTCTTGACGACAATGTCGACCACATCGACGAAATCCGGCGCGAGGCCGGCATGGTGTTCCAGAACTTCAACCTGTTTCCGCATATGACGGTGCTGGAAAACTGTGCGCTGTCACCCATTCTCACCCGCAAGATTTCGCGGGCGAAGGCCGAGAAGACAGCGATGGAATATCTTGAGCGGGTCAAAATCCCTGAGCAAGCCGACAAATATCCAGGGCAGCTTTCAGGTGGGCAGCAACAGCGGGTGGCGATTGCGCGCGCCCTCTGCATGGCGCCAGAGATTATGCTTTTTGATGAACCTACCTCGGCCCTTGATCCTGAAATGATCTCCGAAGTGCTGGATGTGATGGTTGGCCTTGCCGACGAAGGCATGACGATGGTCTGCGTTACCCACGAGATGGGTTTTGCCCGTCAGGTCGCCGACCGTGTTATTTTCATGGATGCGGGTGAAATCATCGAACAAGGCGCGCCGGACGCATTTTTTGACAATCCGCAAAACGAGCGTACCAAAACCTTCCTTAGTCAAATCGTCGGACATTGAACATGAATGAAGCAACTAAAAACTCCCACACGACACACGACGCTCTGGAGGACCCCCGGAACGCGGATATAGCGATTTATGTGAACGGAGAGATTGTGCACCGCGACGAGGCCAAAGTCTCGGTCTACGACAGCGGTTTCATGCTGGGTGACGGCATGTGGGAGGGGATGCGCCTTTATGACGGCGTCTGGGCCTTTTTCGACGAGCACATGGATCGCTTTTATAATTCCTGTAAATCGGTGTCGCTGGATGTGGGGATGGATCGCGACGGTATCCGTGACGCAATGAAGCGAACGGCCGAAGCCAATGGCATGGAGAGCGATGCCCATTGCCGCCTGATGCTGACGCGCGGGGTGAAAGTGAAGCCTTTCCAGCACCCGTCTCTGTCCCGTTCGGGGCCGACGCTGGTCATCATTATGGAACATTCAGAACCGGTGGACAGTCTTCAGTCACATGGCATCCGGCTGGCGACAGTGCCGCAGGTACGTGGCCTGCCGATGAGCCAGGATGCGAAATACAACAGCCATTCGAAACTGAACTGTGTGATTGCCAGCCTGCAGGCCGAACAGGCCGGTGCTGACGAGGCACTGATGCTGGACCCGCATGGTTTTGTGAACACCACAAACGCCTGCAATTTCTTCATCGTGCGCAAAGGCGAAGTTTGGACTTCGACCGGAGACTACTGCATGAACGGCGTGACCCGCCAGAAGGTGATAGATCTGTGCCGGGCCAATGACATCCCGGTGCATGAAAAGAACTTCTCGCTTTATGAAGCTTACGGTGCCGATGAAGCGTTCCTGTCAGGCACCTTCGGCGCGCAGACGCCGGTGGCTGAAATTGACGGCAAGACGATCGGTAGCGGTGATCGCCCGGTCACCAAACGCATCAGGCAGCTTTATAAACAGCTTATTGCTGATCACGTTCAAAGCCATCAGCAGAACGGTCAGCCAACATGACAGCGAAACCAAATATTATCCTGTTCATGGTCGACCAGCTGACCTCGTTCGTGTTGAACGCCTATGGCGGATCAGTTGTTAAGACACCGAACATCGATGCCTTGGCGGCGCGTGGAACGGTGTTTGAAAACACCTATTGCCCTTATCCGCTTTGCGCGCCGTCCCGATTTGGAATGATGTCAGGGCGTCTGCCATCCCGTATCGGTGCTTATGACAACGGGGCAGAATTTACCGCCTCTACACCAACATTTGCGCATTACCTGCGCAATGCCGGTTATTACACCTGCATTTCCGGCAAGATGCATTTTGTCGGACCGGATCAGTATCACGGCTTCGAAGAACGCCTGACAACCGAAATTTATCCGGCTGATATGTCTTGGACGCCGGATGCAGATTTTCGCGATTACAACAAGGACGAGGAACGCGCTTATACGTTTGGCGTGTCCACAATCGACACGGTGCGCGATGCGGGTCCGGTGGCCCGGTCGATGCAGATCGACTATGACGAAGACGTCATTCATCACGCGGTGCGTGAACTTTATACCCGTGCCCGCAGCGACGACAAACGGCCGTTTATGATGACGGTTTCCCTGACCCAGCCGCATGACCCCTATGTGACCACACAGGAATACTGGGATCGTTACACCGCCGAAGACATCGACCCGCCACTTGTGCCGCATATCCCGGTCAAAGAGCGCGACGAACACAGCCAGTCGCTTTACTATCACTATGGTCAGGATAAATGTGAGCTGAGCGACAAGGATTACCGAAACGCGCGGCGCGGCTATTACGGCATGATCTCTTACATCGACGATCTGTTTGGCCGTCTGATGACTGCTCTTAACGACAGCGGGTTTGATGACAACACTGTGGTGATGTTTGCGTCGGATCATGGGGATATGATCGGCGAACGCGGCATGTGGTTCAAAAAGACCATGTTCAACCCTGCAGTGCAGGTGCCTTTGATCATCGCCCATCCTGATCACGCTTCAGGACGCGAAGCTGCCCCAGCCTCGCTTTTGGGTATTTTCCCAACCCTGCTGGAAATAGCGGGGATACCAAATGAGCAGATCAAGACCCGCCTAGATGGCAAAAGCCTGGCACCGGCCCTGCGCGGAGAGGAAATCAGCGGTCCGGTTTTTGTCGAACATATCGACGGTGGCACTTCTGCCCCTCGGGTCTGCGTGCGTGACGGAGACAAAAAGCTGACGATTTCGCGCGCCTATCCGGCGCAGTTTTTTGATCTGGCGGCTGACCCGCTGGAACAGAACAACATTGCCGGCACGAATGATCCGGACGAAGTGCGTCTGACCAGACTGGCTGAAGAAATCTGGCCATTGGACACATTGCTTGATGACGTGATCCGCTCGCAGATTGAACGCAAACTGATCGATAATGCCCTGTCAACCGGCCGCGAAGAGCTTTGGGATTTCACACCCAGGCCACTCACCCAAAATACAAACTATGTGCGCCGCGGGGATGCTTTTCCCACCGTAGAGCGGCGCGGATACCTCGCCTACAAAACTGAAAACTAAGGAACGCCACATGAAACTATCAGGTGTAATGCCCGCCCTCGTCACGCCTTTCGGAACGGATGGCAAAATCGACTTCAACGCCTTTGAAAAGCTGTTGGTTCACTTCCGTGAAGCTGGTGTTTCCGGCTGGGTGCCCAATGGTTCCACCGGGGAATACTTCTCGCAATCGACCGAAGAGCGTCGCTCTGTTCTGGAATTCGTCAAAGACTTTGCCAATGATGATGAGATTCTGATCGCAGGCACCAATGCGCCTGCAACCCGTGAAGTGATAGAACAGACTGAAATCGCCAAAGAAATTGGTTATGATACTGTTCTGCTGGCTCCGCCGTTCTACACGCGTCCGACACAGGTGGAATTGCAAAAACACTATGAGACCGTGCTGGACGCGGTCGATGTGAACCTCGTGCTTTACTCCTACCCTGCCAAGGACGGCTCGGACATCAGCTTTGATCTTATGGATGCGATGGCGGACAATCCGCGTGTGATTGGCATCAAGGAAAGCTCAGGCGTGTTGCAGCGCGCGGTGGATATTTCGAACCGCTATGACGGCCGGATTCAACTGGTTTCGGGTTCCGATGATATCGCGTTGGACTTCATGTTCTGGGGTGCTGAGAGCTGGATTTGCGGGCCGTCCAATTTTATGGCCAAAGCCTGCTGCGATCTTGATCGGACGTTCAAATCCGGTGATCTCGATACGGCCCGTGACATGATGCGCAAGCTGTACCAGGCGATGAATATCCTTGAGAGTGGCAAATTTGTGCAGAAAATCAAATATGGCTGTGAATTGCAGGGTCTGCCTGTTGGCGAATGCCGTGCTCCGCTTGGTCCGCTGACGGATGAAGAGAAGGCAGAGTTGCGCGCCGCTATGGAACCTATCCTGAATTGGTAATCCTCCCTGGAACTGGGGGTGGTTAACGCTGCTCCCACTTTTTTGACATGAAAGATTGTGGCTTCAATGTTGCAGAAAACTACGGTTGTTATTGGCGCGGGGATCATTGGCGCTGCGATTGCGTATGAACTTCAGAAACGCGGTTATAGCGTTACTTTGGTAGATCGGGATGCACCCGGCAAGGGGGCGTCGTTTGGCAACATGGCCTCAATCGCGGTAACTGAATTCATGCCGGTGGCCCGGTTTTCAACGCTTCGCCAGATCCCAGGTTGGTTGTTTGATCCCGAAGGCCCGATCCGTGTTAGCCCGCGCTACATGCCCCGGCTGATCCCATGGTTTATCCGATTTTTTGCGGCCAGTTGGCCAAAAACCCTCCGCAAACTGGAAGCCCAAGGCGCAGTTCTGTGCAAGCGTGCGCTGGCTGATATGCAGGTACTGATGGATGATCTGGGAATAGCAGATCAGATCTCAGACACTGGCTGCCTGACGCTTTATGCCAGTGAGGCTGAGTTTAAAGCAGATGCCGAGCGCTTAGAAATGCTGGACCGTTTTGGGTTTCGATACGAAGTGCTGAACGGCCCGGCAATCCGCGACCTTGACCCGGCTATCACTTCATTGATCACCAAGGCGGTTTTGCTGCCTGATAACCGTACATTGGTTGATCCCTTTCTGCTGACTAAAAAGATGATCGAACGATTTATTGCTCTTGGTGGGCAGATGATACAGGGCAATGTAACAGGGTTTGACCGCAGCGACCGGGTCACCGGCGTTCAGCTTGATGATGGCAGATCGCTGCCTGCTGATCGGGTGGTGCTTTGTGCCGGGGCCTATACGGCGCGGCTGGCCAAAATGCTGTCTGAACCCATCCCGCTGGAAACTGAACGCGGGTACAGCACCCAGATCATGTCTCCGGGTATTACACTGAACCATTCGGTCATCTGGCCCGCCAAAGCCTTTATGGTCAGCCCCACCGCCGGGGGCATTCGCGTCGGCGGCACGGTCGAGATGGCCGGCCTAGATGCGGCCGCCGATTATCGCCGCGCTAAGATTACCGTGCGCCGCGCGCAAGAGGCGCTTCCCGATCTGCAGGTCAGAGACGCGACCGAATGGATGGGCCATCGCCCGGCATTTCCCGACACGATCCCGCTTTTGTCGCCGTCGGCCAAAACAGGCGGCGTATTTTATGCAACCGGGCATGGGCATCTTGGGGTGACATATGCCGCTACAACGGCGCTTCTGATGGGGCAACTGATCGCGGGTGAGCAGCCCGACGTCGATCTGGCCCCCTATCACATCAACCGCTTTTAAGGAGATCCCCATGACTGACAAAACATGTTTGATAATTGGCGGAGGCCGCGGCATGGGTGCTGCCATTGCCCGAGAAATGCACGCCCGGGGGTATAAGCTTGCGCTGATGTCTCCGTCAGAAAGTTGCGATGTTCTGGCAGCGGAGCTGGGAGGTGTTGCCCATCGCGGCAAGGCGGAAAATGCCAAAGATACAAAGGCTGTCTTTGATCTGGCGATGGAGCATTATGGCCGCATCGACGCGGTGTTGATCCATGTGGGTGGCCCGCCCAAAGGTGATCTACTGGAGATTTCCGAGGAAGATTGGGACCGCGCCAATGAGATGGTTCTGAAGCCGGTCATTCGAATGGCGAAGCTCGTCACCCCAGTGATGGAAAAACAGGGCGGTGGATCCATCGTGAACATCACCACGTTTTCTGCCTTTGAGCCCAGCCTGACCTTTCCCACGTCCAGCGTTTACCGCGTCGGCGTGTCAAGTTTTACCAAGCTGTATTCAGACCGCTATGGGCCAGCAAATATTCGCATGAACTGCCTGCTGCCGGGCTTTACTGACAGCCTCGATCTACCCCAGAAATTTGCCGATATGTCAGCACTTGGGCGCCTAGCACGGGTCGAAGAACAAGCCAAGGCAGCGGCCTTCCTGCTAAGCGATGACAGCAGCTATATCACCGGCCAAAGCCTGCGGGTTGATGGCGGTGTAACCAGGCATATGTAAGGGTAACTTATGAAAGATAAACTTTTTATTAACGGTGAATGGGTCGCTTCAGCCAGTGGCGAAATGTTCGATCTGGTCGATCCTGCAAGCCGTGAAGTGTTCCACAGCGTGCCTCGTGGGAATGCTGCAGATATCGACAAGGCTGTAAATGCAGCCCGCGATGCCTTTGACACTGGCCCATGGCGACGCATGTCCGGTACTGAGCGGGCTGTGATCCTGCGCAGGATGGGCGATGAAATTACTGCCTGCACTGATGAGCTTGCCCGCCTCGAAATGCGTGATAACGGCAAACCCCTGCCAGAGGCGGTATGGGACATCGAAGACACCGCGGGCTGTTTCCATTTTTACGCTGATCTGGCCGAAGGTCTGGACACCAAAGCAGAACAGCCGATCAAACTTCCGATGGAGGAATTTACCTCAAAGGCGGTGAAAGAACCCATCGGCGTTGCGGGCGCAATCATCCCGTGGAACTTCCCGATGTTGATGGCAGCGTGGAAAATTGCGCCCGCCTTGGCCGCTGGTTGCACAATGGTTCTGAAACCTTCTGAGCTGACGCCGGTGACGGCGCTGGAATATGGCGCCATTGCCGAAAAAGCGGGCCTTCCTTCGGGCGTGCTGAACATCGTGACCGGCTTTGGGCCTGAAGCTGGTCAACCGCTAACCGAACATCCGCTGGTGGACAAACTGGCCTTCACCGGCTCGGTTCCCACTGGCAGCCGGATTATGGCGACGGCGGCGCGTGACATCAAAACGATCAGCCTAGAGCTGGGTGGAAAATCCCCGATGGTGGTTTTCGCCGATACACCGATTGAGGAGGCCGTCGAATGGATCATGTTCGGCATCTTCTGGAACCAGGGCGAGGTGTGTTCGGCCACGTCGCGGGTTTTGATCGAAGAAAGCGTCTATGATGCCGTCCTCACACGTCTGGCGGAAGAGGCCGCTAAGATCAAAATCGGTCACGGCCTGGACGATGGTGTGCTGCTCGGGCCACTTGTCAGCCAGTCGCAACAGGATAAAGTTTTGGCTGCAATCGATAAGGGCCGTGCAGAAGGCGCCCGGGTTGTCACCGGTGGCGGTGTGCCCGAAGGGTGTGAACATGGTTGCTATGTTGAACCTACGATCCTTGCTGATCCGCCGCTGGACAGCTGGGTTTGGAATGAAGAGATTTTCGGTCCCGTCGTCGTTACTCGATCTTTCAAAACCGAAGACGAGGCGATTGCGTTGGCTAATAACAGTCGTTTTGGGCTTGGCGCTGCAGTGATGTCGGCCGATCTGGTTCGGGCTGAACGTGTGGCCCGCGCTTTTCGCGCGGGGATCGTCTGGATCAATTGTTCACAACCTACGTTCACCGAAGCCCCCTGGGGTGGCTACAAACAATCGGGCATTGGCCGCGAGTTGGGCGAATGGGGCTTGAACAACTATTTGGAAACGAAACAGATCACAACCTATGACCGCTCCAAGCCCTGGGGCTGGTATTTGAAGGATTGAACCGATGCGTTGGACCCGGACATTACAAACAATCGACGTACATTGCGCGGGCGAAATCGGCCGGGTTGTGACTGGGGGTGTCATCGACATTCCCGGCGCAACTATGGCCGACAAGCTGGAACACCTGAACACCAAAGACGACAGCCTGCGCAGGTTCCTGTGTTCAGAGCCCCGGTCTGCCCCGGCAGGGTCGTTCTGCCTGCTTGTTCCCGCGACCACGCCCAAAGCTGACATCGGCTTTATCGTGCTGCAACCGGATCAGGCACATGCCATGTCGGGATCTAACGCGATGTGTGCCGTAACCGCCATTCTGGAGACCGGGATGAAACCGATGGTGGAGCCTGAAACGCTAGTGACGCTCGATACCGCAGCGGGTCTGGTCGAGGCGCGGGCGACCTGTGAAAACGGCAAAGTCACCAAAGTATCGCTGGATATGCCACCTGCTTTCGTCGCCAAAAAGGGCGCCGTTATAGAGACCCCTGATTGGGGCGGTATCTCTTATGACTTGTGTTTTGGTGGCGTCTTTTATGCCCTAGTTGATGTCGACCAGATTGGTTTGAGCATCGAACCCGAACATGCCCGCACTCTGGCGATGAAGGGCGTCGCATTGCGCAATCTCATCGCCGAGGTTGAACCCGCCCCGCACCCAACAACGCCTGCTCTGAACGGTTTGGCCTATGTGATGTTCCGTTCGCAGGATGCAGATGGTGTAATCCGCACCTGTACGACGCTAAGACCTGGACGCGCCGACCGCTCGCCCTGTGGCACCGGATCAAATTCCAACATGGCGGTACAGTTTGCTGAGGGTCGAGTTAAGCCGGGCGATGTTCTGATTTCCCGCTCGATCATCGGCAGCGAATTCACCACCGAGTTTCTGGGCGAAACAATGGTTGGGCCCTTTGCTGCGACACAAAATCGGGTGTCGGGCCAATGCTGGATCTACGCGATGACCCAGATCGGCCTAGATCCGACCGACCCTTTTCCGCATGGCTTCACACTATCTGACACATGGGGCAGTTGACCTCATCAGATCCCAAGGAGGATCTCAAATGACTTATCTTGCAGAGAAAACGGTGCTTATCACCGGCGCAACAGGGGCCATCGGCGCGGCGATGGCACGCGCTCTTGCAGCCGATGGTGCACGTGTCGTTTTGCACTACGGACGCAATCGTGCGGTGGCGGATGCGCTCGCTGCTGAATTGGGGAACGGGGCAATTGCCCTGTCTGCCGATCTTGCGGAACCGTCAGAACCGACACGGCTATGGCAAGATGCGTTGAATATCTGTGGCCGGATCGACGCGCTGATCAATAATGCCGGGATCCGCACTGAGATCCGGATAGAGGATCCCTTGGGTGAATGGCAGGCCACCTGGCAACGCGAAATGCAGGTAAATTTCTATGCCGCCGCCGACCTGACCCGCGAAGCCATCCGCCATTTTCGCGCCCATGATGGGGGACGCATCCTCAACATCGCCAGCCGAGCCGGCCAGCGTGGTTATAGTGCTGAAGCTTTACCCTACGGCGCCTCCAAGGCCGCGTTGATAAATCTGACCAAATCGGTGGCGCAGAGTTTTGGCCACGAGGGCGTCACCGCGCTTGCCATCTCGCCGGGTTGGGTACGTACCGACATGGCCGAGGCATTCATAACCCAACATGGCGAAGCCGCCGCCCTGTCAGGTATTCCCATTGGCGAAATGGCAACGCCGGAGGAGATTGGTGAACTTGCGGCCTTTGCCTTGCGTCCATCACAAAAATCCCTGAACGGAGCCGTTCTTGATGTTAACGGCGCAAGCTATCTGAGGTAAATCATGCACAAACGTTTTGAAAACAAGTCCATCATCGTTACGGGCGGCGCAGGTGGCATCGGTGACGCGATCTGTCGCAGATTTGCCGATGAAGGCGGCTTTGTCTGGGTGCTCGACAGCAACGCCAAAGGCGCTGAGGCACTGATCCGATCTATCCGCGAAGGTGACGGGCAGGCCGATAGCCGCATGCTGGATTTGAGCAATGGCAATGCCATTCATGAATGTATCAACGATATCACATCATCCGGTCACACCATCGACGTGGTTTGCAACAATGCAGGCATCAATCGCCGTGGCCCATTGATGGATCTGACTGAACAGGATTGGCTCTTATCCTTCAAGGTCAATCTTGATGCGATTTTTCACATGTGTCAGGCGGTCATACCGCATATGCAGCGCCAGGGGGGCGGCGCGATTGTGAACACGGCCTCGCAATGGGGCCTGCACCCGGCGCCGGGTCATATCGCATATAATACCACAAAGGCTGCGGTCGCCGCTTTTACACAGAACCTAGCGCGTGACTATGCCCCTGATAAGATACGAGTGAATGCAGTCTGTCCGGGCGAAGTGCGTACGCCCATGTTGGAAAGCAACCTAGCTAGAACCGGTCGCACGATTGATGACCTCAATGTTCTTGTCCCATACGGCCGCATCGGCGAACCTGAAGAAATTGCGGCCTTGATTGCCTTCCTCGCGTCCGATGAAGCCAGTTATCTTTGCGGGTCTCTTGTGGAAATTACAGGCGCACAAGCGGTCAGCTAGTGCGTCCACAGGCGTTGTTAGTGGAAATTATGTTGAGAAGGGCATTGTGAGCGATAGGTGAACCGCGACGGTCCTGTCAGAGGAAATTATGTTGAGAAGGGCAGGTTGGCCCCTTAGCGCCAGCTATGACAAAACTCAACCCGTTCAGCTATTTCAAGACGAGCCCGAAGATAATCCGCTTGGCGGTGACGTCCTGCCGGCTACGGTTCGTCGTTTCAAAGTGTGCCGCCCCTTCGCGCTTGGTTCAGTTCTTGTCCAAGTCTCTGACAGTCAGATTACCTGCTTCGGTTGAGTCAAAAAACGTTTCACAGCGGGTTATGAATTCCCGAACGATCCGACGTTTTTGCCCCGGAAGAGAACCGAGAACCAAGCTGAGTTTTTGCTCGACTTCGGTGACAAGTGATACACAGGCAATTTCTGCCCCGGAATATGCAGTAGCCGTACGCGGGCGCATATTCAGGATCGACACACCCAACCCGGCAGCAACCATACTGCGCACCATTTCGACGTTGTTTGCACCGGCGACGACATTTGGGCGCAGATCGTAGTGTTTTAGAAGTGTGTTGTAATAATCCAGCGTCATCGGCAAATCGAGAAGAACAATGGTTTCGTCCGCGAGGTCGGAAAACGTGGCTTGCGCCCGTAATCCCAAGGGGTGATCCGCTGGTACAATCAAATAGGGTGGGATTTCGATCAGCATGTGTTGCTGAATATCTGGATGCACGGCGTAGTCCATAAAAAGGATCACATCGAACAGCCCATTGCGCAGTCCAGATTGTGCGACAGCGTTGTTGCAGGCCTCAATTCTTATGTTGAGATCGGTTCCCTGCTTGATAATCGGTTCAAGGATTTCGGGCAGGAAAGCCGGGGCGACTGGGGCAAAATAACCAATGCTCAAGTTGCCTGTTATCTCAGCACCCTGTTTCAAACCGTCTGACAAAAATTCATCGTATTCTTCTAAAAAATAACGTGCCCATTTGAGGATCGCGCGCCCAGATGCGGTCAGGGTTAAACCCTTGGAGCGCTCCCGGATAACAAATTGGTCGTTGAATTCGATTTCGACGGCATCAATTGCAGCGGCGATTGCTGAATTGGAAATATTAAGAATATGTGCCGCTTTTGAAATGCTGCCAAGCTCGGCGGCGGTGACAAAATAACGAATGGCTCTGAGGGGCTTGTCAGAGGAAATTCTGTTGAGAAGGGCAGGTTGGTCCCTTAGCGTCCAGCTATGACAAAACGCTCTCCTTTTCGCTATTTCAAAACGAGTCCGGACATCATCCGCTTGGCGGTGATGTTGTACGTCCGGTTCCCACTGTCGCTCCGGAATGTGGAGGATTTACTGCATGAGCGCGGGATCGAAATCAGCCATGAGACTGTGCGGTTTTGGTGGAACCGGTTCGGCCCGTTGTTCGCCGCAGAGATCCGAAGAAATCGGGTTCAGAAACTTCGTGCTCATTCGAATTGGCAATGGCATTTGGACGAGGTTCTTGTAAAGATTAATGGCGAGACGCACTATCTCTGGCGGGCCATTGATCACGAAGGGGAGGTGTTGGAAACTTATGTAACGAAGCGCCGTGATCGCAAGGCAGTATTGAAATTCCTACGAAAAACTATGAAACTCTACGGTTCACCACATGTGATCGTAACGGACAAGCTGCGATCATACGGTGCTGCCATGAAGGTCATCGGCAACGCGGAAAGACAGGAAA
>MAAC01009737.1_pt1 | contig 14757 bp, 13 predicted proteins | sample 1115981 | NCBI WGS metagenome assembly MAAC01 (sample SAMN04961126, study PRJNA320927) | seawater metagenome | isolation source: sample BD02T64 sea water enriched with oil for 64 days | place: USA:Gulf of Mexico | collected 2013-07-27 | reverse complement strand
GAGGCAGCCGTCTATTTCCTGACCAACAACAGCGAAATATGGAAGGACTGGATCAACGACGACGCGCGCACGAAACTGTCCGCGCTTCTTGGCGATTGATCTGAAACGACACTCTGGGGCGGTCCGGTGCATCAAGCACCGGGCCGCCCTTTCTAGGTAATCGACTCTAAAGAACGAAGGGCAGATGCAATCGCCCTCACGGGGGATTCATGGCAACATACGATTTTATCTTTGACAAACTCGGCTTGCGAGATTGGTGCGGCGGCGGAGATGGCGGCGACAGCGCCCCGATGTCGATGGCTGAACTGCTGGGTAAAACAACCGGCACCGCAGACGAGGTTTCGGCATGGGACACACCGTTTCCATCGCTCGACAATCTGCACGATGCCTGCAACGCAATCCCTCAGTCGCGCGATCTGACCACCGGGCTTGAGAGCGGGTTCTTAAACATCAAAGACAGTCTGAAGGTCGTCGTCGACCCTTTGACGCAACCCCTTAGCTGGGCGCTGAACGAAATGCTCTGGGTGATGCAGGCGGTGCCGTGGTGGATCATGATCCCACTGCTGATGCTGATCACCTTTGTGGTTGGGCGGTCGCTCAAGCTGGTCGGGCTTGTAGCGCTTTGTTTCGGGTTTCTCGCATTCGTCGATTACTACGATTACACCATGCAAACGCTGGCGATTATCTTTGTCTGTGCCTTCATATGTGTGCTTCTTGGGGTGCCGATAGGGATTGCAATGTCACGCAGTGACCGCACCCAACGAATTATGATCCCGATCCTTGATATGCTGCAGACCCTGCCGCCTTTTGTGTATTTGATCCCGCTGATCTTCCTCTTTTCGGTCACAGAACCAAAGCTGTATGGGATCGCGATCATTCTCTACGCCATCGTGCCCGTCGTCCGCTTGACCGACCTTGGTATCCGCCTTGTCGACAAGGATGTGATCGAGGCAGCCGACGCCTTCGGTATGACGAGCCGCCAAAAACTATTCGGGGTGCAAATACCGTTGGCGTTGCCCAATATCATGGCCGGCGTGAACCAAACAATCATGATGAGCCTCGCGATGGTCGTGATTGCCTCGCTGGTGTCCGCACCGGGGCTTGGGGTGTTGGTTCTGCGCGGTATTCGCAGTCTGGAACTGGGCGTAGGTCTGCTTTCGGGTTTGGGGATCGTACTGCTTGCGATCATTCTTGATCGGGTAACCAAAGCAGCGCTTGCGCGCATCAATGCCGGCCAGGCAGAATAAGGAAACGGACATGTCAGACGAAATTAAAATCAAAATCCGTAACCTGTTCAAGATCTTCGGCGATGACCCGAAAGCGGCGCTAGAGCATGTAAAAAATGGCATGGGAAAGACGGAGCTACTGGCCGAGCATAACCACGTTCTGGGGCTAAATGACATCAACGTCGATATACCCGCTGGTAAGACCACGGTGATCATGGGCCTGTCGGGATCAGGGAAGTCGACCCTGATCCGACACCTGAACCGCCTGATCGACCCGACCGCTGGCGAGGTGTTGGTCGGTGGCGAGGATATCTTGTCTTACAATGGCAAACAGCTGCGTGATTTACGGCAACATCGAATGTCGATGGTGTTCCAGAAATTCGCGTTGTTCCCCCACCGGACTGTTCTTGAGAATACCGGCCTTGCGCCGTCAATCGAAGGGCAAAGCCTGAAGAAGTACGAAAGCGAAGCACAAAAATGGCTCGCCCGTGTTGGCCTAGAGGGGCAGGGCGAACAATATCCCCATCAGTTATCCGGCGGGATGCAGCAGCGTGTCGGCATTGCCCGCGCACTGACCAGCAATTCCGACATCATGCTGATGGACGAGGCATTCTCGGCGCTGGATCCGCTGATCCGTACAGATATGCAAAACCTGTTGATCGAACTTCAGGAGGAGCTGCAAAAGACCATCGTCTTCATCACCCACGATCTAGATGAATCCCTCAAGCTAGCGGACCATCTGGTTATTTTGAAAGACGGTTTCGTGGTCCAACAAGGCGAGCCCCAGCATATTCTGTTGAACCCCTGCGACCCATACATCGAAGATTTTGTCAGCGATATCAACCGCGCCCGCGTTTTGCGCGTCCGGTCGGTTATGCGGAAAACGACCGACGTGACAGGCGAAATCAGCGGAGAAGTGGATCATAATGACAATTTGGAATCCTTGATTGAAAAATCAGGGGGTGACACGACCATCCGCTATCGTGTGATGAAAAATGGAAATCAAGTCGGAACCCTAGAGATGGCCGATTTGGTGCGCTCGCTGGTTCCAAAAGGGGGTTCTTCCGACCCTGACGCCGCACGTCGAACCGGATAACTCTATTTACAAAAGCGCCGACATACCGTGACGTCGTGATTGCTGGGTGCAGCAGAACGAGACGTGATTAGGTATGTAGAAATCGGATGCGCAGCCAGTAACATTTCTGAATGGCGTTTACATGATTGGCCCCTGCCGTGAACACCTTCTTATGTCGCAACATGATCGCTGGAATTAACCTTTATAGCCCTGTTGCATTCGGGACCATTAGGTGCAGACAACAGTTTTCATAGAGTTAAGTGCGAAAGGAATTTTTGAAATGGTCCCGGTTTTTCGTACAAGTTTGCGCCCAGTTTAACGTGTATCTGTCTAAGCCAGCCGCACCCACAGTAAATTGGTCAAAACCAGAGGCCTGAGAATACAACCGTCAGCCCGGCCGCGCAGAGCGCGATCGTCGGTAAGGGTCGGCGCGCTCCGATCAGACCGGATGAGAGTAACGTCAGACCCAATGCCACGCGCGCCGCCGTCAAGAGAGCGGCCAGTGGCGCGTCCGAAAGCCGCAGCATATCGGGATTGGCGACCATGCCCAACGGAATGATATAAAGCCCAATGCCAAGTGCCATTGCGGTCAGGGCGACCTTCAACCAGTTCTCGCCAATCATCCCCGCGGCAATGAACACTGCCCCGCAGACGGGGGGTGTGATCGTCGACAAGAGCGCGAACCAGAAGACAAAGAGATGTGCCTGAAGCGGTGAGAGGCCCAGCTCGATCAGCGCAGGTCCGGCGACCGAGACACAGATCACATAGGCCGCTGTGGTCGGCACCTCCATCCCCAGGATCAGACAGGCCAGCGCCGTCAGCAGCAGGGATGGCCACAAAAGGCCGCCTGACCCTTCAAGAATGAGCGAGGTGATTTTGACGCCAAGGCCGGTAATCGACAGCACGCCGATGATGATAGACGCGCACAGGATGATCGATGCGATCAGGGCGACTTGCCGCGCGGCGTTCAGAACGGCGCTTGCCAATCGGTCCGCGATTTGGCGCGGCAGGAAGGTTAGCTGCGCATTGAAAAACAGCAGCACCGTCGCCGCCAAAATTGCCATAGCTGCGGAATACTCGGGCGTGAACTGCGCAATGAACATTCCCCACAGAAGGACGGTGAAGGGCACGAGGAAGAACAGCGACGTGATCACCACCTCCCGCAGGGCAGGGCGATCGGCCTCGGCGATGCTCTGAAGCGCAAACCGCCGGGCATAGGCGTTGATGCCGACCCAGACTGCCACGAAATACAAAAGCGCCGGCAGGGCTGCGGCGGCCATAATCCCGGTGTAGGGCACGCCGGTAAGCTCAACCATGACAAAGGCGCCGGCGCCCATCAGCGGTGGCATGATCTGCCCGCCGGAGGAGGCCACAGCCTCGACCGCGGCGGCAAGGCGTTTGGGATAGCCAAGCTTTGTCATCGCGGGCAGGGTGATCGCGCCGGTGGAGGCGACATTCGCCGAAGCAGAGCCCGAGATGGAGCCGAACAGGGCTGATGACAACACCGAAACCTTGGCGGCACCGCCCTTCAGCCGGCCCGCTGCTGCTGCCGCAACGTTCATGAAACCCTGACCCGCTTCACCGGCGTTCAGGACCGCGCCAAAGATGACAAAAATCGCCACGACCGATACCGAAACCCCAGTCAGCGTGCCCCAGATGCCGCCCTCGGCAATGGTCAGCGTCCCGAAGAAACTTGCAACCGGCGTGCCAGAATGTCCGAACTCACCCGGAATATACTGTCCAAACAACCCGTAAAGCAGCGCGAGTGCCGCCACCAGCGGCAGCGGCCAGCCGATCACCCGACGCGCCGTTTCCAGCACCACCAAAAGCAGCGTCACCGCTACCGCGAGCTGAAATTCGCTTTCAATAAAACCATATTGATCCCCAAGCACATCGCTTTTGAAGGCCACCCAAAGTGCGGCGGCGACGCCGAGTGCCGCAAGAATACTGCCCGTGATCCGCCTCAGGGTCGTGCCCGCATCGAAAACCAAGGCAAAGGGCAGGATAAAGGCCATATGAAGCGGCCGGCTGATAAGGTTCGGCACCAGACCCGAGAATACCAGAGCCAAGTGATAGGCGACCAGCGCGACTGCGAGCACGATCCAGAAGCTCGCCGCCATTCGGCTCTTGGGAAGGTTTGTCATGTGGGGGAGATCCGGCTTTGCGTTGGGGCAGGGCGGCGCGGTTAACCCGCGCCGCGCAGCATATTATTGCGAGGCTGTTGTCGCGATCCCGGCTTCGTCATAATAGCGCCGCGCGCCGGGGTGCAGCTCGGTCGTGATGTTGCCCATCAACTCGGGCGTGACATTGCCCCACCAAGGCGAGGTGTCTGCCATCTTTGCCTTGTTTTCCCAATAGGTCTTGGTCAACTGATAGGCCGTTTCATCATCCATCTTAGTGGTGGTGAAGGCGGCAACGGGCAGGGAGGTCGTGGTCACATCCTGGTCTTGGCCCGCATAGGTCCCGGCGGGAATGACAATCCGCGTGCGTTTGGATTGGGTGATCTGGTCGTCAGTCAAAGAAATCACGGTGACAGGGGTCGAGGCTGCAGCCTCGACAACATTGGGTGCCGGGAAAGAGCCCGCCGTGACAAAGCCATCGATCTGCCCATTCTTGAGCGCGGCCACGGCGTTGCTTAGCTCAGCATCCGCAATCTCTACACTGTCCGTCAGCCCAAACATATCCAGATACTTCGCGCCCTCCGTCGCACCGAAAGACCCTTTGCCCAGCAGAATGCTTTTGCCCTCCAGGTCAGCCATCGACGAGGCACCGCTGTTCTGGGACATCACGAAGTGCATGGTCAGCGAGGGGATCGGGAATAAGGCGCGGATGTCGTCAAAGGCGGGGGCTGTCTTACCCTCAAACATCGCTTTGCCGTTTTGGGCCAGCCCGACAAGCGCTGGCGGCGTGGTAAAGACGTAGTCGGCACCGCGCGCACGCACTTCCATCACGTTTTGAACCGAACCTTGGCTCTCTTCCACCGTGACGGAAATGTCGCCGCCACTACCCGCTTTCATGGCTTCGGCAAGCTCCACGCCCATTTGATAGTAGGATGAGCCCGATTTAGCAGACTTATACGTCACGCGGGTTTCCGCGCTGGCCGTGCCTCCCACAAGCCCAACGGCGAATGCCGCGCAGATGGCTTTCCTTAATACATTCATGGTTTTTCCTCCCTCAAATTCAAAAGGCGACTCTATTCCCGCCGACTTACGCGCGCAAATGCCTTCGAAGCGCTTTGTGGCAGCACGACGTCGTTTTGTCGAGAATGCGGTGCGCTGTTGGTCGGATGGGAAGGGGGCACAGACGGGGCCTGACGAAGCCCATGCCCAATGATACCGCGCCCGTTACGCCTGTCTCCTCCCGTACGCACGATGAAATCAGAATACAAATGTCTCACGATGACATCGGGCCTCTTCGACGCCCAATGTGGTGAGGCATTGTTTCGCTCCCATTCATCAAGCGTCAGATCCACTCATGAACACTTCCTGTGCGTCGAGATCCGCAACGGATGGAATGTCGTCGATGCCCATGCGCCGTTCTTTGAGGTTCAGTATGTTGCCGGACACCGTTTTGCGCATACTATCTAGAGCGGGCCGTGCTGCGGCGGGGGACGGGCCCGCGGTTTGAAAGGCTACGATGCGGAGCTTCACGTGATCGGGTAGTGCGTCCTGCGGCACCCTGAAGTGGTGCAAAGCGCTGATGTCGTCATCCCGCCCAACAAACAGAAGCACGATGTCGGTTGTAATCTGATCCAGTCTCGCCCGCGCTACCTGCACGATCCCGTCCCACATCGACATAAAAGGCGTGATACCAACACCAACTGCGATCCACAGCATCGTTGGCAGGACGGTTGGCACCGTGCCGTCAGGCGCTTCCGTAAAACATTTAAATCCAGAGCCCGTGCCCTTAAAGGTGACCGGCAAGCGGTGCGCGATGAATTTATGGGCTTTGTCGTGCAGCACATTTGACAGCAACCCGCCCGATTTGCGGTTAACGGTAACGCTGACCTGATCGGTTGCGCGGAACGCCTTGGTATCCGGGTCAAACTCCGGCGCGCTTGAAAGCGTCCATGTGCGGATAAAATCCTCGTTCACCAAGTGGGGGATAGCGTCGTTCATGTGGCTGTAGCCGCGATCAGAAGGCCCGAGAAATCACAGACGCCGAATCCACCAAGGAAGGGCCGGTGATCGGTGATGAGAGCCGGAAATCGAATGTCCTGATAGTGTTGGACAGGGTTTGGGTTGAAACGAGCGTGGCCGAAAGCTCCTTTGAGTTGCCATCGGCCAAGGGGCGTGCCCTTTCTGTTCAAGTTCCCTCCGCAAGAGCTTCACCGGCGGATTATAGGGGGAGAGCTGCTCCTCGGACGAGAGTGTCAGGTCAAGCGCCGCCTTGACTAGAACCGCTCCCATCACCGTGATGCGTGTCAGCAACCTTGTGCGCGGCATATGAAAACGGTGGCAGCGCGTACCGCCAGGGCGAAGGCTTCACGCGGCCCTCTAAACTTCGACCATTACTTTGCCGCCAATACGGTGGACGATAGCGTCGGTGTCATAGACCTCTGCAAGCATTGCTTCGGTGACAACATCGGCGGGCGGTCCCTGATGGGTGATACACCCGTCCTTCATCGCGATGATTTCGTCGGCATATGCGGCAGCATAGTTGATGTCATGAAGAACAATCACGATCGTTCTGGAATGACGGAAGGCAAGGTCACGCAGCAAGCGCATCAGCCTGCGAGAGGCCGCGATATCGAGATTGTTCAACGGCTCATCCAGCAGAATATAGTCCGTATCCTGAGCAAAGGTCATCGCCACCTGCGCGCGCTGTCGTTGCCCGCCCGACAGGGTATCAAGGCGCCGTTCGGCAAGCGGCAAAAGGTCGAATGTCCGCAACGCGTCTTCGACTTTCTCGCGGTCTGCGTGGGTCGGGCGGCCCTTGTGATAGGGATATCGGCCAAAGCTCACCAATTCGCGCACGGTCAACATCGGTGCAGCGTCGCTGGTCTGGGGAAGAATAGCGAGCCGTCGCGCTAGCGTATCATTTGCACAGACGCCTATTTGCAAATCGTCCACCATGATACGGCCCCTTTGCAATGGGATCAGTCGCGCGACAAGCGACAGAAGGGTTGATTTTCCAGCCCCATTTGGCCCGATAAGCGCCGTCACGCCGCCCGACTGCAAAGTCACATCTATATCGCGTAGAACCGGGGTGCCGTCGCGGTCGTGGTTGAGGTCACGGATGGTGATCATCGGGGTTTTCTCCGTAACAAGAGGATCAGGAAAATAAGGCCGCCGAGCACATCAACAATCACGACCAGCGGAGTGGTGGCGTGTAACGCGCGCTCCAGCACTAATTGCCCGCCGACCAGCGTGATACCGGACACAAGGCCCGCAGCGGGCAGCAGGATGCTATGGGACATAACGGGTGTGATCTGCCGCGCAACGCTGACCACCAGCAGTCCGAGAAAGGCCATCGGTCCAACCAGGGCGGTGGAGACCGAGACAAGGATCGACACAAGGGCCAGCACCTGAAACAAACCGCGCCTTGGGTTCTCGCCAAGGTTTATCGCGTTCTCATCCCCCAGCGAGAGCACATCAAGCCGGTGCCGCATGTGCCACGTCGCAATTAGCGCAGTGCCGGTCAGTATGGCGGCAAGGGTCAAAAGCCCGGTCTCGACCCTGCCGAACCGCGCAAAGGCGTTTGCTTGCACGACCATGAACTCATTGGGGTCGATGACGCGCTGCAAGAAGCTGGTGAGCGCACGAAACAGCCCCGCGAAAATGATGCCGGTCAGGATCACGCGAAACAGATCGTGCCCGCCACGGCGCAAGAGCGTTCCAAAGAGCGCCAGCGCTGCCCCCATCAGCAAGAGCGTATTGGTGATGAATTGCGTGATCTCGGAGAGTTGCGTGAACTGTTGTCCGCCGAGAACAAAAACCAGCAGGGTCAGGAGTAGCAAATAAAGCGCGTCAAATCCCATAACCGAAGGGGTCAGGATATGATTGCGGGTGATCGTTTGGAAAAGCACAGTAGCGCTTGAAACGGATATGGCGACCAGCAGCAGGGCCATGAGTTTGTTCGCACGAAATGTCAGCACAAAGCCCCAATTCCCCCGTGTGCCCAAGCCGAGGTAAAGCGCAATGCAAAGGCACAGCAGCGCCAGAAGCCACCACAGACGTTTATGATACATGCCGATTGGACCCGTTCAGCAGCCACAGGAACAGCACGGCACCCACCACGCCAAACACTGTGCCAACCGGAATTTCGTAAGGATAGCGGATCACGCGCCCCAGGATATCGCACAGTAGAACAAGCGCGGCACCGGTCATGGCCGTCAGGGGCAGACTGCGGCGCAGATTGTCACCCGCCAGCCGCGCGGTGATATTGGGCACCACAAGCCCCACGAACGGGATCAGGCCCACCGTCACCACCGTCAACGCCGTGACAATAGAGATAGCCAACAGGCCCAGCACCATCGTCTGTGCATAGTTCAATCCAAGGTTGACGCTGGCGGTGCGGCCCATGCCAATGATCGTGAACTGGTCCGCCGCCAGATAGGCGAGGGCCGCGACAAACGCGACCAGCCAAAGCAGTTCGTACCGCCCTTGCAGAACGCCGGAAAACTCGCCGTTCATCCAGACTTCGACATATTGAAGCAGGTCCGCTTGATAGGCGACAAAGATGACTGCCGCGCCAAGGATACCGCCATAGATGAGCCCGACGAGGGCCACCAACAGGGGTTGCGTCGGGGGCAGGCGGTGTACGATTGCCAGAAACCCTGCACCCGCGGCAAGCGCCGTAAGCGAGGCAAGTATCATCTTCACGAAAACGGAGGCTGTAGGGGCAAACAGAGTCGCTATAAGGATTCCAAGCGCCGCGCCCTGACCCGTTCCGGCAGTCATCGGTTCTACAAAACGGTTGCGCACCAGCATTTGCATGATCGCGCCGCTGACGGCCAAGGCACCGCCTGAAATCACAACCGCGATGGTGCGCGGCCCGCGGCTCACCGCAATCAATTCCAATGCCTCGGGATCGGTCCAGAGCGTGGACCACGACAGATCGATCACCCCGACAAAAAGCGAGGCGATCGATAAGAAAGCAAGCAAACATGCAAGGGTCAGCGCCACGGATTTACGGCTCCGAAAGCGCGGCGTTGAGCTCGTCTAATGTGAGGTTCATCGAGTGAATGCCACCGCCCGCGATATAGATCGGCGCGGCGCTCAGAAACACCACCTGTCCTGTTCTCCACGCGGTCGTTTCGTGCACCAAGGCATTATCCAGTGTTGTCCGCGCCCCTTCGCCATCTTGGCCGATTGCGGCCATACGGTCGATCACCAGCAAGATATCGGGATTGGAATCGCGGATGAACTCAAAGCTGATCGCTTCGCCATGGTTGGCCTTTTGCATGCCTTCAGCAGCTTCGGGCAGACCAAGCGCCTCGTGCAGCCAGGCAAACCGACCACCGGACCCATAGGCGCTGATTTTAGGGCCATTCGTCATCACGATCAGCGCCGTGCCTTTGCCTGCAAGCGTCCGCTTGGTCTCAGCCAGTTTGGCTTGGAAATCGGCGATAAGTGCCGCGGCCTGATCTTGTTTGCCAAAGATATCACCATAGGCATCAAGCCGTGCCAGCCCTTCGCTGATTGTATCTTCCCAGATGGTCATATCGACCGTCGGCGCGATGCGCGCAAGTTCCGGCACCTGGTCGGAGCTCCGCCCGCCCGCGATGATCAGATCGGGGTTCATCGCGAAAAGCGCTTCATAATCAGGCTCGAACAAAGAGCCCACAACGTCGGTCCCAGCGGCAGCCTCTTCCAGATAGGGCAGGTAAACAGGGCGCACCAAGCCCTGCGGTTTCACGCCAAGTGCCCAGAGGCTATCGAGGGCTGCCAGATCGAATACCGCGATCGTTTCGGGGACAAGAGGGGCATCCACCACTCCGCGCGCAGTCTTGACGGGCACTGTTTCCGCAAGGGCGGGCGCGGCAAGCAAAAGGGTCATCAGGGCAAGTGGTTTGATCATAGCGTTGGCACTTTCATAACAGATAAGGGAAAGGCGGGCTGGCGTTTACCATGCCGGTACCTCGGTGTAGGACGTGCAGACAACTTGCAACCGGAGGGCGTGCTATGCCGACGACGACAGGGTTTTTTCAGACCGAGAGCGGCTCGAAATACTTGCAGCAGCTGTGCAAACATTTTGGGCATAAGGTCGAGACATCTTTTGACCCGCACAAGGGGTGGGTCGCCTTTGATATGGGCACAGCCCATATGACGGCCAATGAAGAAGGCCTGACCGTAACTGCGACGGTGAAAGATCAAGAAGCGGTTCGAGTGATGCATGATGTCATAGATCGTCACCTCGAGAAATTTGCCTTCCGCGAAGCCGATAAAAAGATGGTCTGGACGGTCGACTAATTTACCTGAAACAGGAATTCCCGGTGCCATTTGCGGCACCGGGAGCGGCGCAATACCCGCAGTCTCACCACGGTTCACCTGAGGATCAAAAAACGATCTCTGCGCTCAAACGGAGGGACCGGCCCGGCTCGTTCAGCGGCTCCACTTCACCCACAAACTCTTGTCCGTAGGTGGCGCGGTTGGTGTATTGCTGGTCAAAGAGATTGTTGACCTCGGCCCGCAGGGTCAGATTGTCCATTCGTTTCGGCGTGTATTCAGCGAAGACATTGGCAACCGTGTAGCCGTCAATCTCGGGTCCACGTTCACCTGTATCAGAGATATAGGTGTCGTCGAAATCAAACGCGACCTGAACATCACCGCCCAGTAGAACGCCGTTGTTCAGACGGTGCGCGACCTGGAAGGTCAGGAAGTCGCCCATAGGCATGGTCAGGTAGTTGCCGACGTAGGAGTCGGCAGACCGGCAGTTGATCTCAGTATCGATGCGGGCAAATCCAGCGCGGAAGAACCCGTTTTCCCACGCGGTGCCAATGCCGAGTTCAAACCCGCGCGCTTGTACATCCGCCGATAGGGCAGGACCACCGCCCCAGCTCGCCGCGCGAGCATTGTCGATGTCGGTCGCGAAAACCTTACCGTCAACGATCCACCCGCCGATGGCGTAGTTCGCGGCAATGTAAAGGTTGTCAGCAGTCGCTTCCTTGATCTCTGACGCGGAGTAGTCCCAGGAGGCGTTGAGGATATAGTTTTCCGCCAGTTCCAGCCCGCCCCAGACATGGGAATACCCTGCACTGACCGTCAGCGCGTCCGATATATCATATTCGCCCGAAATATTGGACGACACGCCGGATGCCGACTGTTTCGACCCATCGGTGCCTTCAAAGTCTTGGAAATCAGCCCGCGCCCCGAGGGAAAGCCGCGCTTTACTACTCAGCTCCATGCGTGCTTGGGCAAAAATGCCGATATTGGTTAGTTTTTCTTCTGGAGTCTCGCGGGCACCGCTCGCGAGAGCAAGATAGTCCAGGTCTGCCGTGTCAGAGTAGAAATCCAAACCCGCATTAAGCTCGCCCCAGCTAAGAGAAAATCGGTTCGAGAGCTCGCCGTTTAAGCTAACCGTTTCGCCCTGTGTGATCGAATTGGTTGACAGGTCCGACTCGTCATTGACCAGTTCGGTGCCGCTATAGGCCAGCCGTACGGTAGGGTTCCACATGGCTGTGGGCGAGGTATCGCTGTAGCTCAGGACGATATTGGTGCGCTGCAGATCGTAGGGGCGCTCTGCCGGAAGAGGGCGGCCGCCGAAAATCGTACCGATATTTGCGCGATAGGGGCGGAGCTCGTCATCAACCACACGCTCGTAGGACAGCTCAACCCGATCGCCGCTTTGGGCTTCATACGCCAGTTTACCAAGCCCGCTTAGCAAGTCGGTGCCGGAACCGATGATATCGTCCCCGTTGCCATCCTCGCGCACGTCACCGTTGGCAACTTTTGCAAAGCCAAGATATTCAAAGCCGCCAGCACGACCGTAGAGCGTCAGGCTATTTGAAAAGATGTCGCCATTGCTATCGTATTCAAACTTGTAGCGCCCACCAAAGGTGTCATCTTCAGCAAGCAGGTCGCTCGCGTCTTTTGTCTCATACGCCAGCGCACCACCCAAGGCACCGGGACCTGCATCGGCAGGGGCCACGCCGGGATCAACGCGGGCAGCTTTCAGCAAGGCAGGATCGATCAACGTGGTGGTGTTGTGGTGGAATACCTTGTTGTTCTGCCGCGCGCCGTCAATTGTGATGGCAAGGTTGTTTTCCTCAATTCCGTTCACATAAACCTTCTGCGACATCGGAATAGAGCTGCCTACGGCAATCGTCGGCTCCGCCACGAAAAGCTCTGATAGATCGGCCGGGTTGCTAAGGGCCAAGCCCTCGCTCGAGACAGAGATAGCGTCTTCTTCCATCCCCGGCACACTCGGCATCTCGAGCACGATCGTGCCCAGAAATGCGTCATCATTATTGCTCTGCGCTTGGCCCGCGGCAGGTATCAACCCCGCAGCTAGGCAAGCAAATGCACGTGTCGTTTTCATTAATATTCCCCTTAACAAAATGGCGCACAACCGGCAAATGCGGCCGCTCAAAATACTCAGGGATGATTCCTTATATAAATTGTCAGGAATCTCAAGAGGGATCGTTAGTGCTGACATGATAGCACATAATCCTATGTAGCCGCAAAGCGATAATGTCACCCGTGAGCAAAGCAGAAGTGTCACTCTCCTCGCAAAACGATGTGAGGATGAGCGGACATGGGATGGTTGATGATGAGCGAGCGCGAGTTGAACCGTGTGGAAGTATTGGCGCAGGTCGATGATGGTCGGCTGAGCGTCGACAACGCGGCGAACATGTTAGATCTGACGCGTCGGCAGATATTCCGGTTGCTGAAGCGGTATCGTCAGGATGGCGCATCGGCGATCCGGCATAAGGCGCGTGGGAAGTCTCCGAACAACCTGATCCATCAGGCCAAACGGGATTATGCGCTCGGACTGATCAAGGAGAACTATCCGGATTTCGGGCCGACGCTGGCCGCCGAGATGCTGGCTGAACATCACGGGTTTAGAGTCTCGCGTGAGACGCTGCGCAAATGGATGCAAGACGACGGTATCTGGCTGCCCCGCAAGCAACGCCGCAGGTTTCATCAGCCCAGATTGCGCCGGGAATGTTTTGGTGAGTTGATCCAGATTGATGGCTCAGATCACCGTTGGTTCGAGGATCGGAATAAGCCCTGCACCCTGCTCGTCTTCATTGATGATGCCACCAGCACGCTCATGGAACTTCGGTTCGTGAAATCCGAGAGTACGTTCAGCTATTTCGAAGCACTGGAAAGCTATCTGCTCGCACATGGTCGCCCTGTTGCTTTCTACAGCGACAAACACACTGTGTTCCGTGTGGCCAAGGACGACGCCAAAGGCGGTGCGCGCATGACCCAGTTTGGGCGTGCGCTGAACGCGTTAAACGTTGAAATTTTATGCGCCAACAGCTCTCAGGCCAAGGGCCGCGTCGAACGCGCCAACCGCACATTGCAGGATCGTTTGGTCAAAGAACTACGCCTTGCTGGTATCTCGGACATGGAGGCTGGGAACGCCTATTTGCAAGGCTTTAGAGAACGCTTCAACGCTCAATTCGCCAAAGTTCCGGCCAAGCCTGATAACCTACACCGCGCCTTAAATGTCGAACCAGATCGGCTTGATGATGTGCTATGCTGGCGCGATACACGTTATGTCGGCAAGCAGCTGACGTTTTCCTATGACCGCAAGCGGATCATGCTGGAAGAAAGCGATGTGACACGCGGGCTGGTTGGCAAATACGTTGACACCTACGCCTTCGTGGATGGGCGGTTCGAAGTCCGCTCAAAAGGCCGATCGCTGCCCTACAAAATCTTCGATATGGATCAGCGCGTGACCCATGCGGCCATCACCGACAACAAGCGCCTTGGTGCCGTGCTCGAGCATATCAAAGAGATGCAAGATAAGGCACCGCCAAAATATCCAGTCAGGACAAATTCTGAGAAGATGGGCTATAAATCAAACGGCAGACGTCCCGGCCGCCCCTCCGGATCACGCACCAAAAAGACGATTGTGCAGGCGGCAAAATAAGCTCAGAATTGACGCTATGAATGCTGAAGAAGATCCCGAGATCATCATGTCCGATCTGTGTGCCGACGTTGAGGTCGACGGCCATTTTCTGACGGTCGATATCTACAAAAGCGATATCGATCCTGGTTGGATTCTGGAAGTCATCAATGAGTTCGGCACGTCTACCGTCTTCGATGACCCGTTCCTGGCTGATGGCCTTGCATGGCAGCAGTTTGAAAAGACCTTGCATGAAGAAGGCCTCGCTGCATTCCTCACCAAAAAAGAAAAACGCCAGCTTTTCCACTGACCTTCGCAAGGCTTACCAGCCCTACGATATATGAGGCCTCCGGGCTGCTAAGCCTTGCTACCCTCAGCGCTTCAGGTGACACTTCTGCTTTGCCCAACCGGTGACATTTCTGAATGGCGTTTACA
>MAAC01008190.1_pt1 | contig 14760 bp, 7 predicted proteins | sample 1115981 | NCBI WGS metagenome assembly MAAC01 (sample SAMN04961126, study PRJNA320927) | seawater metagenome | isolation source: sample BD02T64 sea water enriched with oil for 64 days | place: USA:Gulf of Mexico | collected 2013-07-27 | reverse complement strand
TGCAAGCACCGCTGATTTCAGAAATAGCGACTGCAAATACAGCAGCAAATATTCAATTGGGCTTACATCGTATTGGGGCAACCACAAGAATAGGGTCGGCTTGGTCTAATGGTTTTCCAGACCGTTCAAGGCAGCTAGTCATTGCAGAAAACTTTGAGCAAAGTACACAACTAAATACCAAAGAATTGGAAGTGAATAATGGGGTAAGCCTCACCATTACTAACAATTTATTGGTGGTTTCTGATGCGCTTGTAAATAATGGAACCCTGCGAATGGCCGGTACTTCGCAGCTCGTACAAACACACACCAATACAACGCTTGTAAGTGGCGCTGGGAATTTACAGATAGATCAATTTACAACCTTAGCGAGTATTTATCGATTTAACTATTGGACTGCACCCGTTGTTGAAAATGGGAGTTCGACTTTTAGCATAGGTGCAGTACTAAAAGACGGAACCATACCCACATCTTCAAGTTCTGCTATTATAGATATTAATTTTGTAGGTGGCTATGATGGTGCAAATACAAGTCCTATTTCGATACCTACGTATTGGTTGTATAGTTATACCAACGGTGGATGGGATAGAACAGGGAACACAGGGGACTTAAATCCAACTGATGGGTACCTTTTAAAAGGACCTGGTGTTGCACAAAACTATACCTTTACTGGAGCTCCAAATGATGGAGTTATAACAACTGTTATTGCTGCAAGTGCTAGTAAACTACTGGGAAATCCCTATCCGTCTGCATTAGATGCTACCAAGTTTATACGCACTAATACCGCTGTAATTGACGGTACCTTGTATTTCTGGGAGCATACTGGAGAGCTAGCAACAAATACAGCAACTGAAGGACACAATAGTGGTGGTTATTTAGGTGGCTATTCTACGCGGAATTTAACTATGGGAATTGCTGCAAATACTGTAGTAGAAGGAACTGGAGGATTGGGAAATGCTACCTATCGAGCTCCTGGTAGATACATTGCGGTTGCACAAGGATTCTTTGTTGGCGGTTCAGAAACAGGTGGGAACATTGTCTTTGACAACAGTCAACGCATATATCAACCGCTTAATGGTTCAAGTTCCATCTTTTTTAAAGGAAAAGTTGGCGCCACCAAAACGCTAAAAAACACAGAACTTCCCATAATTAAGTTGGGTTTCGAATATACAAATACAGAAGGGCAGACATTACATCGCCAAATAGGGATTTCATTTAAAGAAGGGAATACGGATGCTTATGAAAGTGGGTATGATAGTGAGATTTATGATTTAAATACAGCTGAAAATGATATGTATTGGAATTTTGGAACGGATAAAAATTATGTGATTGCTGGAGTAGAAGCATTTAATATAGGGCTTGAAATTCCGTTGACTCTGCAAATAATATTAGAAACACCAGTAACCATAAAATTAGACGCTTTTGAACATATTGAAGAAGCTATTTGCTTATATGATGCCCTCACAAATACGACTACAGATTTGAAAAAAGAATCAGAAATCCGCTTGTTATTAGCAAAAGGAACCTATACCAATCGTTTTTATTTGAGTTTTAAAAAGGCAACTTTAGGCATAGAAGAACAAACGTTAACGGATGAGATACAGCTGTATTATTCTAAAAATAACAGTGCCTTACATCTCAAATCTAAAAAAGGAGAAATTCAAAAAGTGACACTCTATAACCTGATAGGGCAAAAACTCCAACAATGGCATATTAAAAACAGCCTTCAAACAAACTTAAAGCTTAAAGTGAACACACTTCCAATGGGGCTTTATATCGTGAAAATAAAAACGAAAGCAGCGGTCCTTGTTAAAAAGATAGTCATACATCGATAGCATTGTTCAAATGGCAAAGCGCCAATAGATACCATTTTTAACAAGGACTAGGATGATAATTGATAGATACTATGAAAGAGATATTATATAATTTGAGAATGATGAAACCACTTTTCATTTTTTTTTATGTCAACGCATGGAGTTGGCTAAGTCGTACATTAAAAAAGAACCAAGTACTAATTGTAGTACCCGTTGTTTTTTTAGTGTCAAAAAAGGCTGCACACATGCAAAAAATAGCCTGTCATGAACTATAAAAACATACTCTTTCTGTTTTTCTTTTTTGTTATGAATATAATACAAGCACAAACTATACCGCTTCCTGCGGCAGAAGGTTGGAACACTATTGTTTCTTCTACTTGTTCTTTTTGGAATTCAGCAATTTTAGGTACTGGAGTAAATGATAATCCAGTAGAAATCGGTGTCAATTCTAATGGAGCTGTTGTAGAAGGTGCCTTTCAAAACAGATGGAAGAATGGTACTGGCATAGATGCTTATATATTAACCTATTTCCATGCTACAAATTATACAGTACAACTGAGGTTAAGTGACGGTTCTCTTACATCGGAAGTCGCATATGATATAAGTACCGCCATTCAATTACCAATTGAAACAGTGCTACATTATACCTGTAGTAGTGTGTCTTCGGCTACTCGTGATGAAGAAAAATTTTATACCCCCATTGATTTTGCAGATTTTATAATTGCTTCAGATTTAACAGTAGTAGGGTCAAAAGTAACCCTTGGCGTGAGTACAGGCCACTCAGATATTTCGAAGTTTGTGATCACAGAAAATGCCATAGCCTGCAATGCAGGCGGAGAAGTTCCTGTATTGAGTAGTACCACGATAAGTATTGCATGTGGCACTACTACAAACTTAAATAGTATTAGTGTGAGCAGCCCACCTATAAATACAACGATTAGTTGGCATACAGGAGCAGTGCCCACCGCAGCAAATACACTATTAGATGTAACTTCGGTTACTGCAGGATCTTATTATGCATCTTTTTACGATGCAGTAAATAACTGTTACAGCCCTTCGGCCTTGGTAGAAGTATCCAATCCTAATCTGCCAAGCCTCACAATAGAAACGCAACCCATATTAACACAAGGAGAAACTTTGACCAATATAGCATACATAAACCCAATAGAAAATCCCAATGAATATAGTTTGGATTTTGACGCAATAGCAGAGGCTGCAGGTTTTGTAGATGTTGTTTTAGAATCACTTCCTGCCAGTGCTATAGACGTGGTGGTGCCATCAACTATAGCTGCAGGCGTATATTCTGCTAATTTAACAGTTTTAAATACCTCGTCTAGTTGTCTTTCTGATGGCATCCCTGTTAGTGTGACCATTCTGTTAGATACTGACGGAGACGGGATTGCAGATATTCTTGATATAGACGACGATAATGACGGAATATTAGATGAGGTAGAAAATGGGGTTATTGATGGGTTAAGCGCATCTAAAGCATTTACAAGTTTGGGTATGGCACAAAATGTTAGCAATGCAGGGGTCTATTATTTTAATCTTTCGGGTACAGATTTTAGTACTTATGTAGATGCAAATGGTTATGTACAGGTGGCTATTGATTTTGGAAATGGAGTTGGGAATTTACTTCAAACGATAAGTTTAGATAACAATGTGAGAGGTGTTTTAACCCCGGTTGTTTTGGCCAGTTTAATAGATGCCAATGAAATTAGAATAAGTGCCAGCAACATGGGAGCAGTCACAGATGTACTAGATATTACAAGCTCTAATGCTACCTTATTACAAAGGATACGCAACAATCAATCTTTGCATACAGGAACTGCTGACAATGCGATAAATGATGGTTGGATAGGGACTTCTGCCGTTGCAATAACTAGTGATGCTTCTTGTACTACTAGTAATGGGAATTCTTTGCCTCAAAACATTGGGCATTTGTGTGGCGTTTCTACGGGTTTACATTGGATACCAAATGGAAATCGTCAAAGCATAAGGCATGACGAAGGAGAAATTAGTGCTACAGAAAGTATGCAGCTATGGGTACGAGCTGCGCTAGTAGCCATCCCCTCAACAGCCATAGATGTAGATGAAGATGGAATCAATAATGCGATAGATTTAGATTCAGACAACGATGGAATTCCAGACAATATAGAAGGGCAATCTACTACGGCCTATGTTGCAGCTACTGGAAGTGTAGGTGCCAATGGCTTGTATAATGTGTACGAAAATAATGATACCACTAGTGCTACAAGTTTTATGGTAACCAATACAGATGGAACAGATAGCGCAGATTTTTTAGATACAGATTCAGACAATGATGGCACATTAGATGGTGTAGAAGCAAACCTCGATGTAAGCGGTGTTGTTGGTAACAACGGTCTTGATAATGCCATAGATAACGGAGATACTTATATTGATGTAAATGGTGGTGGCGAAGTTGATTGGAGAGATTTTTTTGCTGTTTTTGTAGACACCGATAATGATGGGGTTCCTGATGCTATAGATGTAGACGATGATAATGATGGTATTTTAGATGTAGATGAAAATGCCTCTTCAGTCCCTTTAGGAGCTAATGGATATTGGTCTTTTGATAATTCATCTGATGATAATTCTGGCGAAAATCATAATTTACAAAACATAGTTTCACCCTTATATTCAACAAATAGTTTAAAAGGAACTCATGCACTGGATTTTGATGGTTCTTATATACTTCAGTATAGTAATGGGACTTTTTTAAATGAGGCTATTGATAATTTCACTTATAGTTTCTGGTTGTATCCCCGAACATTTGCCGGTTCTCAAATGGTTGTTGATGAAGGAGGTTCTGGTAATGGGTTTGCGATTGTGCTTGATGGGAATACACTTCGGTGTTTTGTAGGTGAAGGAAGCTCTTTAGAAACAGATAGCTTTGCACTAGATTTTACAAATGCTTGGTACCATGTAGCAGCAATATATGCTAATGGAGATCTTACTTTTTTTGTAAATGATAGGGCTTCTTCTGTTCTTAACACAGGGTTAGGACAACTTGATGCTCATGGGGATCCAAGTGGTTTAGGTGGAGTAAATGCATCTGATAGATCGGGACTGAGTAATTTAGTTAATTATAATGGGCTTATTGATGAGTTTTTTCATTATCCAGTAGCTTTAAGTGTTGCAGAATTGGATGATATTCGAGTCAATGGATTAAATAGAAATAATGATGTTGATATAGATGGAATCATGGAATTCCAGACAATATAGAAGCACAAACCACTATAGGGTATATAGCACCTAACTCAGACAATGCCGCTACCTATTTATTAAATAATGGATTGAATTCAGCTTATTTAGGAGGGCTAAGTCCAGTAAATACAGATGGCTCAGGAGAAGCAGATTTTCTGGATGTAGATAGTGATAACGATGGTGTATTTGATATAGTGGAATCTGGGAGTGGACTTACAGATGCGAATTCTGATGGAATGACTGATGATTTTGTAGGGATAAACGGTTTGGGTAATAGCTTAGATAATGGAGATACCTATGTTGATGTAAATGGAAATTTTGACGCCACCCAAACCAATAACTTCCCAGATGCAGATGGAGATGTATTGACTATTGGCGATGTAGATTATAGAGATGCAGATGCCGATAATGATGGGCTTGATAACGCCATTGATATTGACGATGATGACGATGGAATTTTGGATGTTGATGAGGTAGATGTTAAAAATGGTTTAACTGCAGTGAATGCCTTTACAAGTGTGGGTATGGCTAGAAACGTAACAAGTGCCGGGGTGTATTTCTTTAACCTTTCTGGAACTGCTTTTAGTACCTATGTAGATGCCAATGGCTATGTGCAGATTGCAATAGATAATTCAGGAGTATTACCACAAGGTACTTCTCTGAATAATTTAATATCTGGAATTTTAGGACCGGCTGCGTTGGCTAGTTTTACAGACATCACCGAGGTTAGAATTACCGGGGAACAAGCAGGAGCTGCAACGCCTCTTTTAGATATTACAACGAGCAATAGTATCCTATTACAAAGAATACGTGATAACCAAACACTGCATAAAGGACAAATAGATAATGCTATTAATAATGATTGGGTTGGTACAGCATCAACCGCCATAACCACAGATGCAACCTGTACTAGCTCAAACGGTAGTTCTTTGCACCAAAATATAGTGCATCTCTGTGGATATGGCTCTGGGATGCACTGGATTCCTTCCATAGGTTACCGTTTGATTCGACTGTCAGAAGGAAATGTAACTGGCATAGAAGGAATGCAATTGTGGGTTAGAGCAGATGCTGTGGCTCTTGAAATTATTGATGCAAATAAAGATACCGATGGCGACGGTATTATCAATTCGCTGGATTTGGACTCTGATAATGATGGAATTCCAGATAATATTGAAGGGCAGACTACCACAGGATACATAGCACCACAAGGTATTGATACAGACAATGACGGTTTAGATGATGCCTATGATCCAGACCAAGGAGGTACTCGGATAATCCCAATAAATACGGATGGCATTGATGTAGTGGATTATTTAGATTTAGACGCTGATAATGACGGAATTCCAGACAATATAGAAGCACAAACTACCAGAGGGTATATTGGGTCAATTGGTGCAGATTCCAATGGCAATGGCTTGGATGATAGCTATGATGCAAACAATGCAGGAACAGCAATTTTACCCGTAAATACAGATGCAACAGACCTACCAGATTATAGAGATTTGGATAGTGATAATGATGGTGTTTTTGATATTGTAGAATCAGGGAGTGGTCTTACAGATGCCAATGCTAATGGAATGACTGATGGTGCTGTGGGAATAAATGGGTTGGACAATAGCCTAGAAGTTGTAGATGATTATACCGATGTAAACGGAAGTTTTGACAATACTCAAACCGATAATTTTACAGACACCGATGGGGATGTATTGACTATTGGAGATGTAGACTTTAGAGATGCGAGGCTAAGTGGTACACCCATGATTACCCAAACTTACCATTATGAAAATGATAGATGGATAGAAATAACCAATGTACATGCCACCAATGAAATTGAAGCAAATGCGATACATTTAATACGCTATTCAAATCTAACTGGAGATCAAACAGGCGTACTGCCCAGCGCAACATATACCTATCCTGTTGCATTAGCTGAAGGGGAGTCTGTTTTAATAAAAAATTCGACGGCCATCAATACAAACACACACGCCGGAGCTGCCATCATAACCAACAATGCCATGGCTACTTTTGATGATGGCAATGATGTTTTTGTATTGTCTAGGCAAACAAATACCTTGGCTTACGAACATCGTTATGATGAAATCTATGGCATAGAAAATAGTAGTTCCTATGTTCGGAATGATGATGCTGTTATTCCGGATAAAACCTATAATGAAACTAATTGGACGGTCTTTGTAAACAATTCTTTAAATCCAACAACCAATCCACCAGAAAGGCATCATGAAGCGCCCTTGGTTACAGAAATACCAACGGCCAATGCTGAAGCAAATATTCAATTAGGCTTGCACCGTATTAATTTTGTTTTTAGGCTTATAGGTACTTGGCATAATGGAGTTTCAGACCGGTCTAGAAAAGTGTATGTTTTTGAAAACCATGAAGAGAATACCAATTTCAATGCCAGAGAATTATATGTCCAAGCAGAGTTTACCATAAACAATGCTGCACTTATAGTTTCGGATTCAATTAGATTAGTTGGTGGGGCCATTCGATTGGCAGGGACTGCACAATTGATTCAAACACATTCCGAAACAACAAGTGTCTTAAGAACATCGGGAGCCCTATTCATAGACCAAGAAAGTCTAACCGCAAGTATTTACAGGTACAATTATTGGAGTTCGCCAGTGGTAGAAGGTGGTACAAATACATATAGCATTGGGGCCGTTATGAAAGATGGAACGCTCCCTACGACTCCAACTTCTACAATTGTAGATATTAATTTTATAGGAGGCTATGATGGCGCAAACACCAGTCCCATCTCTATTGCCAGCTATTGGTTGTACAATTATTCTAATGGAACTTGGAATGCTACAGGAAATACTGGAGTATTGAATAGAGCAGATGGCTATTTATTAAAAGGACCTGGTATTGCTCAGAATTATACTTTTGTGGGGATACCAAATGACGGGGATATTACTACTACAATTGAGTCAAACAACCATAAGCTTATTGGAAACCCGTATCCTTCAGCTATAGATGCTACCAAATTTATCCAAGACAACATTGCTGTAATTGAGGGAACCTTGTATTTCTGGGAACATACAGGAGAACTAGAAACAAGTACTGTAACAGAAGGGCATTACCGAGGAGGTTATTTAGGCGGCTATGCAACACGTAATTTAGTAATGGGCACTGCAGCCACTGAAGTTTCAGAGGGAACCGGAGGTTTGGGGAGTGCTAGTTACCAAATACCTGGTCCATACATTGCGGTTGCCCAAGGTTTTTTTGTAGAAGGATCTGCAACTGGAGGAACCATAATTTTTGATAATAGTTTACGAATATATCAACCTGTAACTGGCTCAGGAACGAATTCTGTGTTTTTTAAAGGAAAAAATAAAAAAGCAGAATCGTCTAATCTTCCTATTGTAAAGTTGGGCCTAGACTATACAAATACAGAAGGGCAGACCTTACACCGTCAAATAGGAATTTCATTCAAAGAGGGAAATACCTATGGCTATGAAAGTGGGTATGATAGTGAGATTTATGATTTAAATACAAGTGAAAATGACATGTATTGGAATTTTGGTGACGCTAAAAACTATGTGATTACTGGAGTAGAAGCATTTAATGAAACATTGGAGATTCCCATTACAATACAAATAAAATCAGAAACACCTGTTGCTATTAAATTGGATGCTTTTGAAAATATTCAAGGCCCAATTTCTTTGTTCGATGCTCTTACACATACGTTTACAGATCTGAAAAAAGAATCAGCAACCTTAGAATTGTCAAAAGGAACTTATTCCAATCGTTTCTATTTGAGCTTTAAAAAAGGAACGCTCTCGGTGGCTGATTATAGCCAAAAGGATCGTATGCAACTGTATTATTCTAAGCTAGATAATAGGTTGCAGCTTGAAACAAAAAATGAGCTTGTCAAAAAAGTAATTGTGTACAATAACATAGGTCAGCTGTGTCAACAATGGAAACTTGACTCGAACAAAAAGTATCGATTTAGTTTGCCATTACAAGACCTTGCAATAGGGATGTATATAGTAAAAGTTGAAACAAATGCAAGAACGATTACAAAAAAAATAATGATTGGCCATTAAATAAAAAGAGGTGGTTTAAGTACATAAAATCAGTGAGCTACACATTGGGTTGACTGAGTTAATTGGTGTAGAGTTTATTTACAAGTAGAAAGTATACATAAAAAAGGCTGTTGATGAAGGGATTGTTTTTTATTGGACTATTGATAAGTAGTTATTTTATTGTTGTAGGTGTTTATAGAAAAAACCACCTACTACTATTGGGGGCAACCTTAAGTTGTCTTACTTTCTTAGCCATTTCTCAGGTGCATATTTATACGACTCCACAAGTAGACCTATGGAGAATATTTCCTGTTCATTGTATGTATTTGTCTCTGCCTGTTTTTTTGCTCTACCTGAAAAAAACATCCATAAGTCCCATACAGAAAAGAGATTACAGCATTTTAATTCCGGGTGTTTTAGAGTTGTTCTATGTCTTTTATCTATGGTATGAAAAAGATACTTCAGAAATATGGACCTCTTTTAGTTGGAAACTGTACATGCTTTTCGCCTTCTCATTCAATGTGTTTCTTGCGTTGTTTGGTATCTGTAAGCTAAAGAATCATTTTAAAAACAAGTATTTTATGTATTCTTATTACGGTAAGAGACAACTAAAATGGGGAAAGAAAATTTTAGTATCGGTTGTGATCTATCTAGTCATCCTAATAAATTTATATCTTTTGGGATATACAGATTTGGTTGTTTTTTTTAACAATTGTTATAACTTTTCGCTGTTAATTTTCCTTTATTATGTCGGGTTTTCCACGCTGAAAATAGCTGATTTTGAAAGTAAGTCAGATTATAAAGATGTGTGTAAGATAGAACTGTACAAAATATTGAACCGGATAAAACAACATTTGTTTAATACCGAAGACTATTTGAAAAGTAATTTTACGCAAATAGATTTATGTAAAGCACTAGATCTTACGCCTCATAAGGTTTCTACAGTGATTAACACGTTAACAGATAAGAGCTTTAATAGTTATATCAATAATATCCGCATTCAAAAAGCCATAATATATTTGAATGATGAAAAATACCATCATTATACCATTGATGCCATTGCTAAAGAAGTAGGATTTAATTCTAAAACGGTATTCTACAGAGAATTTAGAAAAAGTACAAGTTTTACCCCGTTACGCTATAAAAAGTTATTTCTAAAATAAAGAGCTGCAGCACATTTTAGGGATTGGGAGATTTATGAATACTATCGTGAACGCATAATAGTGGCATAAAGAGCTTCAAAAGAGCCTTAGGATTTCTAAAGTTTTATACAGCGCTCATTATTTGATTTATTAACAGGATGATGAGTTTAAATTTGTTCACATTTCTAAAATGTGAACAAATTTGAGACCTTTTTCACTTGTTAGAAGATTAAATATATAAACCTTTGTGCGAGAGTTTGATAGCTGGCTGTTGTTCTTGATGCCTTGGACGATGTTGAAAAAAGAACAACAGCTAAATTATAAACTTCATAAGAATGATGCACGAGTACTAAATAGTTAATGTGATGACAGCCAAAAAAAATAATATAAAAATGAGGTTTTTGAATATGTTGAGATGGGTAGTGCTGTGTATCTTAATCGCAAACACAAGTACATTGTATGCGTTTAAAAACAATAGACCTTTCAGATATCTTATACATGTAGTTAATACGCAATTGCAGTTTCAAAACATTGATAAGACAAAGAGGAGAAGTTATGAGTTGCCCTTGAACGATGGAGACCTCACTGTTTTTATTGAAGCAAATACATTTAAAAAGTTGATAAACCCATATCCTTCTAATTTAAATGCGCTAAAGTTTCTGGAAGACAACAAAGAACTGTTAGAAGGAAGCCTGTATTTTTTAGCATTGAATAGCTCGGGAAAACATCCTAGTTTTTCAGTCCAAAATTTGGTAATGAACGTTACAACCACAACCAAACATTCTTTTGTAAGAAGAAAGGGGAGTGAAATAAAAAGGAATGAAGCCATTGCTATCGGTCAGGTTTTTTATGTGATGGCAAAGAGGCAAGATGGGTTTGTTAGTTTTAATAACAGTCAACGAGTATGGAGAAATCTAAAAGAAAATCAGAGAATTCCAATGCTTAAAATTGGTCTCGATTACGTCAATAATAGTGGTGTGCTAATGCATAGGCAGCTTGGAGTTTCTTTTAAAGAAGGAAATTCGGACACCTATGAAAGTGGGTATGATAGTGAGTTCTATGATTTGCATACCCATGAAAATGATATGTATTGGGACTTTGGAAATGGTAAAAAGTATGTAATCGCAGGACTGAAAAACTTTGATGCTCGTTTAGAAATTCCTTTGGTACTCCAAATAAAATCAGAAGATACCATTCGGCTATTCCTAGATCAGGTTGAACATATAAAGCAAGCCGTGTATCTGTATGATAGGGTTACTCATAATAAAGTGCAGCTAACTGAGTTGGGAGTTTCTTTGAATATTGCAAAAGGAACCTATACAGATCGGTTTTATATTGGGTTTCATTCACGATTATTTACGGTGACAGAAGCATTGGAACGACAAATTAGGGTGTCCTATTTAAAAAAGATACATGCTATTAAAATATATTGTGACACAGGATTAGATTTTAAACAAGTGACTTTATTAAAAATATTAGGAAAGGAGGTGGCGCATTGGAAAGGAGAGCAATTGGTGAAAAATGCCCTCTGTTTACCTGCTGTAGCGTTAAAACCAGGAGTGTACTTGGTGAAAATTGAAACAGGTAAAGGAGTTGTTGTGAAAAAAATAGTAGTTAAAAATGAATAGAATGGTGAGAGAATAATTGCGATGAAATGAATGCTTATTATGAACCTTTTGTTGTGGTTCTAAATGTGAGTTTTTTATGGGGAAACTAAGATGTGTTCCTCTTTAAAATTAGTTTGAAGTCCCTCTAGAACTGAAAATTGCATTTAGAACACATACAAAGTAAATTAGAAGGTATGATGTATGTTCAATTTCCTCCACCCCCGGTTCCTCCACCGCCTCCACCAGGATTGCCCATCGATGATGGGTTGTGGATTCTGGTATTGATTGCTGTGGTGTATGCCGTTAGAATTATGAATGCGAAGAATAAGAAAAATGTTAGCCCAAAAAAATAAGTGCTATCTGAGTGTACAGGTTAATTTAGGGGGACCTGTAGCTTAAATAGGGTAGTAGCTTATTTGGTCAAAATAGGTTTTGTGGGAGAAAGAAGGATTTCGAGATGTCTTTTTATTGCATAATTAATTTTCATTTGTTACATATGAAAAACCTATTTAGGCTGACATTTATCCTTTAGACATATGTGCTTGTTACAGAAAAAAAATGGTAAAAAAATTGTTATAAAAAAGATAGTTGTTTTTAGATTAAAGTGGAAGTTGCTAGAAAAAGGATGCTTAGCGAAACAACTGTTATTTTGATTCTAAACGTGAGTTTTTTAAAGATAGGAACTAAGATGTATTCCTCTTTAAAAATTAGTTTTAATTCTCCCTCAAGAATTGAAGATTGCGTTTAGAATCTTATATAAAGAGATAGGAAATAGGGAGTTATTTATTGGTTTTACAATTCATTGGTGCGCATAAATAGATTATGGTATGGGGGTTTTGGAATAGCTAAAGTTGGAATTATCCCTGTTGTATTTTGATAATAGAGTACATGTTGGACTGGTAGTGTTATGTGGTTAAGAGTATGTTCGGGGGGACTGCTTTTTAGAAGTAGGCATAATGCTATGTATCCAAAATAGGTTTTTATAGGGGTTGTATAGAGTCGTTTTATGCCTATAATTAATTTCCGTTATTCTCATGTTTAGGAAAACCTATTTTGGCCAGCAGTATTAAACTGAAAGCATTTGAAGTGATTTGAATTCATGTAGAGCCGTAGAGGTAGTCCAGGTTCTCTGTTTCTAAAAGGAAGGCATGGGTTTTTTAATATTTATTTTTAAAACTACTTTATAATGGAAAATAGCAATATAATAATAGGTAGTATAGTCATTATTGGAACATACTTTTTTATTAGTCTATGGCATAATATAAGAGTAAATGCAAAACCAGACAGTTGTGAAATATGTGATTCTAAAAGAAAAATTAGGATAAGACGGGGTGTTTTTATAAGAATGTTACCTTTTGCATCAAGAAGAGAGTTTTGTAGGAACTGTCGTAGCAAATATGTAATCCTCATTGTTTTTAAAAAGAAAATAATAGTATTCTTCAAAGAAAAGGTTCCCTTGGGTAAGCATTTGAAACGAAAATAAGAGCTGCAGCCTTGATAGGCGTTTTGTGCATGGAGCCTAATGCTTTTAATCGCTTTTCCCTTACTTTTTGTTAAAAGAATGGTTTAGGTGTTTATAAGTGCTAACTGTGAAAAGGAAATTGTGAAAATTTTTAATAATTGATTTTTAAAAAAAACCTTATAATCAGTTTTGTCAAAGAGTGTCTTTTCTTTCAAACAAAAGACAGGGTGAATATAGTGATGGGGCTTTTTTTGTATTTCATCTATATAATTTCTGGATTGTTAATTTATTTTTTACTTAATACAAATTTATAATGGAGCTTTTTACACTATTTGATATCTCTGAAAATGAAATGTTGATCTGTTTTTCTTTAAGTTTTTTATTGTTTTATATTGGTGTTTCACAATATGAAGTATGCAAAAGAAAAAAAAGAATACGGGAAAATTTTTATAAATCACTTTATAGTATGAGGATTGCATTTACTTCTATATTCATAGTTTGGATGTATGTTTTCTTTTTTTAAGATACGTCTAAACAATTTTCCTTAGAAGAAAAAAGAAGCGTCTTAATAGTAGTTCTTTTCGGTGAAAAGAGAAAGTATCCCTTTGGTTAAAGAAAGAGAATAAAAAGGAGGAGGCGGCCTTTTACAGAAGGTTATTTTATTGGGAGTTCTTGTGTATGGTTAGTACATATCTTTAATCGCTTCCTCCTTACATTTTGTAATAAAAATTTGACTGGTTAAGTTTATGTAAAAAGTTTACAAGTCAAGTGCTAACTGATTGAAATGAACTTTGAAAAATGAAAATTATAAAATTTAAGTTTTGTTGCCCGTTTTGTGCGTCAAAAATTTACACCTGTATAAAAAAGGAGACATATTTAAATGAAGACTATCTTTTTAAGACAAGAAAGTACCAATGTGGTTTTTGTGAAAGAAAATTTGTTATATGGTGTATAAAGGGGAGCAAGTTTGTATTCTTAAAGTATAAAAAAGAGCAGAGAAAAATAAAATAAGTTTACTGCATGTTGGAGATATCATTATAATAGTGTGCTAAATCGTGGTGAGGCCGGGAATGACGGTGGCCTTTCCCTTGTATCCCGTTGGGTAAATACAATGACATTGAACTAAATAGTTTAAAAGGCTAAAACAATAAATCTGCTCAAGTGAGACTTGGCAGATTTCTTTATTTTAACCCTTGCAGGTCATGGTGCTAAATCGTGGAGACGTCGGGAATGACTATCGTCTTTCCCTTGTATCCCGTTCGGTAAATACAGCTAACTGTTCTTTCAGAACAGACATCTTAAAACGAGAAAAATTGCTCAAGCTAAAATACTTGGCAATTTTTATCTCATTTAATCTGTACTCTTTAGCTGTGCTAAATCGTGGAGACGCCGGGAATCGAACCCGGGTCCAAACAAGCGGCCAAAAGGCTTTCTACATACTTAGTTTTTACTTAATTTTCGACAATT
>MAAC01013821.1_pt1 | contig 14764 bp, 6 predicted proteins | sample 1115981 | NCBI WGS metagenome assembly MAAC01 (sample SAMN04961126, study PRJNA320927) | seawater metagenome | isolation source: sample BD02T64 sea water enriched with oil for 64 days | place: USA:Gulf of Mexico | collected 2013-07-27 | reverse complement strand
AGCGTGTAATAAAAGTCACTTTGATTAAAATGACTGAGTACACGTTGAATATAGGCTTCGTCAGTTGCTGTTTCTGAGCGCCATTGTTGGGCAAGTTGTTTGCTTAAGTTGTGATGGTTATCAGGCAGTTCCAATGCACGTTGTACAAACGGTTCGTGTTGTTGATTGAACTGATAATCGGGCTGTGAAGTCAGCTGATAATGAACGCGTTGTTTTACGGATTCGTTACTTTGTAAAACCCCATCGGCATTAATATGTGATTTAACCGTTGTGGGTGATTTATTGGGCATATCCAAGGCAAACAACCAGTTTTCATTATGCGGTTCTAGGGTGAGTGAATAGTGATATTCAGCACCGCTATATTCAATGTTTGTTTCGACAGCTGAGGTGAGGCTTCTATTTATTTCTGTCCAGGTAGTACCGTCAGTTAACCACAATACTGGCCCACGCCAATAACGTTGTGCTGGTGGTGGTAATTCACCTTCAAAGCTGACTCGAAATGCGACTTTATCAGATTGGATTAAATTACTGATTTTGCCCAAGGTCATTTTGTTATCAATGCCGGTACTGCCACTATGAGAATCTTGCGGTAAGCCCCATAAAGGTCCTGCAATGCGTGGAAACAGGACAAACAAAATCAGCATAATGGGTAATGATTGCACTAACATCTGACCAGACAGCTTTACGATCTGAAGTTTTTTGATGACGTGCTTGGGATCATTCACCGTAATCAAACAAGCGGTCATAATGATGACCACAATAAACATCATCATCACCATAGGAATGCTTTGGGTGAAAAAGAAGTTGGTTATCACTACAAAGTAGCCTAGAAATACGGTGACATAATAATCACGCTGGCTACGAATCTCGGTGACTTTGAGGCCTAACATCATTACTAAAAAGGCGACGCCGGCATCGCGGCCGATAGTGCTGCCGTAGTTAAAGGTGATTGCTAAAATTGCTGCGACAGCAATGACCAGTTGGAAAATGCGTACAAGATAATGTTTGTTAGAAGGCAAATACCAATCAAACCAAATATTCATGCAACGCCAAGCGATGGCGGTGAGAAAAACTAAACTTACCCAAATCGGCTGATATAAAAAATGGGGCGAGGCGGCCAGTGTTAAGCCTAGCATTAGCCATAATATCGATGTCGACGAAGGGGCGGCTTTATGCATCATGGTATAAAGCCAATGCGGTTAAGCAGTTATGTAAATGTTGTTCACCAATACCATAAGCGATGGTGTTATTAGGCAGCTCTAATTGTGAGCTGGATTTAGTTTGTTCACTGATTAATAACCACTGACATAGTTGCGATAAACGTTGTTCAGTATTACCGACACCGGCCGTATCATTCCAAGTTAAACAACGCTGGCCGCTATGTGCACCACTGAATTGTTTGGTGCGTAATACATCATCCCTAGCTACCGCTTTCCAAGCAATGCTGTGTATCGGATCGCCTTTTCGGTAGTTCTGAAAGCCAGAAAAGTCATCGAGACCTTTTTGTTGGCTAAGCATTATTTTCTCACCGGAATTTGTTGCTACTGGTAACGGTAAGATGCCTTCCGCTTGGGGATAAACCAACACACGGGCGCTGGTATTGAAATGGGTCCAACTGTTAAAGAGTCCCAACGGAAATAGGGTACTAACCCTTAATCTACCTAAGGACTGATAACCACGTTGCTGGGTGGTTATTTCGATGGTAGAGCTGACAGATTGTTGAGCTGGAACTAGTGAAATATGATTTTTATAAACAAAGCCGCTTAACCGTTTAAATGGATTCCAGCTAATAATTTTGTTCGGTTGATGGGCTAATTCAATTTGATGAAAGTCACGTTGATTAGGATTATTGATAACCACGGTAAAAGTAGCTGTTTGACCACAAAAGACAGGCTCGGCATGGCAGTGTTTAAGTTCTATTTTGGCAATATTACGATGGGTATGCAGCATCGCGGTGTGGCCTAAACTGACTAGTAAAAACACTAATAAATGGCTCATGCTGTTGCTGTAATTGATTGCACCCAGCAACATAATGAGTAAAAAAAAGGCAAACATAAAGCCAAAACGACTAGGAATGATATAAATCCGTTGTCGGTTTGGAGGAGAAATACGCCGATAAAGCTTTAAGAGCATTTGCATGCTAGCGGTTAAATGATGGTGACGTGACTGATTAGATCACTAACAAGGTTAATTGAAGCCTGTTCGTCGCGGGCTTGCAGTCGGTGAGCAACCACGCTTGGTAATACTGCTTGAATATCTTCAGGGCTAACAAAGTCTCGGTTATATAACCAAGCTCGAGCGCGGGCACATCTGTCTAGAGCGATAGTTGCACGAGGACTAGCACCATAAGCTAGCCATGATTTTAATTTGTCATCATACTTTTCTGGTTGACGTGTTGCCATTATCAAATCAACCATATAGGTTTCAAGGCTAGGTGCCATGTGAATATTAAGCACCTCTTCACGGGCACTAAATATTTCTGTTTGGCTTAATACTCTTAATTGTGTTTTTTCTTGATTAGCACTAGCCAGTGCTTCGCCACGGTTAAGTTTTAATATTTCTAATTCACTCGCTGCATCAGGGTAATCAATTTCTAAATGCATTAAAAATCTATCTAGTTGCGCTTCAGGTAAGGGATAAGTACCTTCTTGTTCAATAGGATTTTGTGTGGCCATAACTAAAAATAGATCAGGCAATTGATAAGTTTTTCTACCTACGGTTACTTGACCTTCGCCCATTGCTTCTAATAAAGCAGATTGTACTTTTGCTGGTGCACGGTTAATTTCATCTGCTAATACTAAATTTTGAAATAAAGGACCGGCTTGGAAAACAAAACTGCCGTCTTCTGGTCGGTAAATATCAGTACCAGTTAAATCTGCAGGTAATAAGTCAGGTGTAAATTGAATACGGTGAAAATCTGCTTCAAGGCCGTCAGCTAAAGCATTAACTGCTCGAGTTTTTGCTAGCCCAGGAGGGCCTTCAACAATTAAATGACCATTCGCTAATAAAGCAATTAGTAAATTTTCTACAAAGGCAGGTTGACCAATGATTTGCTGTGATAAATGCTGTTTTAATGCTGAAAAATGTTCAATTGCCATAATTATATTGTCTTATATCTATTCTTAGTAGAAGTCGCTTGAGTATATATAAGGCTTTTGCTAAAGAAAACAAGCCTTATTAAACTTAGTTGTAACAATTTTTTTCTTAGCTGACGCTCCTAATAAACTATGCTTCTATATTAAGCAAAAAGTTAAGAAAAAAATCAGGGATTGATATTTTCGTATAGTTAGTTAGAATCAAGGGTAACATTTAAGAGGTCAGACCTCTTTGTGCTTTGTTTTTTGAATAAAATAAGCGCTATTAACTGGAGAAAAAGTACATGACGATAAAAATGACCACATCAACAGGCGAGCGTATTGCTGTAGTTGCGGGGCTTAGAACCCCCTTTGCTAAGCAAGCAACTGCTTTTCATGGTGTACCTGCCGTTGATTTAGGAAAATTAGTAGTCAATGAATTACTGCAAAAACATGATATTGACCCAAATATTATTGATCAGTGTGTGTTTGGTCAAGTAGTACAAATGCCAGAAGCACCTAATATTGCTCGTGAAATAGTTCTCGGAACTGGCATGAATGTGCATACTGATGCTTATAGTGTGTCTCGAGCTTGTGCGACCAGCTTTCAATCAGCAGTAAATGTTGCTGAGTCGATTATGGCCGGTTTTGTTGATGTTGGTGTTGCAGGTGGTGCTGATTCGTCTTCTGTTGCGCCTATTGGAGTATCGAAAAAATTCGCTCGTACTCTATTAGATTTAAGTAAAACAAAAACCCTTGGGCAAAAAATAGCGTTAATTCGTAAATTAGGCTTAAAAGACATTCTTCCGGTTGCGCCAGCAGTTGCAGAATACTCTACGGGTATCTCTATGGGGCAAACGGCTGAGCAGATGGCCAAAACTTATAATATTTCTCGTGAAGAACAAGATGCTTTAGCACATCGCTCTCACACATTAGCTACTCAAAGTTGGGCTGAGGGTAAGCTTGATGGCGAAGTCATGAGTACTCATAGCGAACCTTATAAAGGTTTTATCAATAAAGATAATTGTATTCGTGAAAACTCGATTTTAGAGGGGTATGCGAAGTTACGTCCTTGTTTCGATAGAAAGCATGGCACAGTTACCGCGGCTACAAGTACAGCATTAACCGATGGTGGTGCTGCAATATTGTTAATGCGTGAAGGTAGAGCAAAAGAATTAGGTTATAAGCCTTTAGGTTATATTCGAAGTTATGGTTTTGCAGCAATAGATGTATGGCAAGATATGTTGATGGGGCCGAGTTACGCAACACCCATTGCATTAAAACGTGCGGGATTGGAACTAGCAGACTTAGATTTAATAGAGATGCATGAGGCCTTTGCTGCTCAAGCATTAGCCAATATGAAAATGTTTGGCAGTGATAAATTTGCTAAAGAACATTTAGGTCGAGATAAAGCGATTGGTGAAATAGACATGACTAAGTTTAATGTGATGGGTGGATCATTGGCTTATGGTCACCCATTTGCAGCAACAGGGGCTCGTCTAATTACACAAACGCTAAATGAATTAAATCGCCGTGGTGGCGGTGTAGGGTTAACTACTGCTTGTGCAGCAGGTGGTTTAGGTGCAGCTATGGTAGTGGAGACAGATTAATGAGTGATAATAAAAAAGAAGTGAACAGTGACGAGTTGTCAGTTTCGAGTAGCGAAGAGAAAAAGGGCAATAGCAGCGCCTTTACTTTAGTTCGTCAGGAAAATGGCATAGCCCATTTAGTCATGGATGTTGTTGCTGACACCATGAACACGCTTAAAGCGGAGTTTGCTGAGCAAGTAGCTGATGTTTTAGCTGATATTAAATCAGATACTTCTATTACGGGTATTGTTGTATGTAGTGGAAAAAAAGATTCTTTTGTTGCAGGCGCTGATATAAATATGATCAACGATTGTAAAACTAAAGAAGAAGTTGTTGCGCTTTCTCGTCAAGGACAAACGATATTCGCACAACTTGAGCAACTTAATATCCCTGTTGTTGCTGCGATTAACGGTGCCTGTTTAGGAGGTGGTTTAGAGCTAGCGATGGCGTGTCATGCGCGTGTATGTAGTGATAGCCCTAAAACAGCATTAGGTTTGCCTGAAGTGCAACTAGGTTTGTTACCTGGCAGCGGTGGCACACAAAGGTTACCTAAACTTGTTGGCGTACAAAAAGCGTTAGATATGATGTTAACGGGCAAGCAACTAAGAGCTAAACAAGCGTTGAAAGTAGGTTTAGTAAACGATGTTGTTCCTAATAGTATTTTAATTGAAACAGCTGAAAAAATGGCGCTGGCGGGTAATTTCAAACAAGTCGTGAAATTCAAATCATCGCTGGTTAATAAATTCCTTGAAGGAACATCGGTTGGTCGCGGCATTGTTTATAAGCAAGCGAAAAAATCAGCTTTATCTAAAACTAAAGGTAACTACCCTGCACCAGTTAAAATTATTAATTGTGTGAAAACGGGAATGGAACAGTCGCCAGCAAAAGGTTATCAAATTGAAGCAGAACATTTTTCTGAATTAGCGATGACTCCTGAGTCTGCTCAACTTCGTAACCTTTTCTTTGCTACCACAGAAATGAAGAAAGAGCAGGGCGTTGCTGATGTTATGCCTAAAAAAATCATTAAAGCAGGTGTGCTTGGTGGTGGTTTAATGGGCGGTGGAATCGCTTTTGTTACCGCGACCAAAGCTAATACTCCTGCACGTATAAAAGACATCGGGCATCAAGGTATCAGTCATGCCTTGAAATATAGTTTTGACTTACTCAATAAAAAAGTAAAACGTCGTTTTATGCGTAAAAGCGAAATGCAAAAACAAATGTCGATGATTACAGGTTGTACTGATTACTCTGGTTTTAAAGATATTGATATTGTTGTTGAAGCTGTATTTGAAAACTTAGAGTTAAAGCAAGATATGGTGGTTGAAATAGAAAAAAATGCCAAAGATTCAACCATATTTGCCAGTAATACTTCTAGTTTACCTATTGGTAATATAGCGGCTAAAGCAGCTCGACCTGAAAATGTTATTGGATTACATTACTTCTCTCCAGTGGACAAAATGCCTTTGGTGGAAATTATCCCTCATGCAACCACTTCGGATCAAACCATTTCAACGACAGTTGCCTTTGCTAAAAAGCAAGGTAAAACCCCTATTGTTGTTAAGGACAAAGCGGGATTTTATGTTAACCGTATATTAGCGCCATATATGAATGAAGCGGCTATTTTACTACTAGCAGGTGAGCCAATTGATAAGCTTGATAAAGCGCTAGTTAATTTTGGTTTTCCAGTGGGGCCAATGCAATTACTTGATGAAGTAGGTATTGATGTCGGTGCTAAAATAGGTCCAATTCTACAAGCTGATTTAGGAGATCGATTTACTGCACCTTCAGCTTTTTCTAAATTATTAGATGATGGCCGTTTAGGCAAGAAAGCTGCCAAAGGTTTCTATTTGTATGGCAAGCAGGCGAAAAAAGGTAAGCAAGTTGATGAGAGTATATATGCCTTATTGAACTTAAAGCCTGCTGGTAGCTTATCAAGTGATGAAATTGCTAAGCGTTGTACTTATATGATGCTTAATGAAGCTGCTCGCTGTGTTGATGAAGGGATTGTTCGTAATGCTCGTGATGGTGATATTGGTGCTATTTTTGGTATAGGCTTCCCACCATTTTTAGGGGGGCCATTGCGCTATATTGATAAAATTGGCGCTCAATCGTTAGTAGCACAATTGACACAGTGGTCGAAGCAACACGGTGAACGATACGAACCTTGCGAAGCTTTAATTACCATGGCTGAGAACGGTACTCAATATTATTAAGTGTAAAAGAGTTATTAAGCGTCTATAGAGACCTCTTCCTTAAGTTACAGTAAAGGAAATTGAAAACGTCAACTTTTAGGAGTTGGCGTTTTTTTTTGTTTTAATTATTGTAAATATGAGACTTATCTATACTGCAAAAATGATCCGGTTAACGGCAAAAGTAATCCATTGACATAGGCGATTTGATTCCGCTTTATTTTTATGTTGAATAGTTGTAATAAGTGTTTATTGGTTGAATAAATACTCTAATTTTATTATATTAGCGCCGATTTTTAGCGTGGACCTTAGTCCTGTATGTGTTTTATATTATTGGTTATGAAAGCCAAGAGTATCGAAGTGGAAGTATTATGTTGTTGCTTTTGATGTTTTTAGTTGTTTGTATTAGTGTACTTTGTGGAGTGTTCTTCTACTGTCAGGCGCTAATTACTGGTTTTGGTCGTAAACGTTGGACTATGGCTGGAGTCGTTTTTGGTCCATTAGTTTGGCCTATGTTTGCTATGAAAAAGCGTATGCAGTTAAATTATCTGTTTGGCTTTGAACAGCTTATTTTTAAGGCCTAGTAATTCTCAGAGTACTTTGCTTGTTTTAGGTTTGCTTTTTTAGAAGGATTTATAAAGGAAAGAGTCGCTGTGTGGGAGTGTATAGTTAGAAATAAAGCTGCTAACATCCATGTTAGTCGTCTTTTGCATCTTCAATGGCTATTGCCTTATTTGATGCTTAAGCTCTTAAATTTGAAACAAAAAGTTATTAATAACTTATGACCACCAAGTGTTGGCAGATGTTTCTTTTATTTCAATTCGAGCTGCAATAGGGTTTACTTTTTTAGCTTTTTTTGTAGAGAAAAACGTTTTAAATAGATTGATCATAATTAATCCTATTGATGTTATTATTTGAATTCATTCTTTTTCTAAAGTCTACGGGATCCACGTTTGGCACCAATAGTTTCAACATTCAAATTGTTTTCATTACTTAAACGGCGTGAACCACGTTTGGCACCAATAGTTTCAACATCCAAATTGTTTTCATTACTTAAGCGGCGTGAACCACGTTTGGCACCAATAGTTTCAACATTCAAATTGTTTTCATTGCTTAAGCGGCGTGAACCACGTTTGGCACCAATTTCTTGAATATCTAAATTATGTGCATCAGCCGCCGGCGCGGGTGAAACAGACATAGCCATTGAAAGAATAATTGAACTTAACATGCTATTTTCCTTTATATTGTAGTTGATTAGTAATTATCAATAGGAAATATGCTTAAATCATGCCAAGAGGTTTTATGTCTCTGTAGGCTATAGTTATTAAGGTGTTACAAGAATTTTGTTAGTTTTTTTTAGAGGACGTTAATCGATAGCCATCATTATTTTGTAATAATGGCAGTTTTTTGACTTAGTTTTTATTTGTCGTTGTTGTAGGTAGGTTTAACGACTGAAGGATGTTGATTTTTTTGTGATTTGATGGGCAAGTAAATATTTTTGAAAGTGTTCAGTTGCTAAAGGTTTACTATATAAATAACCTTGCAATTGCTCACAACGTAAGCCTGATAAGAAGCTTAGCTGCTGGTTAGTTTCAACACCTTCTGCTACCACATCCATTCCTAGGTTATGAGCAATGGTGACAATGGTTGCAACCATGTTTCTGCCTTGCTCAGACTCCTCAATGTCATCAACAAAAGCTTTATCGATTTTTAAGGTATTAAGCGGGAATTTTTTCAAATAAGCTAAAGAAGAGTAACCTGTGCCAAAGTCATCAAGGGATAAATGAATGCCCATTGCTCTGATTTGCAACATGGTATCTATAGCTGCTTGTGGAGAGTCCATTACTGTGCCTTCAGTTATCTCTAGTTCTAAATGCTTAGCAGGTAATTTACTTTCTTTTAAAATGCTAGCGATTTGAGTGACTAAATTTGATTGGGTAAATTGTACAGCGGATAGGTTTACCGCAACTCTACCATCAAATAATCCAGCATCCACCCACTTTTTTGTGGCAAAACAAGCTTTTCTTAATACTATTTCGCCAATATCTATTATTTGTCCTGTTTCTTCCGAAACTGGAATGAAAACTATCGGACTAATAATGCCTTTGTTTGGTGTTTCAAAACGAACCAAGGCTTCCATACCGGCTATTTTACCACTAGAAATTTCAATTTTTGGTTGATAATAAACCGAAAAAGAATCGTCTTTTAGGCCGTGTCTAATTAAGCTTTCAATTTGTAATCGTTTAACCGCTTGTTTATTCATTGACTCGCTAAAAAATTGATACTTGTTACCACCACTACCTTTCGCATGATACATAGCGGTATCGGCATTTTTAAGGAGTTCATGGCCGGAAATACCATCTTCAGGAAATAGTACAATACCGATACTGCTGTATAAGACTATTTCTTGATTTTTTATTTTAAAAGGTAAGGCTACCGTACGTAAAATGTCTTTTGCTAATGAGGTAATGGTATGGATGTCATTTGTACCTTCAATGATTATACTAAATTCATCGCCCCCTAACCGATAAACAGTATCCTGCTTACGTCCAAGTGTTAACATACGTTTAGCGACTTGGCATAATATAGCATCACCTATTTGATGCCCAATAGAGTCATTGATTTTTTTAAAGTTATCTAAATCAAAAACAAGTAAGGCATGGTTAATGTTGCTTCTAACTAAACGCGCTTGATTCGCTTGAAAGTATGAGCGGTTTGGCAAACCAGTTAACGTGTCTGAGCTGGCTAATTTCCTTAGTTCAGCTTCAGTTTCTTTACGTTTTGTGATATCCGAGAAAACACCAACAAAATGAGATATTTCATTATTTTCATCACGAATAATATCTATATTTAAATCCGTTAGATACTTACTGCCATCAGCACGTAAACTCTCTATCTCTCCATACCAGCTCCCTTTAGTCACTAGGTGTTGTTTAATATTTTGAGTGAAACTTTTTGGGTATTGATTGAAGGATAACGATCGCCCAACCATTTGATTTCTTTCTTTTCCTGTTATACGTTGAAATGCTTTGTTTACATCAACAGCAATAAATTGACGATCATAGATAACAACTGCATCAGATATATTTTGAATACACCTTGCGAAAAGCTTTAACCGTTCTTCTGCTTTTTTAATTTGGCTAATATCTTTCAGTGTTCCTGTCATACGTGAAGGGCTATTATTTTCATCACGCTCAACTATTTTTCCGCGATCTAAAATCCAAACCCATCGGTTGTACTTATCTTTTACTCGATATGTGGCTTCGAAATGCGCTGTCTTTTCAGAAAAATGATCGTCTAAGGCTATTTTTACTCTTTTAACATCATGCTCGTGGATATTGGTTTTTAGCTTTCCTAAGCTATTTTTATGTTCACTTTTATTTCTTGTGCCATCTTGAGGAAAATCTAGAATCCCCCAGATATTAGATCGATATATTTTATCGGTAATGATGTTCCAATCCCACATTTCATCACCACTTCCCCATAGGGAAAGTTTTAAACGCTCTTCACTTTCTTTTATTTGTGAATTGTAAAGTAGTTTGTTTCTATATTGCTGAAAAATATAAGTTAAAAATAATATTGTAAGTAAACCATAAACGATCAGCATACTGGTTGATAACCACCAAGGCGGTAAAATTCGCACGTCTAATTGACTAATTTTAGCTTTGTTAGGCTCATGAATGTCATATGCTTGTACTTCAAAAACATAATCACCAGGACTTAAATTTGTATAGGTGGCACGGTTATTACTCCTGATATTAGTCGCTGCGTCTATCCAGTTTTCCTCTAGTCCCACTAGTCTATATTTATAGCGAAGTTGAGTCGGGAGTTTTGTGTTTGGTGAAACAAATTCAAAGCTGATAGGAGACTGTTTATAAGCTAATTCAACCAACTCTAAAGCATTTAGTTGCTTAGTTAAGGTGTAAATATTAGTTTTATTGGTAGATGTTGCCTCTGTTAAGTTAATTGGGATTTTTTTATTTGCTACGTAGAGGTTTGTAAATACAGGAAGAATAATGTTTTGTTTAATTTTTAATAATTCATCAGGGCTGAATTGGTAAAAACCATTGGGACTGCCAAAAAACATTTTTCCATCACTCGCTTTAAAGGCCGCAGACTCTTGAAATTCAGGAGTATTAATAGCAAAATCAACATCAAATTTTATAATTTTGGATGTCTTAAGTGATATGGAATTTACTCCAGTATTTGTTGCTACCCAAATGTTTTCATTATCATCTACTAACAAAGAAGCAATGTAATTGTTTTTTAACCCATTATTTTCATTGAATATACTAATGTTTTTATTATCAATGTTAATAACAGTTAAACCTTGAGATTCAGTACCTAATAACACATTGTTATTATGTGTCCATATGTTATTTATTGAATTGTTATCAATAACCCCTTTTAAATCAATACTATCTTTCATGAAAGAATAATTATTAATATCAAAAGTAAACATTTGATTGTTTTTTGATAATAGAAATAGCTTATTATTATTATTAATTTGAAAGTTAAGAAATTTGTTATTATTTAATGTTGAATAAACTTTAAAGGTATTTATATTTGTTTGGTATTGAGTTAAGAAACCATCATTATTGATGTACCAGAGATTTCCTTCTGTAGCTAAAATAAAATTATCAGTGGGGTGATTCGATTTAGTAAGCCATTTTTTATGTTCAGAGATTTTGTTTTTTTGTAAATCATATTGATAAAGTTTTCCACTTTCAGTTTTTAGCAAAAGCTGATCATTATTTGTAGAGATGACTTGCCAAATGTTTTCGTTTAAATTTAGTGGAATATTAGTTAATACTTTTGTTTTGGAAAAGCTGAATAAACCATTTTGTTCTGTTGATATCCAAATAGTGCCATCCGAGCTCTCCGTAAAAGATTCCGCCCGATAGTTTTTGCCCGCATCATTCGCTAACCCATGATAAACAAGAGCTTTCACTGGTGAGTATTTATTTAATCCACCACCATAACTGGCTAACCACATATTATTATTGTTATCACGATAAACATCCATCAACCAATTTTCACTTATAGAGGTTGATTTTTCATTATTTTGATAACTTGCAATATGGTTGTTTAATAAGTTAATTGTATTTAAGCCATCTTGAGTGGCAAGCAATATTTGGTTCTCATCAAGCTGGGCTATGGCTCTGATGTTGTTAGATAATAAAGTTTGGTTATTATTTTCCTGTTCATTATCTGCCTTTAGATGTGAGATTAGTTGGTAACGGTCATCAACAATATATAAGCCATTATCTGTCGCTAACCAATAATTGTTATCAATGACTTTCATATCAAACAAGGCGTCAGCATTAATCGATAAATTGTATTTGTTTTGCTTTTTAAGGGAGCCTATATAGTTATAGGTCTTGCTGAGTAAATGAATACCGTTATCGTAACTGCCTAACCAATAGTTTTGTTGTTTATCTTGAAAAATAGTATTTATTTCTCGAGTGTGCTCATTGTAATTTCGAACTTTTATGCGTTTGAATTTTATATTATTGATGTCACTTGATAAAGTTAGAGTGTGCAACCCTTCGGCAGTTGAAACCCATAATACAGGAGAGGTTAGTTCTTCTTTTGATATATTGTTTTTGTTTTGATAGATATCCCATATAACATCGTCTTTAAGGGATGAGTCATCGTTTACTTTACTTTTAAAATTGTCAAAATTATCAAGTTCAAAATTATAACGACTTAAGCCGTTTTCAGTACCTACCCAAAGTGTATTTTTACTGTCTATAAATATTTTACGGATGACGTTATCGGCAATTGAATGTTTGTTATTGGCATTGTGCTTATAGATAACGAAATTATTACCATCAAAACGGTTTAAACCATCTTCCGTGGCAAACCAGATAAAACCTTGGTGATCTTGTGTGATACCAAATACGTTGGAACTAGATAAACCATCCAATGTTGATAGCTGGCTAAATTTCAACTGGTTACTATTCGATTCAATAAGGTTTTTTTCTGATTCTATCGAGCCGCTATTAAATTGCTCGTTAGAAGCGGCATTCACTGAAAAGGCAGTGAAACAAAGAGCGGTGATGAGTCTTTTAAAAGTAATCATGGAAGGTGATTTATCAAGAATTAACCTTAAAATACAATTTGCAGAAAACTTTAAAAAATATGAAAGCACAGATCAACCTAGTTCAATCTAAAGTAAAGGGAAAATGAAAATAATTGTTCTAATAAAAAAGACAAAAAAATATGCGACAAACCATTAAAAATCATGCGTCGCCTTAAGTCAACTTTTGTCGATAGTGAATTATTAACTTAATGTTTATCGACTATTAACTATATATCGGCAGAGTTAATATTTTCTTTGGGTTTTTTTAGTAAAATCATCTGGTTCTATTAAGCTTTCACTATTTAACTCGTGCTTTATTTTTTGAGATAGTTTTGAATCTTCTGCTGGTATGGACATTAAAATTATTCTATCTGGGTTTGATAACGTCATCAGTTGATTTTTGATGAAGGTTATTATTTCTTCAAACTCTAAAGATAAAATAGCTTCTACGAGCAAATCTTTATGAGTAAACTGCAGATCTTTATTACAAATTGCCGCCCAAAAGCGCTGACTTTTGATTCTTAAATTATTATCCTTTTCTTGTAATTGCCCTGCTAACCCATTGATAAGGTGTGACCAATCATCTTTATTGAGTTCTTTTACTGTTTCTATGCTGTTGGTTATAAAGTCGTCAATAGCTCTTGTTAATGTAATGGCATCGGTATGCGGAGATTGAATATAAAATGCAATGCCTGGATATCGGTTTATTGGCACATATCCTACACCAACTAAATAGCCATATTGCTTATCAGTGCGCATTTCTTGGAAAAATAAAGGTGATAAAAGGTGGCTAGTTACCATTGTTAAGGCTACCAACTTATCGTCTCTTGTTGGTAGCGGGGTATAAACAACCGTAGCATGGTCATGCTCAGGTATTGTGAGAGGTAATACAAGTGTTTCTTTAGAGGTAATATCAATGACCGGGCATTGCACCGAATGTTCGTTGCTATACTTTTTATCAAATGCGTCTTTAATATTAGTCACTATCTTATTGGCATGCTCTATAAGCCAATTGCCATGGATCAACACTTCAATAGTTACCTTTTCAAAAAGTTGTTTACTATAAGTTTGATATTGAGAAAAGGTAATATTATTTAAAGCAATGGCTAAATCATCAGAACAGGGATTGTTTGGTTGCATTATTGAACTGAGTGTAGAAAACAGTTGTGAAATTGATTTACTTTTGTCGCTATTTTTCCAGTGGGTGATCAACTGTTGCTTAAATAAGTTAAAGTTTGCGAGGCTAATGTTGTGATGTTTTAGCCTGTATAAAAGCTTTTCTAACAACTTAGGTTGATTTTCACTTATCCCTGATACTTGTAAGGTAATACCGCCTTGATGGGCATATAAATGGTAATGGATAGAAGCCAACTCTGCATCGTAGTTTTCTTCCACGACAGTATTGGTATATAAATCTACAAATAAGCGTGTCATGGCAATGTTTGCAATGGACTCTATTGAGTAGGGAGAATCAATACCAATATAAATATAACCTTTGGGTACTTTAAATGTTGTGTCTTGTTTATACCACACAGCTAAACCGCTTGTGTCTACAATTTTTGTTGGTAAGGTGCTTTTGTCTACATTATCAAAAACATGTGGATTACCAGTGATGTAGGGGTTTTCTTTTGGTAAAAATAAGCTATCGTTTGCTTGGTAGTTCTTATGAGTTGGTGTTGATAATTCACGCCAAAAAGTTAATACATCTGCAGATATATCATTTATATGATAGGGCACTTGGTACCAAAAGCTTGTTTTAGAAAAGTTATTATTTTGACTGACATGAATAACACGGACATTGTCGGCATTTAAATAATGTAACAAATG
>MAAC01012027.1_pt1 | contig 14764 bp, 15 predicted proteins | sample 1115981 | NCBI WGS metagenome assembly MAAC01 (sample SAMN04961126, study PRJNA320927) | seawater metagenome | isolation source: sample BD02T64 sea water enriched with oil for 64 days | place: USA:Gulf of Mexico | collected 2013-07-27 | reverse complement strand
GGCACAGTTTGCCCTTTAAAACCAATATCTGGTACTTTACCTAACGCTTTTCCTACTAAGCGCGCTCTACCGGGTAAACCGGCTAAGTCAGCTATTTGGCCATAACATGCCACCTTGCCCTGAGGAATTAATTGCACGGTTTGCCATATTTGTCGGTAGTGTGGATTGATCTTGGTATTAGACAAAGTTGCTCCACTTAAATTAATGTAAAAAGTGATAATATCAAGTTGATTAAGTTATCATAGCGACGCTGAAACAAATACCAATTGCACTAACTAAGTGATCATTTTCAAATGGCCTAAATATCCAATAACGTCGTTGCTTTCAATCCCAATAGCTAGCTATTGCTCAATCAAGCGCCTTGTTCTTGAAAATTTATTCTCATTGAATTCTGTACCCTTAATTAATCCAAATGGTATAACATAATTGAAAAAACAATTGAAAAAATAATCGAGGACACACATGAAAATTTGGGTCGATGCCGACGCCTGCCCTGTGGTGATTAAAGAAATATTATTTAAAGCCGCCGAGCGCACTAAAATTCCCACAACGTTAGTGGCCAACCACTCTATTCGTATCCCCCCTTCAAAAGTCATTAACTTTATGCAAGTCAGCTCTGGCTTTGATGTCGCTGATGATGAAATTGTAAAACGGGTAAATAACGGCGATTTAGTGATCACCTCTGACATTCCATTAGCCGATGAAGTTATTGATAAGTCAGCACTAGCGTTAAGCCCAAGAGGCGAGCTTTATACTAAAGAAAATATAAAATCACGATTAAATATTCGTGATTTTATGGACACCATGCGCGCCAGCGGCGTACAAGCGGGTGGCCCAGCAGCATTAAGTCAAAGTGACAGGCAAGCATTTGCCAATCACTTAGACACTATTCTAATGCGATATCAGCAAAAGAAAAACAAGGAATAATACGCTTACTTAGCGCCGTTGACTAAGCAATAGCGCTTTTATCTCAGCTAACTCCTTTTCAAGCTTGTCAATTTGCGCTCGGCTTGCAGGTTCGCCGCCTTCACCCGTTTCACCGTGCAGTTCAGCCCGATAATTTTCATGCTCTTGCGCCATCACTTCTAAAACTGTGCCCACCATCATATTTAAAAAGATAAACGCGGTTAAAAAAATGAAGGTTAAGTAATATATCCAACTTAGCGGATGTACCGTCATGGTTTCGTACATCACATCGGTCCAATCTTCAAAAGTTGCTATTCTAAATAAAGTTAGCATAGAGATAGAAACATCGCCCCAAAGCACTTCATTGATTTGATTAAAGAACATACTGCCCATGGCAGCGTAAATATAAAAAATAACAAACATTAACAAGGCTATATAGCCCATGCGAGGAATAGCTTTTAACAGTGCATTAATGAGCAATCGTAGCTCTGGCACCATAGAAACCAAACGTAATACCCGAAAAACACGTAATAAACGCGCCAATAGCACACCTGAACCACCTGCGGGTATCAAGCTACCTATAACAATAACCGTATCAAAAATATTCCAACCACTGTGGAAAAACTGCTTTTTGTTTGGGTAAGCTAAATAACGAATGACTATTTCAATAACAAAAAAAACGGTAATGCCAAGATCTAATAACGCCAGTACGGCAATAACATTAGCGGATAAGTTATGTGTTTTGGCGCCAATTAACAGTGCTGACAGCAAAATAACCGCAATGACAACTCCTTGAAACAGCTTACTGGAATCAACTTTTTTTAAACGTCTTTGCGCTCGAAATACAAAACTGGCCATACTTATTCCCTAACGCTGTGAGAGTGCAGCATCACTCACATAAGGATTACTTTGTCGCTCTTGGCCTAAAGTGCCCATAGGCCCATGACCTGGAATAAAACGCACATCATCCCCCAGCGCAAATAAGTTATTACGGATAGAGTTAATTAATGTGCCATGATCGCCACGTGGAAAGTCTGTTCTACCAATAGAGCCACAAAAAAGTACATCGCCTACTTGTGCCAATTTAGAGTCACGATGAAAGAAAATAATATGTCCCGGTGTATGACCTGGGCAAAAATACACTTCTAAGCTAATGTTGCCAAATGAAACACTATCGCCTTGTTGTAAAAAACGAGTGGGCGTAAATTTTTTCGCGTAAGAAAAGGCGCCACCAAAACGCTGCTTTTGCTCTTCAATTAAATCAATCCAAAATTGATCTTCTTTATGAGGACCTTCAATAGGTACGCCAAAATGTGTCGCTAATGCATGCGTTGCCCCAGCATGATCAATATGAGCATGAGTGATCAGCACTTTTTCTAAGGTTAATTTTTGACTTTCAATAGCCGTAATTATTTTTTCAATATCACCACCAGGGTCAACCACTGCAGCTTGCTTGGTTTCATCGCACCAAAATAAGGTACAGTTTTGCTCAAAAGGCGTTACTGGGATAATTTTATATTGCAGCTTACTATTCGCCATGGGGCTCTCACAGTTATTAATACTTATCAGGAAAGGTCAAATTGTAGCAAAAAAATTTAGCGCTGAATAAGCACAACTTGCGAAAAATGGCTTTTATGACTATTAATAAACAGTAAAGGGGAATTTTCGTTGAATAAAATGGATTTAAAGCAGTTCGCCACTACTGAGCAGCAGCCGTTTAAACTTTCATCATTATTAACTATTTGGTTGTGCTTATTTACCTGTTTGCTAGCTAACAGTGTTTGGACAAATAATGCTTGGGCAAATAATAACTTAAACATCAACAACACAGTTAACAAAGAAACCATAAACTATTGTATTGATCCCAGTTGGCAGCCTTATGAAGGGCTTGAACAACAAAAGCACATTGGTATTTCTAGCGACTATCTTAACTATTTTGCCAGCAACTCAGGCTTTACCTTGCAACTCATCAAAACCAACTCTTGGTTAGAAACACTACAGTTGCTAAAAAGCGGCCACTGTCATTTAACGCCTATGCTCAACAAAAGTGAAGAAAGAAGCAAATATCTTAGTTTTAGCGATATATATTTCACCGCTCCCAATGTCTTAGTTTCTTTAAGAAATCAACCTTTTTTACAAGACTTAGCTCATGTAGAAAATAGAAGTGTCGCTATAGTAAAAGGTTATAGGCTTATTGAATACATCAAACAGTATTTCCCTACTATTCAACTGAGTTTTGTAAGTGATGAGCAACAAGGCTTAGATTATGTCGCTAAGGGCAAGGTAAAATTATTTATTGGTTCAATGTTATCGGTAAATAGCAACATAGTAAAAGAAGGCTTAAGTGAACTCAAAATTGCTGGCTGGGCAGGACCTGAAGATAGATTAAGATTAGCAGTGATCAAATCAAAAAAACATTTATTACCCTCAATAAATCAAGCCATTGCTAACATAACAGAAAGTAAGCGTTTAGAAATTTACCGCAAATGGCACAATATTAAGGTTATTGATAAAATAAACTATAAACTTTGGTGGCAAAGTATCGGTATTGTCTCTGTTTTGTTTTTCTCACTTTTATTACGCAACCGCACGATCAACCGTTATAACTTGAAACTAAAAGCAAAGAACACGGCTTTGAATAAATTAACCATGCAACTAGAGCAAGTAAATAAAAAGTTAAAGTTCACCGCCAATCATGATCCCCTCACACAACTATACAATAGGCAATACTTTAATGAAAAACTCGCTAACAATCACCGAGAGCATAAAGAAGGCGTAACTTTAATCATCATCGACATAGACAATTTCAAGGATATAAACGATCAATACGGTCATTGTGCTGGTGATCAAATTTTAATGATCTTATCAAAAATATTAAGGCAGCAATTACGAGAAGAAGACTTACTCGCCCGTTGGGGCGGAGAAGAATTTGTTATTATTTCCACGCAATCTAATGTAAACAGTGCCAAGCAACTGAGCAGTCGCATTCAAGCAGCAATTAACCAGCATACTTTTCCTTACTGTAAAAAACTCTCTTGTAGCTTTGGTGTTGCTGAGCATCATAATAAAGAAAGTATTTCAACCTGTTTTGAACGTGCCGACAAAGCGCTTTATCAGGCTAAAGATCAAGGCAGAAACCAAGTTTGCTGTGCTGACAGTGAATAACTTGCCCAGTATTTTCTAGGGTATATACCCATGTTACCCTTCCCTAAGTGGCCATTACTGGGTAAGCTTAGTTATCTAAAAATAAAAACCTTCCCCTATGTCTGCTACTACTCGTGACTCTTTTCACTCTCGCCTTGGTTTTGTGCTTGCTTCTGCTGGAGCCGCCATTGGTTTAGGCAATATTTGGGGGTTTCCAACCCAAGTTGCCAATAACGGCGGTGGCGCATTTTTATTAGTGTACTTAGTGGTTACCGTATTGTTGGCACTACCTGCCCTTTATGCTGAAGTGTATATTGGTAATCAAATGCAAACCAACCCGGTGGCGGCATTAAAAAAGGCCTGTGGTGAACGTTTTGGCAAAATGGGGGAAAGCGCAGGCATCATTGGCTTAATTGGCGCATTAATGATGTTAAGTTTTTATACCATAGTAGCAGGATGGATGCTTGCTCACAGTTTAAGCCCGCTTGCTCAAGTGCTCGGTTCAACCGAAATTTCTACATGGCTAGCAAGCTCTAGTACATTACGTAACGTTATTTTTACCCCCATTTTTATTGTGCTCACCGCCGCGATAGTTCATCAAGGCGTACATGCTGGTATTGAGCGCTGGTCATCACGCTTGATGCCACTATTGCTAGTAATGTTATTAGCTTTAATTATATATATTTTGCAGCAAGAAGGTGCAATGCAAGGTGTTAGAACTTACCTGATCCCTGATTTTAGCCAAATTACTGATGCCAACTTAATTATTGCCGCGATGGGACAGTCATTTTTCTCGCTCGCCATTGGCGTTGGCGCCATGATGGTTTACGGCTCATACATGAAAAAAGATCAAGACATTGGCAAACTTGTGCTCTCGATTGCGGCTTTAGATACCTTTATTGCTTTTATTGCTGGTTTATTAATTATTCCTGCGCTGTTTGTAGCATTGCATCATGGTCAGCAAGTATTCGAAAATGGCAAGTTAATTGGCCAAGGACAACTGATTTTTCAAATTTTACCATCGTTATTTAGCTCTTTTGGCTTTATCGGCTTACTTGTCACTTTTGCGTTATTTACCTTACTTTCTATTGCCGCTCTTACCTCAACCATTTCTTCAACTGAAGTCGTTGTTGCTTATTTAGTTGAAGCAAAAAACATGAGCCGAAAATATGCCACCAACGGTGTATCGCTACTAGTGTTAGTGGCCAGCATGTTGATCATCATCAATTTTGAAGCCTTATTTGGCCTAGTGATTCAATTACTCACCACGGTCTTGCAACCTTTAATGTCATTGTTTTATTTTATTGTGGTCGGTTGGATTTGGCAGCGCGGTAATAAAATAACGGCTATAGCGCAACAACAAAACAACCGTAAACTACAGTTATTTGGCTTTTATCTACGCTATATCTGTCCTGCGCTAATTGTGATTGTTTTTATTCACTTAGCTTTTTAGCCTTTTCTTCTAGCATGGTGACTGTAAGTATTCTAGCGGTCAACCATATCGGCAAGCGCTTCTGGCTCAGTTGCTAATTCCACCTGCTCTATTTTTTCAAAACGGGTAGATATTTTATTGGCTGAGGTATGAATTTGTTTCACATCACTAGCCGCTTGATCTATATGTTTAGCTAAATTAGCAAATCGGCCTTTAAAGCGATCGAAGTCTTGTGATAAGTGTGATAAGTGTGCTTGAATAATATGAATTTGCGTGCGGGTAGCTTCATCTTTAAGTACCGAGCGAGCGGTTGTTAAAATAGCCATTAAAGTAGTTGGTGATGCCAGCCAAACTCGCTTTTTATTAGCATAGTCAACCAACTCACTTTGATGGCCATGAATTTCTGCAAAAATAGCCTCCGCAGGAATAAACATGATAGCGCCGTCTGCGGTTTCATTATCAATTAAATATTTGTCGCTAATATCATTTATATGTTTTTTAATATCTATTTTAAATTGACGTTGCGCGTTTTTTCGCTCAAATTCACCTTGCTCAACATCCATCATGGTACGGTAGCTTTCCAATGGAAATTTAGAATCAACGACTACATTGCCCGTTGGTTTAGGCAAAAATAATACACAGTCAGCAATTTTTCCGTTTGACAAGGTGTGTTGTAATTTAAAACTTTGCTCAGGTAAAACGTTACGAATTAAGCCATTAAGCTGCACTTCACCAAAAGCACCACGGGAGCGTTTGTCGTTCAGCACTTCTTGCAAACTCACCACATTATTAGAAAGCTCGGTGATTTTTTTCTGGGCATCATCAATCAAGGCTAAACGCTGTAAAATATCGCTAAAGGTTTTGGTGGTTTTTTCAAAGCCTTCACTCAGACGCTTTTCAACACCATTGCTGATTTCTTTTAATCGTAAATCAGTATTTTGAGTTAATGCCTCAATGCGCTTAGCCATTTGTTCACTACTTTGAGTAAGTGACTTGCTAAGCTCTTCTCTACTGGCTTGCGTGGCTTTATTTAAATGATTAATCAGTTGCTCTAAGGCCTGATTTTGGTTTTGATTAAGTTGCTCTTTTTGGCCACTTAACTCTCTGAGCAGCTTGATGCGTAAATCAGCCATTTGCTGCTCAAAAATATTTTGCAGTTTTAGTTGCTGATTTTCCAGCAATTGCGCTAACAAACTTTGCTCAGCTTTGGTTGAAGCATCAGCGTTAGCTGAACTTGTTTGTATCAGCTGAAAAAGTTGGCTAATACGAACGCTGTGCCATAGCATCAATATTAAAAATATCAGGCCACAAATAAGAACAACAACTAATGGGTCAAGCTGACTGAGGTTAACACTCATAATAAAAACCAAACACTGTAAATAATAACAGTTATTAAATCATAAGTTTTGCTCAGCCTCCAGCAATTTTTATCCGCGAGGCTTACCCTAAACGCTCGATGTTTTTAGCACATAGTTGCAAAGCAGGTAAAATTTCTACTAAAATTTGCTGCCTTGCCGTTTGAGACATGTGGGTACTGACATTAAGCGCGGCAATCACCTCACCAGCGCCATTGTGTACAGGCACCGAGATAGACGTTAATCCTACTTCTAATTCCTGCTCAACCATGGAATAACCTTGTGCTTTTACTTGCGCTATTTCAGCTTTTAATGCCGTTTTTTCGATAAGGGTATATTGGGTAAAGGGTTCAATTTGACAATGTGTTAAAAACTTATCTAACGCTGGCGCTGACAAATCCGCTAATAGCACCCGCCCCATAGACGTAGCAAAAGCAGGTAAGCGAGTGCCAACATTTATAGTGATGGACATTATTCGCTTGGTGGTAGCAACACGAGCAACATAAACAACATCATTGCCATCAAGTACTGCTGCTGAGCATGACTCGTTAAGTTGTTCAACTAACGCATTCATTAACGGCTTAGCATTATGCCAAATATCTAAAGTAGAAAGATAAGAAAAACCTAACTCTAATACCTTCGCGGTTAACGAAAATTGCTTTCCCTCTTGCTTGGCGTAGCCTTCATTTAACAAAGTTAGTAAAAAACGGCGGCTAGCTGCGCGCGTAAACCCCGTAACAGTCGCTACTTCTGATAAGGTCATGCGAGGTCGTTGTTGATTAAAGGCCTTGATCACAGTTAAGCCTTTCACCAAAGACTGCACTAACTCACTTGCTTTAATTTCAGCATTCAAACTGTTTTGAACGGTATTATTTTTATTCTTTCCTACTATTTGGTTTGACATTCAAAAGCCCCAACTCTACACTTACTTCAATGTTCGACATGGTAACAAAAGTTCGTATTACGAACAAGCTTTTAATTATACTATTTATATGAGTACAACTAATGATAGATAAACGAGTAACAAGCTGCGCTGCTGCTGTTGCCGACATCAAAGATGGCGACACTGTGATGATTGGCGGTTTTGGTGAAGCAGGTAGTCCGATAGAATTAATTCATGCCTTGATTGATCATGGCGCAAAAAACTTAACCGTTGTTAATAACAACACAGGCAGTGGTCGTGTGGGTTTAGCCGCACTTATTGAAAATGGCCAAGTCGCTAAAATGATCTGCTCTTATCCGCGCACCGCTAATTCGATGGTTTTTCCTGAACTTTATCGCAGTGGCAAGATTGAGCTTGAACTAGTGCCGCAGGGTACCTTAGCTGAGCGTATCCGCGCAGGCGGTGCTGGTATTCCTGCATTTTATACACCCACCTCAGTTGGCACACCGTTAGCCGACGGCAAAGAGGCTCGCACTTTTGATGGGGAAGAATATGTCATGGAGCGCGCTATTAAAGCTGATTTTGCCTTAATAAAAGCCAAACAAGCAGACCAGTACGGCAATCTAACCTTTAATAAAACCGCCCGTAACTTTGCACCAATTATGGCAATGGCAGCAACAAACACGGTAGTACAAACCAATAAAATGGTGGCATTAGGCGATATAGACCCAGAAAATGTGGTTACCCCAGGTATTTTTGTTAATCAAATTGTTGAAGTGACTAACCCGCAACAAGAGTCCAAATTAGTTAAAGAGGGAGTTGTCTACCCATGAGTAATAATGCCATGAACAATCAAAAACAAGAAAAACCACCTGCAACCCTGAGCCAAGAGAAAACAGCCTTGAGCCAAGAAAAAACTGGTTGGTCACGCGAGCAAATGGCTCAGCGTTGCGCCCAAGATATTGAAGACGGCAGCTATGTTAATTTAGGCATAGGTATCCCTGAAAAAGTCGCGCAATACGTGCCCGCAGGTCGTGAAGTAATTTATCACACCGAAAATGGTTTATTGGGTATGGGCACAGAGCCTAGCGCAGATGAACTTGATCCTGATTTAATTAATGCGGGTAAAAAACCCGTCACGGCTATTCCCGGTGCGGCTTATTTTCACCATGGTGACAGTTTTTCTATGATCCGTGGCAAACATATTGATGTTTGTGTTTTAGGCGCGATGCAAGTCTCCAAGCAAGGTGACTTAGCCAACTGGTCAACAGGTGCGCCTGATGCTATTCCTGCTGTGGGCGGCGCCATGGATTTAGTTGCCGGTGTTAAAACTATATATATTATTACCCAGCACACCACTAAAACGGGTGCGGCAAAAATATTACCTGAGTGTAGTTTTCCGTTAACAGGCAAAGGCGTGGTTAACCGTATTTATTCAGACTTATGCGTTATTGATGTGACTGAAAAAGGCTTAGCACTCATTGAGTTAGCACCCAATGTCGATTTTGATTATGTGCAAGCGCGAACGGCCGTCACTTTAATCAATTCCTTAAGTAGCTCTTTGAATTAATTCATTGAGTTAACTCTTTAAGTTAATTCTTTAAGTTAATTCCTTAAATTCATTCCTTAAGTTATGTCTTGTAAAAAACGACGAGAAAAAACAATGACCACAAAAAGCGAACAATTATTTACTCAAGCAGTAAAAGTTTTACCTGGCGGTGTTAGCCGTAATACTATTTTTAGAAAGCCGCAGCCTTTTTATGCCGAACAAGGCTCTGGCTGTTATGTGACTGACGTTGAAGGTGTTAAGCGTATTGACTTTGCTAACAATATGGCTTCACTTATTCATGGCCATGCTTATGCTCCCATGGTAAAGGCGGTTAGTGAGCAACTCGCTAAAGGCAGCTGCTTTACGATGGCAACGGCTGTAGAAGTAGAGTACGCAACGCTTTTGTGTGATCGTGTACCTAGTTTTGACAAAATTCGTTTTGTTAACTCTGGCACGGAAGCGGTAATGGCGATGTTAAAAGCCTCGCGTGCCTATACGGGTAAAGCTAAAATAGCCAAAGTAGAAGGCGCTTACCATGGTGCGTATGACTACGCTGAAGTCAGCCAAACAGCCAATCCAAATAATTGGGGAGATATTGATAAACCCAATAGTGTGCCAGTAGCCAGTGGCACCCCCGAAAAAGCCCTTGAAGATGTGGTGATCATCCCTTTTAATGATATTAAACGCGCCATTAGAATTTTAGAGCAACACAAAGATGATATTGCTTGTATCTTAGTTGATTTATTACCGCATCGCGTTGGGTTAATTCCTGCCTCTGATGAATTTGTCTGCGCTCTGCGTCAATGGGCCGATGACAATGCCTCATTACTAGTATTTGATGAAGTCATCACCTTTAGAACCAATTACAGTGGCGCTCAACAAAACTACAGCGTTGCTCCTGATTTAACAGCGATGGGTAAAGTTATTGGCGGCGGCTTCCCTGCTGGCGCACTCGCTGGCTCAAATGAAGTGATGAAAGTATTAGATCCCACCGAGCCGAAAGTGTTATTACCACACTCTGGCACATTTTCCGCAAACCCAATCACCATGACCGCAGGTTTAATTGCCATGCGTGATTTTGATCAACAAGCGGTAATAAAACTTAATGAACTTGCTATTTATGCTAAAGATGAAATCACCAAAGCCATCGCTGAAGTCGGTATCAATGCTTGCGTAACAGGTGCTGGCACTATGTTTAGAGTGCATTTAAAAGCACAGCCGCCCAAAAATTATCGTGAAGCTTATGTTGATAAAAATGAAAGCGCACTCATTAATGAATTATTAGATCACCTATTCGATAATGGCGTTATGATGATCAATACTTGCTCGGCTGCACTATCAACTAAAATGACCAAAACAGAAATTGATCATTTAGTTACCGCACTAAAAAGTGGTTTTGAAATGCTTAAGCCTAAAATGAATAAGAAAGGATAGATAAAAATGACAGAAGTATATATTTGCGATGGTATTCGCACGCCAATTGGTCGCTACGGTGGCGGTTTAGCTAACATTAGAGCAGACGACCTAGCCGCAATTCCTTTAAAAGCGTTAAAAGATCGTAATCCTAGCCTTGATTTTAACCAAGTTGACGATGTTATTTTAGGCTGCGCTAACCAAGCAGGTGAAGACAACCGTAATATAGCGCGCATGAGCCTACTACTAGCGGGTTACCCACAAGAAGTAGCGGGTTGCACCATCAATCGTTTATGCGGTTCAGGCATGAATGCCATTGCCATGGCAACTAACGCAATAAAAGCAGGTGAAGGTGACATGATTATTGCTGGTGGTGTAGAAAGCATGACTCGTGCACCTTATGTCATAGGAAAAGCCGACAGTGCCTTTGGTCGTGCACAAGAAATGTTTGACAGCACCATGGGCTGGCGTTTTATCAATAAAAAATTAGATAAAATTTACGGCACAGAAAGCATGCCAGAAACTGCTGAAAATGTTGCCGAGCAATTTAATATTAGCCGTGAAGATCAAGACAAGTTCTCCCATTGGAGTCAACTAAAAGCCAAAGCGGCTCAAGACGATGGTCGTCTTAGCGAGGAAATTATTCCCGTGGTTATTCCACAGCGTCGTGGTGATGATATTATTTTTGACAAAGACGAACACTTACGTCTGACGCCACTAGAAAAACTTGCTACGCTTAAAGCACTATTTCGTACTGGTGGCTCAGTTACCGCTGGTAATGCTTCGGGTGTTAATGATGGTGCCGCAGCCGTTATTCTGGCAACCAAAGAAGCCGCACAAGCAAATGGTTTAACACCTAAAGCTCGTATTGTTGGCAGTGCTGTAATAGGTATTGAGCCACGAATAATGGGCATAGGCCCTGCGCCTGCTAGCGCCAAATTATTGAAACGTTTAGGCTTAAGTATTGATGATATGGACATTATTGAATTTAACGAAGCTTTCGCCGCACAAGCCTTAGCTAGCGCCCGTGAATTAGGGTTAAAAGATGATGACGAACGTTTAAATCCACAAGGTGGCGCAATTGCTTTAGGCCACCCTTTGGGCATGAGTGGCACGCGCATTGTACTTTCAGCCATGAAACAATTAGAGCGCTCTGATAAACGCTACGCACTGTGTGCCATGTGCATTGGCGTGGGTCAAGGCATTGCCATGGTAATAGAGAAAGTTTAATCACGTCTAAATAACTCAAGTAAATTTTTAAATAGCTGCGCTTTTTGCAGCTCTTTTTTTGGCGAAAAAAATCTTATCAACTACCTTTAACTTATCATTAATAAAATATTAAAGGTTAAATTATGTCAAATCATCGCACTTATAAAAAATTAGAAATTGTTGGTACCTCACCCAGTAGTATTGAAGACGCGATCCAAAACGCTATCTCTGAAACCGCTTTTAGCGTCAGCAATTTAGATTGGTTTGAAGTGACCGAAACACGCGGTCACATAATTGATAATAAAGTTGCTCATTATCAAGTGACAATAAAAATAGGTTTTAGAATTGAGAATAGTTAAGTGTTTTTATCATTCTAAATATATTATCAAGTAACAATAGAAATAGGTTTTAGCATTGAGAATAGCTAAGTGTTTTTATTAACAACTATTAGTGATAAAATAGCTCAATTATTACCTTAGCGTTTTATTTTCGCTATTTTATGTATTTGTAGAGAAAAACATGAAAACCCATTTCGATGAACTATTAGACTTTCCCACTGTATTAAACTTTAAAGTGATGGGCGTTGCCTGTGATGAATTGCCAGACTTAATTATTGCCGAGCTGCAAAAACATACTCCTGGTGACTATACAACAAAGATAACCCCTAGCTCTAAAGGCAATTATCTCTCAGTTTCTATTCCTGTTAGGGTAACAAGTAAAGAGCATATTGAAAAAGTTTATAAAACCTTGAATGCTATAGAGCAAGTGCGTTACGTTTTATAATCGTTAAAAATAACGTTTATTTTATTACTTCAATATACATAGAGAATTTTTGTGTCAGAGCCTTTAACTAACCTTCCTTTAATTGTTCGCCAGTTAAACAACATGGACTACTGTCAAGTTTGGCATGCCATGCAAGATTTTACTGACCATAGAAATGACAGCACCTTAGATGAACTTTGGCTAGTAGAGCATCCGCCAGTGTTCACTCAAGGACAAACAGGCAAAGAAGAACATTTATTGATGCCAGGCGATATTGAAGTTGTTAAAGTAGATAGAGGAGGTCAAGTAACCTATCACGGCCCTGGTCAACAAGTTATTTACTTTATGATCAATTTGCGCCGTAGAAAAATGGGTGTCAGGCAATTAGTAACCTTAATTGAAAATGCCATAGTCGCTGCGCTTAACGATTATGATATTAAAGCCTACCCCAAAGCTGATGCGCCGGGTGTTTATGTTGACGATAAAAAGGTTGCTTCACTCGGGTTAAGAGTACGTAAAGGCTGTTCATTTCATGGCTTAGCAATCAATGTTAATATGGACCTATCGCCTTTTTTACGTATCAACCCTTGCGGTTATGCCGGTCTAGAAATGGTGCAAACTTGCGACATAAACGGCCCACAGAATACTCAAGATGCCAGCAAATCATTAATAAAACACTTAACTACTTTGCTTAAAACGAGTGAAGTGGCTTATCAACATGGCTTACCCGCAATAAACAAAACTGTTTAAGTTCTGTTAAACTTAGACAGCAATAGAGCAGATGAAATTATGACTGAAAAAGCAGTAGTAAAATCAGCAAAAATAGCCCCTGGCACGAAATTACGTGATGCAGACAAATTGGCACATATTCCTATTAAAGTAGTGCCATCCACACGTGAGAATATGCTAAGAAAACCCAGCTGGTTACGTATCAAGTTGCCACGCTCAAGTGAGCGCATTGATAATATAAAAGCAAATTTACGTAAGCACAATCTTCATTCCGTTTGTGAAGAAGCATCATGCCCTAACCTGTCTGAATGTTTTAATCACGGCACAGCTACCTTTATGATTTTAGGTGATATTTGTACTCGTCGTTGTCCATTTTGTGATGTCGGCCATGGCCGGCCATTATCGGTAGATACTGAAGAGCCAAAAAAATTAGCATTAAGCCTAAAAGATATGGCCTTAAAATATGTAGTGATCACCTCTGTTGATCGTGATGATTTACGTGATGGTGGCGCTCAACAATTTGCTGATTGTGTAAAAGAGATTAATGAACAAGCCCCCAATACTAAAATTGAAATTTTAGTACCCGACTTTCGTGGTCGTATGGAGCGAGCATTAGAAATTTTAAACCAATCACCACCGCATGTTTTTAATCACAATTTAGAAACGGCACCGCGCTTATACACAAAAGCACGACCCGGCGCTAATTACCAATGGTCATTAGACTTATTAAAGAAATTCGGTGAAGCAAACCCCAGAGTTACCACTAAATCAGGCTTAATGGTTGGCCTTGGCGAAACTAACGAAGAAATACTCGAGGTTATGCGTGATTTACGCAGCCATGGCGTTACTATGCTAACTATTGGTCAATACTTACAACCAAGTAAAGATCACCTACCAGTAGAACGTTACGTGCATCCTGATGACTTTGCCATGTTCCAAGAAGAAGCCACTAAAATGGGTTTTGAACATGCCGCCTGTGGGCCTTTAGTGCGATCTTCATACCATGCCGATAAACAAGCAGCAGGCGAAGAGGTTGTGAGTTACAACCCTTCTAGCGACTAAACAACGGTTTAGTTTAGGGTAAGCTAAAAACAAAAAGGGTGAATAATTTAATATTCACCCTTTTTTTATCGTCTTTCTTTATCAGAAAAGTAGCTTGAAACTTTCTTTTAAATAGAAAACTACTTCTTAGCCAATTTCTCTTTGATGCGTGCAGATCTACCTGAACGTTCACGAAGATAATAAAGTTTAGCTTGACGAACATCACCGCGACGTTTCACTTCAATTGAATCAACAATTGGGCTATGTGTCTGGAATACACGCTCTACACCAACACCGTTCGAAATTTTACGAACAGTGAACGCAGAATGTAAGCCACGGTT
>MAAC01000694.1_pt1 | contig 14773 bp, 11 predicted proteins | sample 1115981 | NCBI WGS metagenome assembly MAAC01 (sample SAMN04961126, study PRJNA320927) | seawater metagenome | isolation source: sample BD02T64 sea water enriched with oil for 64 days | place: USA:Gulf of Mexico | collected 2013-07-27 | reverse complement strand
CTGCCTTAGTTCATGCTCTTTTGCTTTACCAGCTTGATACTCATCAGCCGTTTCACCGTATTTAGCTTTCCAGTTATATAGGCTTTTAGTGGTGATCCCAAGCCGTTTTGCAACATCAGAAATCTTGTAGTCTTCCTGGGTTATTTGCTTAACTGCTGCAATCTTAAATTCTTCGGTATATCTTTCGCCTGCCATATAGATCTCCTCATCGTTACATTGTAACTCTTTAGAGTGTCTAGTAAGTCAGGGGGCTATTCAGACTGCAGAGCATAAAAACATTACATTTCGTTACATTAGTTGCATTTTGTAGGGTGATTTTTTCAATCAGAATTTGTATCTTTGAATTATGATTTTTTAATACGTTCACTATTCATGAAAAGTAGGTTGGGGACGATAAAAATATAAATAGCAAGGTTTGCTGATTATCACTTATTTATAGTTGGACATTACTAATGCGAGTTACGTTACAAGATAACATTTTATTTTACTCTTTGCCGGCTATGGTTGGACCTACGGTTGCTTTGTTGGCTTTTTGGTTGGGCTGGATAACTCTAATTCAGGGCTCTACTTTGATAGGTCTATTAATCGCATCGGGGTTAATTGTAGGTCATATCCTCTATAAGAAAATGCAAGTGGATAATGCATGTAATTTAGAGCAACAAAATAATGAAAATAAAATTGTAATGGAGCGTATCAAGTCTTCGGTAATGCCTCTAGAGCAGCTTTTAGTGGATGTTATACCGATAATTCTTAATCAAATTGATATGTCGAAAGAGCATACGGAACAAGAAATAGCAAACCTCGGTGAGCGCTTTATAGTGATGACTACCAAAATATCAGCGTTGAACCCTAGCCAAACTCAAGGTGATGAGGAATATTCAATTGATGCATTATTGAAAGGTTCTAAGGCCATTTTAAATGGGGTTATGGGAGAGTTAAGTGCATTGAACGATGCCGAAACAAAAATGATTGATGAGGTGCGTCAACTATCAAATTTTACAGCAGATTTAGACTCTATGGCACAGGATGTTCGAAATGTAGCTGATAATATTAATTTACTTTCTTTAAATGCCGCAATTGAAGCTGCAAGAGCTGGAGAGAATGGCCTTGGTTTTGCTGTTGTTGCTGATGAAGTAAGAAATTTAGCCAGGATTTCGTCTGAAACAGGAGTGAAAATTAGTAAGACTGTTAATGATATTAATGCCGCGATGGCAGCAACACTTAAATCTGCCGAGATAACAAGTGAGACTGATGGGGAAAGTATTCAGAAATCAGAGTCTTACATCGACAAAGTATTAACGGATATTGAAAACACCTTAAATTCATTTAAAGAACATGCTGACACCTTGACCGAAGGAAATGAGCAGGTACAGCAAGAAATATATTCTGTTGTAACAGCATTACAGTTTCAAGACCGTGTTAGTCAGATGCTTGAGCATGCTGAGCATAACCTACAAGACTTATTTGATGTTATTGACAGCCAAAAACAAATTTCTTTAGCTGCTCGTGACCCGGAATTAATTCAAGTTGACCGTATTATGGAAAAAATGGAGCTACGTTATACCATGCCAGAAGAGTTACTTCACCACCAGGCTAGTATTGCAGGTGAGGGCGTTATATATGAAGAAGAGACTACTGATGACATCACCTTCTTTTAGAGTACAAAATAATATTAAGTAAAGGTATTAAAATGGCAAAAATAATAATGATCGTTGATGATTCGGCTTCTATTAGGCAGGTTGTTGGCCTAACTTTGAAAGGAGCAGGGTTTGATGTAATTGATGCGATCGACGGTGTTGATGCACTTAAAAAGCTAGACGGTGTGAAAATTCATTTATTGATCACCGATGTCAATATGCCGAATATGGATGGGATTACATTAGTGCAAGAGGCTAAAAAGCTGCCTGCCTATAAATTCACCCCAATGATGATGCTAACCACTGAAGCGTCGAATGAAAAGAAACAAGCAGGGCGAGCAGCGGGTGCAAAAGCTTGGTTGGTTAAGCCCTTTCAACCACCCATGTTATTAGCTGCGGTATCAAAATTAATTTTACCGTAGGTTCACGTTTACTTAGGAGCACAAAATGGCGATAAATGTAACAGAGCAGCGTGATTCAGCGACGTATATAGCTATAGCTGATGATATGAGCATTTATACCGCCTTAGAGCAAAAAAATGAACTGCTACCACACCTCAAACCTAACCATCAATTACAGCTTGATCTCTCGGGTGTTTCTGAAATTGATAGCGCGGGTATACAGCTATTAATCCATTTGAAACAAAAGGCTAAAGAGTTGGATAATGAATTTAGTTTGGTTCATCACAGCCAAGCGGTTGTTGAAGCGATTGGTTTATTTAACTTAACATCATTTTTTGGTGACCCTGTCGTCATAACAGCCGATAGGAGCACATTATGACTGAGATAGATTTAGGGCCTGCGCTCATTATATTTATGCAAGAAGCAAAAGACTTGCTGGAGGAGATGGAGTCGTCATTACTGGCATTGGAAGATAACCCCAATGACAGTGAAACGGTCAACAGTGTTTTTAGAGCCATGCACACGATTAAAGGCTCTTCGGGACTATTTGGTTTCAACCCCGTTGTATCATTCACCCATGAAGCAGAAACCGTACTCGACCAAGTTAGAAATAATGAGCGCAAAATTGATGACGTCCTTATTTCTACTTTATTAGATTGTAAGGATCATACGGCTAGCTTACTTGAGTTTTGTGTGGCGTCTCCTGAAGCAGAGGTCACAGACGAGCTAACGACAATCGGCAATCAGCTTGTTCAGCAGCTTACTGGTAGCGATATAGTAAGTGATACCTTAGCTGTTGTTAGCCTTGATGATCAAGAAGCAACGGTTGAAAGTCTAAGTGATGTTAAGGATATGACGGATAGCTGGCTAATTTCTTTAGCCTTTAAAGCCGATGCTTTTAGAATGGGGGTTGACCCTTTATCATTCTTACGTTATTTGAAAACGTTAGGTGATATTCAGCGAACATTGGTTATTACGAGCGATATCCCATCGACAGAAGGTTTTGACCCAGAAAGCTGCTATTTAAATTGTAAGCTCGCTTTTAGAAGTGATGCTGACAAACAAACAATAGAAGATGTCTTTGAGTTCGCAGCGGATGATTGTGATATCAATATCTTGCCACCTAATTCAAAAGTAGAAACGTACCATTCATTATTAGATGACTTATCTGAAAGCAATACTCAGCGCTTAGGTGATATTTTAATTGAGGTGGGTGCGTTGACAAAAAATGATATTGCTAAGGCGGTACAGACTCAAGAAAATTCAACTGCGGGTTCAGCAGAGGGTAAAAAGCCTCTGGGTGAAATCCTTGTTGAACAGCAAGTGATTCAGCCAGCTGTTGTAGATAAAGCGCTGGAGAAGCAACAAGAAGTTAAACAAAAAGTTGCAGCAGAAGCTAGTTTTATACGGGTTGATTCTAATAAACTTGGTCAACTTATTGACCTAGTGGGCGAACTGGTCATTTCTGGGGCGGCAATGGACTTGATGGTTGGAAAGCACGGCTTAGCCGATGTTGAAGACGTTACTGAAACGATGAATAGTTTGGTGAGTGGAATTCGAGATACCGCACTAGACTTGCGTATGGTTCCAATCGGTGAAACTTTTTCACGGTTTAGGCGTGTCGTACGCGATGTGAGTAAAGAACTGGGCAAAGACATCGAGCTGAAAATAAATGGTGGTGAAACGGAGTTAGACAAAACAGTCGTTGAGAAAATTAATGACCCTTTGACTCACCTTATTCGTAATTCCTTAGATCATGGTATTGAAAACCCTGAGGATCGATTACAAGCAGGTAAGTCAGAAAAGGGGCGCATTAAACTAACAGCAAAGCATCAGTCAGGTCAGGTTATTATTCAAATTATTGATGATGGCGCAGGTTTAAATAAAGAACGTATTATTGCTAAGGCGATTGCGAATGGCATTATTACAGATGAACATAATTTGTCTGACCAGGAAATTCATAACCTCATTTTTGCCGCGGGTTTAAGTACCAAGGAACAGGCTAGCGACTTATCTGGCAGAGGGGTTGGGATGGATGTTGTTCGGCGAAATATAGAAGCCTTGCGGGGCAGCGTTAATATTGATAGCCGTGAAGGAGAAGGTACAACCATTACTATTCAGCTGCCACTAACTCTCTCCATTATCGACGGCTTTATGGTTGAGGCATCGAATGAACGATACATCATCCCTTTGAGCATGGTTGACGAATGCGTAGAAATGAGTAGTGAAGAGTGGCTCGTCGATGACGCGCAGCATCATGTCAACTTAAGAGGTGTTGTTTTGCCTTATCTAAGACTAAGTGAGTATTTCAATGCGGAAGTAAAGCGACCCGAAAAGAATCGGGAAAGCTTAGTTGTTGTACGGTCAGGTAAAAATAAAGCTGGGTTTGTCGTTGACCACTTACATGGCGAGCATCAAACGGTTATCAAACCATTAGGTAAAGTATTTGAGAATTTAAGAGGTTTAACGGGTGCAACAGTACTTGGTGATGGCAATGTTGCTCTTATTTTAGATGTGCAGGAGTTGCTCCAAAAAGTAGTAAAAGGTGGAAGGAAGTAGGCGTACTTTATTGCGTATTAAATACTCAAGGCATAGATTAGCGATTTTTTTAAGCCTTGTTGAAAACATTAACTAGTAGTGAGGATTTGTATTGTCATGACATATTTTAGAAATTTAAAATTAGGTAGTAAATTGTCGATTATTTTTGTGTTAATTTTGATTGCGACTTCAGGAGGTTCCTACAATGCAATTAATAATATCGAGGAAACAGCCGTAACGGTTGAACGAATCACTCAAATTCGAGTTCCTACAGCGCAATCGAGCATGACAATGTTAAATGGCCTGAATCAGGCTCTAGCCTCACTTAGAGGCTGGATGTTACTGGGGAAAGAAGGTTTCCGGGATGAGCGGTTAAAGGTCTGGAAGCAAGATATAGAACCGGCTCAGGCATTGATGCAGGAAAAAGCTAAAACATGGACAAACCCAGAAAATATTGAACGATTAAACCGTATTAATGAGTTGCTGCCAAAATTTAAACAGGCACAACAGGAGATTGAGGATATTGCACAGACAACAGACAATATTCCTGCAATAAAAATGTTGTTTGACCAAGCTGCACCACAAGCAGGAATTATGGTGAAAAGCATTACCGCCATGATTGATTTAGAAGCGGGTTTATCCTCTACAACTGAGCGCAAACAACTGCTGGGGATAATGGCTGATGTTCGTGGCACTATTGGCCTGGGGCTTGCTAATATCAGAGCTTACCTGTTATCCGGTGATCAGAAGTTTAAACAAAAATTTGATGTTCTTTGGGCAAAAAACATACGTCGATACAAGGATTTAAAAGATAACGTCCATTTGTTGGGTGTCAAGCAGACAACAGCTTTTGAAGCCTTAGATAAAGCAAGAACAGCATTTATGCCTTTGCCACCAAAGATGTTTCAGTTAAGGGGTGGAAAAGATTGGAATCTTGCGAACTATTGGTTGGGGACAAAGGCTGCCCCCGTTGGTGCTGAATTAGTTTCTATCTTGAAAGCAATGTCAGTTAATCAGCAGCATTTATTGCAAAATGATGCAAAACAATCACTAGTAGCACAACAACAAGCGGTAACGTCAAGCTGGGTCTTCATGGCAGTTAGTGTTGTCATGGCTATTATTTTGGGTTTGTTATTTGTGTTATCACTAAGCAAACGTTTAAGTCGCTTACAGGTTATGTTGCAACAATTAGCTGAGGGTAATTTACGAGCTGAGATAGATGATGGGGATTTATCAAAAGATGAAATAGGCCTGCTTACGTTTGACTTACTTAATATGCGTAATAAATTACGCGATGTTATCCAAACGGTTCGTAGTGGAGCCGATAATTTAGCCAGCGCCTCCCAGGAAGTCAGTGCGACAGCTCAATCGATTAGTCAGGGAGCAGTTGAGCAATCGACAAGTGTTGAAAGTACTAGTAGTGCAGTTGAAGAATTAAATGCATCTGTTCAACAAAATGCAGAAAATGCAGGGGTTACAGAGAAAATGGCCACGAGTTCTGCGAGTGAGGCCAAAGATGGTGGTGTAGCTGTTAATGAGACGGTAACAGCGATGAAGCATATAGCTAAGAAAATTAGCCTCATTGAAGATATTGCCTACAAAACCAACTTATTATCACTCAATGCAGCGATAGAAGCTGCGTCAGCTGGTGATGCAGGCAAAGGCTTTGCTGTGGTTGCGGCTGAAGTTCGTAAATTGGCTGAAAGTAGCCGAGTAACGGCCGAAGATATAAATGAGCTTGCAACGAACAGTGTTGATATAGCAGAAAAGGCTGGCAAGCTTATTTCAGCAGTGGTTCCTGGCATTACAAAGACTTCTGACCTGATACAGGAAATTAGTGCCTCCTCAGAAGAACAAGCGAGCGGGATTCGTCAAATAAGTGATTCGATGAGTCAGTTAGACCAAGCTACGCAACAAAGTGCTGCAGCCTCAGAAGAGTTAGCAGCAACATCAGAAGAGTTGAGTGGACAAGCTGAGCAATTACAACAAGCTGTCGCTTACTTTAAAGTTAGTGATGGAGATCATTCGCAGCGAGTGGTGACTCAAGAACGAAGAGAGCCGACTAAATCTAAATTTGCATCCAAGCTAACAGTCGAGCCATCACCAGTAATAGGAGCCGGAAATTCGCCGGACTTTAATGAACAAGACTTTGAGCGCTTTTAGTCAGGGAGCTGATGATGAGTGAATTAACCGTAGGTAATGAAACAGCAACTGAGGTTGCTATTATTGAGCAAGAACAGCAAGGGCAGTTTCTTACTTTCTTAGTAAGAAAAGACAAGTTGGCCATAGGTATTAATGATATCAATGAAATAATTGAGATCACTAATATAACAAGGGTTCCTATGACACCGGACTATATTCGTGGTGTTATCAATTTGAGAGGTAACGTCGTCCCTGTCGTTGACTTGTCAGCACGGCTTGGCCATCAAGCCAGCGAGATTTGTAAGCGTAGTTGTATTGTACTCGTTGACGTTGTTAGTGGAGAAGAAACCCATGGCATTGGTATGCTGGTTGACCAAGTCAATGAAATATTAGATATTCCCAAGGAAAGTATTCAGCCGCCTCCTAAATTTGGCTCAAACATTAGAGTTGAATTTATTCAGGCAATGGGTCGAGTGGAAGAGGATTTTATTATCTTGCTTGAAGTTAATCGAGTGTTATCCGTCACTGATTTGGCAGCGCTTGGTAAAGTTACTAAATCAACTCAGAGCTTATTAACAGACGAAGAGTGATGTGATTATGCCATATATGGATGGTTACCAACTAGCGAAACATATCGGACAGTTATACCCTGAAGTTAAAGTCCAGTTGGCCAGTGGCTACAGTGACAATAGACATACTGAAGCGAGTAATGATCAGCTACATAAAACACTGTTGTATAAACCGTATAGCTCATTCGAATTAATGAGTCGTATTTCACAATTATTGGCGGGGGCTAAAAATGAATAATGGTTGGGTGGATGAATCATGGAATTGGACTCCCTCTTTATCTCTTGGTGTTAAGGTAATTGATGAAGATCATAAAAAGCTGTTCCAGTTGTTTAATGAGGCGCGTTTAGCGGCTGACGTTGAAGCGAGTAACAGCCACTTATTGCAGAGAATGGCGCAAGATCTGGTGCTTTACATGGAGTTACATTTTAAACGAAAAGAAGCCATTATGCGGGCTTCTGGTTACCCATCTTGTGAGCCGCACGAAGAGGTCCATCACGAGTTTATGGTGAATACTCAGTCAATACTTGATCAGGCAGTAAATAATGAGATCTCTATTACTGAATTTGTTTATTTATTAAAAGAACTTTTTGCTGAACACATTAAAGGAAATGACCAGAAAATTGGTCAACACATCCAAGGTCTTGATACGGAGATTGATAGTAAGGTTTTAAAACTGCCGCCGCTGACATTACCTGAAAGTATTAATATTTACATTGTTGATGATGACGTATTGCAAGTTGAGTTTATGATTGAGTTGGTTGATGAGGGGGGCTTTACCGCATCAGGCTTTGCATCGGGGCCGGCTTTTATCGAGCAGCCGGTTTCAGATTTTGACATTGTGTTGCTGGATTTGAATATGCCTGAAATAGATGGCATAGAGGTGATGCGAATGCTTTATAACAGGGGCTGTACGCCGGCATTTATTTTAATCAGTGGTTTTGATGAGCGTGTACTGCACTCGGCAAAGCAGTTTGCTGAGGCAAAAAAGATAGAGGTGCTTGGCACTTATACAAAACCAATTAATACTGGGCGCTTTATTCAGGAGATAGCTGAAATACACGCACAAAAGAAACTGGCCTTTGATAAGCGACAGTATAATAAAAAGAGCTTAAAAGCGGATGAGGGTTTATCGTTGCTTGAGTTTAAAGAAGCACTAAAAGAACACCAATTTGTTTTGTTTTACCAGCCAAAGGTTGACATACAAAGTGGCGAAGTGAAAGGTTTTGAAGCGCTGGTGAGGTTAAAACACCCTATTAAAGGGCTAGTGTTTCCTGATGAATTTATTAGCCTTGCCGAAGCCAATGAGTTAATGCCTACATTAACACAAGAGATTTTTAGTTTAGGGGTTGAAGATTATAAAAAGTTTCAGCAGCGAGGTATTCAGCAGAAAGTATCAATTAATGTTTCAGCGCAAGATTTAGATCTGGAAATGCCTGAGCGTATAGCGAGTCTTTTAGTCGATAGAGGTATTCCCGCTGAGGCTTTGATGATTGAGTTGACAGAATCGGCGTTACGATCATCCGTATCAGACTCACTTGATATTTTAAATCGCTTAAGAATGAAAGGTTTTTCATTATCTATTGATGACTTTGGTACGGGGTATTCCTCATTAGTACAGCTTTATCAAGCACCGTTTACCGAGTTAAAAATAGACCTGCAATTTGTGATGCGAATGCTAAAAGATAAAGAGGCATATGCGATTGTCAAAATTTGTATTTTACTGGCAAAGGAACTCAAGTTGGTAACGGTTGCTGAAGGTGTAGAAACACAAGAGATACAGGATGCGTTAGCTGCTTTAGGTTGTGATATTGCACAGGGTTATCATATTGCTAAGCCTTTACCGTTAGATGAGTGTTGTGAATGGTTCAAACAACATCAGAAATGTATCCCGAGCTAGTTAATGTCATATTTACTTACCACATGTATTTTAGGGTTTTACTAAATGATTTCCAGCCATATAAAAAATTTTATACTGCTAACGCTACTGGGCTTACTACTTCCATGCACGTTGATAGCCCAGGACAATACAGCGGTTGAAGGTAAACGTGTTTTAGTTCTTAACTCTTATCATCAGGGATTCAGTTGGACGGATAAAGTCATGGAGGGGGTGCTCTCGGTTTTTGATCCGAGTCAAGGCGTTGAGCTATATGTTGAATACATGGATACCAAAAGGAAGGCTGATCAACAGTATTTTTTACAGCTTAAAGATTTATATCAGTATAAATATGAAGGGGTTTATTTTGATGCTATCGTTTCTTCCGATGACCATGCCCTTGATTTTCTCTTGAAATTTCGTGATGAACTTTACCCTGAAACCCCTGTGTTTTTTAGTGGAGTCAATAATTTTAAGGATAGCAGAATCTCCGGTCACAAGCTTTTTACTGGGGTCGTAGAACAAAGCGATATTTCTGGCACCTTAGATTTAATTTTAGAACTACACCCCCATACCAATTTAATTACTGTTGTTAACGATAATACTAAATCCGGCATTGCTAGTGGCAAAAAAACAAGGCGGGTAGCTGAGCAGTTTAAAGATAGAGTCCAGTTCAAGTATCTAACAAACCTTTCAGAAGATGAGCTTAAAGACGCCCTTTCTGAGCTCCCTAGAGATGCGATTGTTATTTATATTACATATCTACAACCACCCAATAGGCCGCCTATTTCCATTGAAAAAAGCACTCAAATAGTCCTTGGTGCAAGTAACCTTCCAGTATACGGCTATTGGGACCAGGTTCTAGGACATGGCATTCTTGGTGGAAAAGTTGTTAGTGCTTTTTCTCAAGGTGAAACCGCTGCAGGTATGGCTCTGCGCTATTTAAATGGGGAATCATTTACAAACATCGGTGTAGAAGAAAACAGCCCTAATGCCTATATGTTTGATTATACTGCGCTTAAAAAGTTTAATATTGATGAAGGCACTTTACCTCCTAAAAGCATTATATTGAACAAACCGTTTTCTTTATACGAGAAATACAAAACAACAGTATGGGTAATAGTTATATTTATTGTTTTTCTCATTTTAGTCATAATGACTCTTCTTATTTTTATTCAGAAGCGCAAAAAAGCTGAGCAAGCATTACAGAGAAGTGAGGAACGTTGGCAATTTGCTTTGGAAGGTGCCCGAGATGGAATGTGGGACTGGAATGTAGCGACTAATGAAATATTCTTCTCTCCTCTGTATAAGGGGATCTTAGGATTTACCGACGATGAGTTTGGTAACTATTTCGATGAGTGGGTAAAACGTATCCACCTTGATGATAAAGAGTTAGTACATGACAAATTAAATAGATATCTTAAGCAAGAAATACCTACCTATGAGAATGAATACAGACTGCTATGTAAAGATGGTTCTTACAAATCGATTTTAGCTAGAGGAAAAATAATTTCATGGAGTACTGATAAAAAACCTTTGAGAATGATTGGTACGCATACTGATATCACTGGACTGAAAAAGGCTGAAGAAAAGCTAATAAATAATGCTGCTAGATTTGAACGATGGAAAGAATCGAATTTTATTGGAATAGTTCAATCAAATGAGAAGGGTGACATCGTTGACGCTAATAATATGTTATTAGATATGCTCGGCTACTCTAAGAAAGATTTGTTAGACGGAACGCTAAATTGGGCGTCTATAACCCCAAAAGAATTCTTAGAGTCTGATAAAAAGGCTGTTGAAGAAGCAAAAGAAAAAGGTTTTTGGACGCCTTATGAAAAAGAGTGTTTCCATAAAAATGGTAGTCGAGTGCCTATTATTGTTGGAGGAACTCAATTCGCTGATGACTCCAGTGAGTACATTGTTTTTATTATTGATCTATCAAAGCAAAAGCAATCTGAACATGCACTCAAGAAAAATCAGGCATTGCTAATAAAGCACCAAGGTGCACTTTTAGCCTTAGCAAAAGAGAGAAATGATAATATTGAGACTGCTTTAAGTAGAATCTTGAGAGTTACAGCAGAACAGTTACATGTGTCACGTGTAAGTGTCTGGCTGTTAAATAAGGGTAAAACTGCTATTACATGTAAAGCTTTATACGATAACGGAAATGTTTCATATAAAGAGATCGTGCTTGAATCCGACGATTACCCTAGCTATTTCTCAGCTATACATAGGTCTGGCTTTATCTCTGCAAGTGATGCTCATAATCACCCGGACACGATCGAATTTTGTGATCATTATTTAACCCCGCTAGGTATTACATCAATGTTGGATTCTCCTATTCGTATTCAAGGAGAAACCATTGGCATTACTTGTTGTGAGCACGTTGGGCCAAAAAGAAAATGGGCATTAGAAGAAGAAGATTTTAGCCGGTCTGTTTCTGAGTTATGTGCCCAAGCGTTTTTAGAAATAGAGCAAAAGAAATCAGATGAAAAACTCCAACTATCAGCCAGAGTTTTTACCGACAGCCATGAAGGCATTATTATTACTGATGCTGACAAGGTAATTGTTAATGTCAACCCTTCTTTTTGTAAAATCACTGGGTATAGTGAAGATGAAGTTATTGGGCAAAACCCTCGTATTTTAAGTTCAGGAAAACAAAGCCCAAAGTTCTACCAAGATATGTGGCAAGAGATCCATGAACACGGCTACTGGCAAGGTGAGGTATGGAATCGTAAGAAAGGGGGCGTTATCTATGTAGAGCTGTTGATTATTTCTATGCTTAAAGATGAGTTTGATAATGTAGTCAACTATGTAGGTGTGTTCAGTGATATCACCCAGCTAAAAGAACAGCAGAGTCAGCTTCAACGAACGCAAAAAATGGATGCCTTGGGTAAGCTGGTGGGGGGCATAGCGCATGATTACAATAATATGCTTGGGGTTATTTTAGGCTATAGCGATTTAATTAAAATGAAATTTCCAACGGTGGATGGGCTCGCTAAGTATATTAATAATATTGCTCAAGCAGGGGAGCGAGGGCGAAAGCTAACCCAACGAATGCTTAATTTCTCGAAGAAAGAGTCTAGTGGGGCGGAAGCTACGTCAATAAACGAAGTCTTGAACTCACAAGAAGACTTATTAAGTAAGGCGGTTACTGCGCTTATTACCATCCACTATGATTTATCTGAGTCGGACTGGTTGATTTGGGTCGATCAGAGTGAGTTGGAAGATGTGTTATTGAATTTGTCCATTAATGCGCAGCATGCGATGGTTAACGGTGGAAGCCTGACGTTAACAACTCAAGCTATGCATTTAGATGCCGCAGAAGCGAAGTTTTTGGATTTAGCGGAAAACGATTACTTGAAACTCACGATACGCGACACAGGCTGCGGCATGAGTGATGAACTTACGAGCAAAATTTTTGACCCATTTTTTAGTACCAAAGGTAGCCAAGGGACAGGCTTGGGTTTAAGTCAAGTCTATGGCTTTATGGAACGCTCTGGTGGTGCGGTTAAAGTGTATTCTGAGGTAGGTGTGGGGAGTGAGTTTAGCTTTTATTTTCCGCGTTACCGAGGGGGCTATGAAAACGAAACTGAACGAGACATGCCTGCCTTAGAGGGCCTGCAAGGGGAAGGTGAAACAATATTAGTTGTTGATGATGAGCCTGCTTTGAGAAACGTAGCGGCAGAAATTCTGCGTCTTGCTGGTTACCATGTTTTGATGGCGAGTGATGGCGATGAGGCATTGGATACACTGGCTTGTCACGCAGTAGACCTTGTGCTGAGTGATGTGATTATGCCATATATGGATGGTTACCAACTAGCGAAACATATCGGACAGTTATACCCTGAAGTTAAAGTCCAGTTGGCCAGTGGCTACAGTGACAATAGGCATATTGAAGTGGGCGTTGATCAGTTACATAAAACACTGTTGCATAAACCGTATAGCTCATTCGAATTAATGAGTCGTATTTCACAATTATTGGCGGGTGCTAAAAATGAATAATGGTTGGGCGAATGCATAGGGGTATCTTATGACCGGCAAACAACTCTCGACAATTCAGTTTTTCACGACACTAATATTCATCCTGCTGATCCCAGCAGCATTTGCAAAAGAGCCGCCAGGGGTCAAGTATAAGACCATTATTCTGGCAGATGTTTTTTTACACGTATCTAAAGTACAAGCCGAACTAGAACTCTTGCGTTTCCATATGGGCAAACCAAAGTCCAAAAATATAGAGCAGCTGCTAAGTGTTCGTTATGCTGCTCCACGCGAAGTGTTTTACCAAGCGTTAACGCTGTTTGAAAAATCCAATCAACTTGGCTTTGATCACCTGCGTGTGCGTACATCAATGCCAAGCACTCCACCGAGTAATATTCAACCAGCCGATGTTTTTAAGGTTGTCGACCAGGCCCTTAATCGCATTCGTGCGGTGAAAAAGCATATTGGCATTCAAGAACTCATTACAGAACCCACGCTAAACCAACAAAAAGTCCCTGCCGATGTTCTGATTGCTATTATTCAAATTAACCGGCAGCTAAACCTTCTTCTCGACGAACAGTTCCCCCCCAAAGGGGTGTTTAAGAAAGTCAGTGTGGCTATTTCTTATGCATCTACATTACTCGCCAGTTTTCCAAATGCAAGCCGTATTCCTGCCCCTGATGCTATACAAGTAGGCAAACGCCCTGCCGATGTTCTTAACCGCCTTCTAGAGTCATACCATCACATTCGTTTAATTGCCGCACGCTCAAAGCTTACGATGCTTCAAGTGGATCTGGACATATCCAATATAGACGTCGCACCTAGCGACGTGTATGACATTGCATCGTTAATTGTTTCTGATCTGGCCTATATGAATTCCAAACTGCCAACATCTAGCTTACCGAGGCCTGTTTTTGATTCCGGCAGGAAGTTCCCATCTGATGTTTTTCAGCGCGCCAGCATTTTAAAAAAACAAATTGAGCTTCTAGATACTCTAAGTAAAGATAATCCTCAATGGTTGCCCCACTCACCGGTGAGTCATTAACGGTTGCCTCGCTTTGAAAACCAAAACAAACCTTTATAGCAAGCTAATACGCTCTCACTTAAGTGTCGCAGGCCTTGGTTTTGCCACCATTCTGGCTGGCTTTTACGCCATATGGGCACTTTCTTCTAGCGCTGACCGGTTAGCAAACGATCTTGGCCCCGCCGCACAGGCTTCTTTGCGCATAGTAAGCGGTATACACGCCTCAACAGCCGCTATGAATGGTTGGGTCGCTATTAATGATCCTCGCTTCCCTATTGAGCGACAACAAGCATGGCAACAAGACATCTACCCCGCCGCCGCTGAGTTAAAGAATCATTTGTTAAACATGAATGAAGTTGACTCAAACGATAAACTACAGCAGTCTTTTATTAAATTACAACAATTAAATGAAGCCCAATGGTGGCTTCAAGGGGTGGCGCAATCACCCGCTAACCATCAGGCCCATTATCACTTTATTAACAATATGAATAGCCCCGTTTATTTAGACACTCGCTAATTTCTTAAAATAGTTATCTTCAAATGCCTTCGGTGACACATCATCATTGTAACCGTGACGCCTAACTGAATTATAAAACAACTCGAT
>MAAC01010684.1_pt1 | contig 14774 bp, 13 predicted proteins | sample 1115981 | NCBI WGS metagenome assembly MAAC01 (sample SAMN04961126, study PRJNA320927) | seawater metagenome | isolation source: sample BD02T64 sea water enriched with oil for 64 days | place: USA:Gulf of Mexico | collected 2013-07-27 | reverse complement strand
TTCTTGGCCGTTTATATACGGGAATGAATTATGGATAAATTTGAAGTGGGGAGCAGAGTAATATGAACCCGATAGCTATATGGCTCAATCGCTTGTTTGGGGCTCTCTTGTTTGTTTCAATCGGTGGTGTTTCCGTTGAAGCAGGTGCGTTAACGGGAATTCAGGATGTTAAGCTTAATGTTTCTGGGTTGGGGCACTATAGTAAACAATGTGGATTAACGCGCGAAGCATTTGAGCGCGCACTTTTTGGGGGCTTTAATGAAGGTGAAATTCGTTTAAGCAACTCATCTTCATATTGGCTACATACGCAAGTTACGACAATTGTTTTTGATAGTACCAACTGCGTAAGTAATGTGGAGGTCACTCTTTATGCAAATACAAGGTACTATAATCCTGCGACATTGGGTGAGAAAACGGGGCGCGTGGAACTCTGGCGTCGTGGAGGGCTCTATAGTTCCGTAGCTGAAAGTCATCAGGTTCAAATCAACAGTGCATTACGTAAAATTAGTCTCGTGTTACGTGAGGCCTGGAAAAAAGACCAGCTGTAATAACTGAACTTGAGACGGCGAGTTTAAATCTTTCTGTCATCTTATCTGTTTGAATAATTTAAGAAATTAATAGCTCGATAGGAAATTCCAGCTACAATAACTTATCTGCAATAATTCTTGCGTAGGTATTAGGTGATTGTAAGTGAGCAGGTATTCGATTTTTAATGAAGCATTATAAAATACTAATTATGTAATTTTTGAAGCTGATTGAAAGGTATTGCATGGATAATAAACCAAATGACATTCCCAAATTTTATCACGACTTTAATTTTATGGATTCTGGTGATGCGCGGCCATTAAGAATTCTGTCAGAGTATTTTGGGCCACAACAAAGGTTCGAAGAGTTTAACGTTGATGATACGATTGTCTTTTTTGGATCCGCTCGGATTAAGTCTGAGGAGGATGCAAAAAAAGCAATGAAAGAGGCTAAATTAACGGGGGAGGGGTTAAAGAAGGCCGAGCAAATGATGCGGCTGTGCAAGTATTATGAAGAAACGAGAGAACTCGCTCGTCGTTTTACTGAGTGGTCAAAAACTCTCGACAATGATGAACGTAGGTTTGTTGTCTGTACCGGGGGTGGCCCAGGTATCATGGAGGCGGCTAATCGCGGGGCTTCCGAGGGGAAGGGGATTAATGTCGGGCTGAATATTTCTCTGCCCTTTGAGCAGGATGAGAACCCTTATATTACGCGTGAGCTTGCTCTAGAGTTTCACTATTTCTTTATGCGGAAATTCTGGTTCATTTATCTCGCTAAAGCGGTCCTGGTTATGCCGGGAGGGTTTGGAACTCTTGATGAGTTCTGTGAACTTCTAACTTTGATTCAGACGCAGAAAATTAAGAAGAAGATGCCAATTGTTCTCTATGGTGCAGATTATTGGAACAAGGTGGTTAATTTTGAAGCGCTTTGTGAATTTGGCACGATTAGTGAGGAAGACCTCGAGCTCTATATTATTACAGATTCAATGGATGAAGCTTTTGAATATGTGACAAAAGGCTTGATTGAGCATGCGCTGGAAACCCCGGGGCCGATGTTATAAAACTTGGATTTTAAAGCGGGGAGATAATACTTCTTACTTTTTTTGTTGTGTGTTCAGGCCTTGCTTTTGCGAGGCCTGTTATATGTCAGGGAAATTATTTGTCAGTTATCACTTGGACGTTTAGGGAATTTATTGCGATGTGAAGCTTCTATATAGAGATATGCTTTTTTACAGAGATGATATCATTAGTGAAAATGCTGCACATATAGGAATGTGGCTAGCTAATTGATTTGTTGATGAATAATCGGAGGTTGTTCTCTTTTTTATCGAATTTCCCTGCGGATGATGACCTATAATTTACTAAATTAAATCAATGTATAGGCAAAAATTATGATATTCATGCGTAATATCGATTTGATTAATATATTTTAGCACTTCAAAATACTATGACATGAAATTAAAGGCACTAATAAGCCGTTTTGTTTATAACTTACGATACATTTTGTTAGAAAAATGATGGAGAATAGCAAATAATTGTTGATATTTTGGGGTAAATACCACAAATTATCAAAAATAAAATGATTTATTTATTGTGACAGTTTTATGAAAAGAGCTCTTGCGAGCATAAATAATAAAACGTTACAACGTTTGCAGTTCATTTTTAACAGGCTTTGTTATAGCGACAGGTTGGTTAAATTGGGAAAAGAAACAGTAAACATACAAAAGTTGGGGTAAGTTACAGCGTGTCGGGTTTTGATCTTTTACTAAAAATTGCTGGTGGAGTTGCTCTTTTACTTTGGGCGACACGTATGGTGCGCACGGGTGTGATGCGTGCCTATGGTAGCCAGTTACGACGTTTTCTTGGGTCCGCAACACGAAACACGGTATCTTCCTTTGGTATGGGCATTGGGATGGCCGGCATCCTGCAGAGTTCAACTGCAACGGCTCTCTTGACAGTTGCTTTTGCTGGAAAAGGGTTGATTGCAATTGCGCCGGCTCTTGCGGTGATGTTAGGTGCTGATGTCGGATCGACCTTGGTTGTTCAGGTTCTTTCTCTTGATATTTCCTGGCTTTCTCCTCTTTTAATTCTCATCGGCCTTATCTCGTTTAATACGCGTCCGACCATGACGTTACGTCACTTGGGACGGGTTTTTATAGGCCTCGGTTTGATGCTTTTATCCCTGAAGCTGATCGTCGCAGCTTCAGAACCGATGCGGGACAGTGAAGTTCTACAAAACATACTTATACCTTTGTCTGAAGAGCCGATTATTGCGGTAATCCTTGCGGCTTTGATTACTTGGATTACGCACTCTTCTGTCGCCATGGTTCTTTTGATTATGTCATTGACGATTGCGGGGGTTGTTCCCGTTGCTTTGGGATTGACACTTGTACTTGGAGCTAATGTCGGGGCAGGCATTGTGCCTTTTGCATTGACTATGGGTGAGTCTCCCTCCGGTCGCCGCATCCCTCTTGGCAATTTGTTGTTTCGTGTGTTTGGTGTGCTTTTGATCTTGCCGTTTATGGGGTTGGTAAGCCCCTATATCGCGCAGATCAGTGGAGAAGATCTGGGGCGCCAAATAGCCAATTTCCATACCGCTTTCAATCTTGTTTTGGCACTTGTCTTTTTACCATTTATCGGGGTTATGACCCGGCTTATGGAACGCGCATTACCGGACCGTCCAGATGAAGAAAGCGACCTGAAACCAAAGTACCTGGATAGTACGGTCATCAATTCTCCGACGGTTGCTGTCGCTTGTGCTACTCGGGAATTATTACGCCTTGCAGATGTTGTTGAAAACATGCTGCGTAGAGTGATCGTTGTTTTTGAAACGAACGACCCGGTACTCCTGTCCGAGATAAGTAAGTCGGATGATCAGGTTGATGAACTACACGAAGCGATAAAACTCTACCTTACTCAGGTGACCAAAAATCAACTGAATGATGAAAATTCTGCTCGCTGTGTTGAGTTAATCGCTTTTACGACCAATCTGGAACACATCGGCGATATCATCGATAAAAATCTTTTGGATATTGCCAGTCAGAAAATAAAGAAACGACTGGAGTTTTCAAACCAGGGCTGGATCGAACTGGTTGAACTTCATCAGATGGCTCTAGACCAGATGCAGCTTGCTATGACGGCCTTTGTTTCTGGTGATGTTGACATCGCGCGTCAGTTGATTGCGGGCAAGGAAAAATTTAGAGAGATGGAGCAGACCGGAGGTCGAAAACATCTCGAACGGTTGCGAGAAGGGCGTATTGAATCAATCGAATCATCGGCTCTGCACATTGATATGATCAGAGATCTTAAAAGAATAAATTCTCACCTGACTTCTGTCGCGTATCCTATTTTGGATGCGAGCGGGGAATTGCATGAAAGTCGCCTGAGGGTAAGACCCCATGCAGAACGGGATTCTGCCGAGGTGAATAACTAATCCGGTCTGGCCGGAGAGTAAAGGGTACTGTTGGTAAGGTGGTACCCTTGTAAGAAGGGGCTCGCACCTCCTGTATAGGGAAGCGAGATTGGACGAGTGTTCAACACTAAGTTTTTGAGTAACAAAGGCTTAGCATAAATGTAACAAAGTGTCGCTATAGACGGCACAGTACATAATGACTGAATAGGGATGCCTTGGAGAAAAGTCTCTTAAGGCGATCATACTGAGGAGCGTGAAAGTAATGAAGAAAGCATTTTCGACTAAACTGCTTGGCGGAGTTGCCACAACTATTGCTGCATTTGGTTTTTTTGTTGGTAGTGTATCAGCTGAAGACCTCACTGTTTATACTGCGGTAGAAGCTGAAGATCTCAAACGTTACGCGGCTGCGTTTAACGAAGTTAATCCTGATATCACTATTAACTGGGTACGTGATTCTACGGGTGTTGTTACAGCGAAACTTCTTGCAGAGAAAAACAACCCGCAAGCCGATGTCGTTTGGGGCCTTGCAGGTTCAAGCCTTCTTTTGATGAAAAAAGAAGGTATGTTTGAAACTTATGCTCCTGCGGGCGTTGATCAGCTCGACAGCCGTTTCCGTGACAATTCTTCAGATCCTGTTTGGGCAGGTATGGATGCATGGGTTGCTGCTGTTTGTGTTAATACTGTTGAAGCCGAAGCCAATAACCTTCCAATGCCAACATCCTGGGCAGATTTGACCAAGCCTGTTTATAAAGGCCATGTCGCTATGCCGAACCCGGGTTCTTCCGGTACCGGCTTCCTTGATGTTGCAAGCTGGCTGCAAATGTTTGGCGAAGAAGACGGTTGGGCGTTTATGGATGATTTGCATCAGAACGTCAGCCATTACACTCACTCCGGCTCCAAGCCATGTAAACAGGCTGCCGCGGGTGAAGTGTCAATTGGTATTTCCTTTGCTTTCCGTGCTGCTAAATCCAAAAACCAGGGCGCGCCATTGGAAATCGTAATTCCAACAGAAGGCGTTGGTTGGGAAATGGAAGCTGCTGCTATCGTTAAGGGCACAGAAAAGCTTGATGCTGCTAAAAAGCTGATGGACTTCCTTGTTTCAAAACCAGCTATGGAACATTACAATCAGGGGTATGCGGTTGTGGCGATGCCTGGTATTTCCAAGCCAATTGAAAATTACCCTGCGAACATCACAGATAGTATGATTGCAATGGATTTCGAATGGTCTGCAAACAACCGTGATGCGATCCTTTCTGAGTGGACAAATCGTTACGATTCTAAATCCGAGCCTAAATCATAATCGGATTAGAGCGTAAGATTTAATTATTCTGATTCCGCTCTCTGGCATCGGCTAGAGAGCGGAGTTTCAGATGAAAATATCATAAAACAAGTCTGGGTAAACACGCGTCACTTGCGCAAATGTTTCTCAGTTATTTTGAATATCAGCACCTCTTGTCGTTTGATGATTGTCGATCAAGATCCAAATATTTGGATCTCACTCCAATCTCGTTGACGAGAGACGCTGCTTGCAAGAAGAGCACAGGAAAACTGTGCCACTTTGCCCCTTGAGAGGAATGGCGATGAGCGCAAATACTGTCGGTACTGAAACCGGGCGAACTCCTTATTTGACAACATCTAATTTGACCAAAATGTTTGGTGATTTTACTGCTTTGTCAGAGATATCGTTAGAAATTTTCGAAGGTGAATTTGTCTGCTTTCTTGGGCCGTCGGGCTGTGGGAAGACAACTTTGCTGCGAGCCATTGCCGGGCTTGATATTCAGACATACGGTGAAGTTACTCAAGCGGGTAAGGATGTTTCTAATTTGCCGCCGAGTGAACGTGATTTTGGTATTGTATTCCAATCCTATGCGTTATTTCCAAATCTGACAATTCGCAAGAATATTGCCTATGGTCTAGAAAACCGGAAGTTGGCCAAGGCCGATATTGAAAAGCGGGTTAATGAATTATTGGAACTCGTTGGTCTGGTATCTCATCGTGATAAATACCCTGCACAACTTTCTGGGGGCCAGCAGCAACGGATTGCGCTTGCACGTGCTATTGCGACCAATCCAGGTTTACTATTACTTGATGAGCCTCTTTCAGCTCTTGATGCCAAAGTTCGTGGACATCTTCGTCATGAAATCAAAGAATTACAGCGTACTCTCGGTGTGACAACTGTAATGGTGACGCACGATCAGGAAGAAGCCCTTACGATGGCTGACCGTATTGTGGTTATGAATGACGGTGTTATTGAACAGGTAGGCACTCCTTTGGAAATCTACCGTAACCCTGCTTCTGCATTTGTCGCTGATTTTATTGGAACCATGAACTTCATCCCAGGGAAGACCAACGGTAGTAACGTTCTTAAAATGGGTGAAGTTGACCTGGATTGTGATCCTGAGAATATAACAGAAACAGGTGACATTATGGTTGCCTTCCGTCCAGAAAATCTTTTGGTCCAAGAAGGTGATACGAAACTGCCAAACTCTTTTGAGGCTGAAGTCAAATATATGGAGTTTATGGGGGCTTTTTTCCGGGTTGATCTTGTAAGTAAACAGGCTAACGGCAGCGCGCACATCAAAGGTGATTTTTCGATTAATATGGTACGTCGTACAGGTGTACAAATCGGCGATACCATTACCGTATCTATTCCTCAGGACAGAGTATCTGTTTTTCCGGGAGTAAACTAAGATGACGGATGTCACAAATACTTCCCTATTGAAGGAGGTAAAGCCGAAATCTAGTCGCGACGATTGGACAATGCGCGGCTTCATGGTGATGATTGGGGCATACCTTCTTATTGCCCTTGCTTTTCCACTTTACGTAATGCTCTCGAAATCTTTCGAAAGTAAAGACGGTGTGTTTATTGGTATTGATAACTATATCAAATACTTTTCAACGCCTGCGCTCTTTAACTCGATCGAGAATTCGGTGATCATATCTGTGGTGACAATGGTCATTACAGTAACTCTGGCCTTTATTTATGCTTACGCCCTAACCCGTAGCTGTATGCGTTTTAAAGGGTTCTTTAAGATCATGGCGATGATCCCCATTCTGGTGCCATCACTCTTACCGGGGATTGGGCTTATCTATATGTTTGGTAAGCAGGGTTATATGAAGTGGCTCCTGTTCGGAGAGTCGATCTATGGCCCATTAGGGATTGTAATTGCGGAAGTATTCTTTACCTTTCCGCATGCTCTTCTGATCATTATGACTGCTCTGGCGATTTCAGATGCGCGGCTATATGAGGCGGCAACGGTTCTTCGTGCCCCGAAATGGAAGATCTTTTTAACAGTTACGTTACCAGGCGCTCGGTACGGTCTTATCTCTGCGGCCTTTGTTGTCTTTACCCTTGTGATCACAGATTTTGGTGTACCAAAGGTTATCGGTGGCCAATATAATGTTCTGGCTGTGGATATTTACAAGCAAGTTATTGGGCAGCAAAACTTTTCAATGGGTGCAGTTGTTTCTGTTGTTCTCCTGATCCCTGCGATCTTTGCTTTTTACATCGATCGACAAGTGCAGAAAAAGCAGGTTTCACAATTGTCTGCGCGTGCTGTTCCTTATGAGCCGAAACCGGATAGATCATTCGATGCCTGGATGATGTCATATTCGAGCCTGATCATCCTCATTATCGTGACCATTCTTGCGACTTGTCAGTTTGCGGCTTTGGTTAAATTCTGGCCTTATAATTTGGAACTTGGTCTTCAACACTATAATTTTGACCTCATGGATGGTGGCGGTTGGGATTCCTATTATAACTCTATCCAATTGGCATTATGGACCGCTGCAGTAGGGACGAGCATTGTCTTTACCGGTGCATACATGGTGGAAAAAGGTCGCGGGTTTGGTGCTGGGCGTACTGCTTTTCAATTCCTGGCGATGATGCCGATGGCGGTTCCCGGCATGGTACTCGGGTTGTCCTATATTTTCTTCTTTAACAATCCAGACAACCCCTTCAACTTTATCTATGGGACCATGGCAATTCTGGTGGTCTCGACAGTGACTCACTTTTATACCGTGGCTCACCTTACCGCGATGACTGCTCTGAAACAGATGGACAAAGAGTTTGAAGCCGTATCGCAGTCTTTGCAGCAGCCTTTCTACAAGATGTTCTTGAAGGTAACTGTGCCCGTTTGCACGCCAGCGATCTTGGAAATAGCGATATATCTTTTTGTGAATGCTATGACCACAGTTTCGGCCGTTGTCTTCATCTATTCATATCACACACAGTTGGCATCCGTTGCCGTCTTGAATATGGATGATGCCGGAGACATCGCACCAGCTGCTGCAATGGGTATGATGATTTTTTATACCAATGCCGGAGCACGTATCTTGCATACTGTCGTTTCCAAAGCGCTGGTAAATAAAACACAGGCATGGCGACAACGTTGATGGCAAGCCACTTATTTTCACGCGTTGAATGCCGCGTATCATACGAAGGGCAGGATTTGATCCTGCCCTTTTTTATTACTTGGTGGTCAACGGTTCTATGTCATCACTATTTATGAAATCGAAATGGGGTTGATCAAAAAAGTACTTTTTGAACGCGCTCATCAACCTTTACAAACGTAAGTAATTTGGGTGATCTCGGGCTGAAGAACTGTGTGGTCCGTATGATGCCTTACACTTGTTAGCTTTGAAACGAAGTACTTTTAATCGTTCTTGTAACCCCTGGGAAACACGATTAATGTTATGGGAATGTAAATATTTATTTGGAATAGTTTATCTATGATCAAGGGGGTTCAGATATAAACTATGCATATTTTATTGGGCGTTATGGCAATCCTTGGGGGGATTGCATTTTTTATTTGGCGTGTTCGGGCAACGGCCGAGGCGGCAAAAGATATTGTAGAAGCTGCCGATGATATACGCGCTGCGGCACGCCGGTTTGGACATAATCGTAAAACCAAAATCAATCCGCTCGACACAATAGAAGATAGCAGGGTCGCTGCGGCAGCTGTGATGGCAGCTTTTGCTCGTATGGATGGAGACTATACACAAGAACAGCTCGTTGCGATAAAGGATGAATGTCAGAGCGTCTTCGGGACGAGCGAGAAAGAAGCTGTAGAAATCGCAGGCCAAAGCCGCTGGCTGATGGAACAGTCTGCAAATTTGGATGAGGCTATCCGACGTTTGAGCAGGATCCTTCGCCGCGATTTAGAGACAGGAGAAAAAAAGCAACTCTTGTCTATGGTAACCCGGGTAGCCTCTATTGAGGGTGACGGACTGAGTGAACTTCAAGAGCAAAGCTTAAGTCAGCTCAGTCGTCAAATTGCTTGAAATCATTTCCCAATCATGACAACCAAAGACGGTTCCTGCCCGTGTAAATCTGGGCGAGATTATATCGAGTGTTGTGGCGGGTATATTTCCGGTGAAAATTTGCCCGATACTGCGGAGCAACTGATGCGTTCGCGCTATAGCGCTTATGTCAAAGAAGAGATCAGCTATTTAAAGAAAACTCTTTGGCCGCGGTATCAAAAGGATTTCAATGAGATGGGTACTCTTATGCGCGCCAGGGACAGCCGTTGGATTGGCCTGGAGATACTAGAGACCGATAGGGGCGAGGAGAAGAACGATAAAGAAGGATACGTGCTCTTTATCGCCCGATCTGTCGTTGATGGTATATTGAACGAGCAGCGCGAAAAAAGCCTGTTTCGTAAAAAAGGCACGCGTTGGTACTACGTAAAGGCTGTATCTGAATAGATTGATCAGTACTGCAAAGACGTATTACCCTTTGCGAATTTTCTCGTGATTGCGAATGACTTCTTCGATAACAAAATTGATGAATTTTTCTGAAAAATCAGGATCGAGTTTGGCTGATTTGGCAAGTTCGCGTAAACGAGAAATCTGTTTATGTTCTCTGGAAGGGTCGGCAGGAGGAAGGTCGTATTCTTTTTTGAACAAGCCAACTTTTTCTGTAACTTTAAATCGTTCTGAAAGCATGTAAATCAACGATGCGTCAATGTTATCAATGCTATCACGATACTCGATTAGTTTAGCTTTTACATCTTCAGCCATAAATGTCGTTCCCTCACCAACGTCCTTGGTTTTTCATTTTAGTGCTTTATCTCGCGTCTTGATATGCCGTGTTACAATACCTGCTTCTGATTGTATGAAACCATCTACTGGCCCCTTATAAATGGGCAAGAGCTTCGAGTAAAACAGATTGCTCAAACCTGATGATATTTATAAGGGAGTTTGTTTCGGTGATGTTTTATGAAAATAGAAAAGGGCCGGGTTATTTTGAAGCGCGTGTAATGAGACTAAGATGACGGGATATTATTTTTTCCATCGTACCATCTTTTTGCATGTCGATTATAGTCGTATTCAGATCTTTTACGCGGTGTGAACAGCTCGCGCTTTTATTAATCAAAACATGCATGGAATTGGATAATATTGGCATAGAAAGCGGGATTATTTTCCCTTGCATGTTAAGCGCGTGAATATGTTGTAATCCTTCGACATAACCAAGTATTCCGTAATCTGCCCGGTTGTTTTGAAGCATGACGACAATACTATCGCTTTTGGGGACTTCCATAAAATTGAGGTGTTGTTTGGCAAAGATATCGAATTCATCACCTAAAGAGCCGCCGAGGAGCCTCATTCCTGATCTGCCTATTAAATCTTCAGGTGAGGTTAAAGAGAATTGTTTCCCATCCTTGACGAACACTCTTAATTCATCAGTGCCAAGTTGTTCGGAATAGTAATATTTTGTCGCACGTTCAGCATTCCAATAGGCGCCAAGCACCATATCAAGTCGACCTTGTTCCAGGTCATACATAATACGTTTCCAGGGTTTATCAGGGGCGATCTCCAGTGAAAGACCAATTCTCTTCAAGGCCTCGTGGGTCCCATCAACCACAATTCCGGTTAATTTTCCTTCCGAATTCCTATAGGAAAACGGATACCAATTGTTAATGCCATTTCCTGAAAAAGCCGTACACTTTTCATCGGCTTGGCTTGGGGGGATGAGGAAAGTATAAACTGCAGTTATTGTCGTCAGCGCAGTCATTATTGTCAGAAATGACAAAATTTTGCGAACTGGATGTGCCATAAATTTTACCTTCTCATTGGGAAGAAGGAGAACAAGTCGTGCCAGTAGATTAACATATGTCAGGTAAAAAAAAGGAATAATCACGATAATTTTTTATGGGCATTTTGGCGTTTATCCAAGCACTTTAAGCCATATTTGAGGCGGTAAGGCTTTGTATTTGATCAAAAAAGGCACGAATTACTGGTGAATCTTTTTTGTCTTTTAAGCATGCAACATATTCAAGGCCTTCGAGCTGTACATCTCGCACTGTTAACCCGTGTAATCTGGTGTCATTGCCAAATTCACTCTCAAACACCACACCAATTCCCAAGCCAGAGGCAACGGCTTCCCGGATGGCTTCTCTACTTCCGACTTCGAGAATGTCCCCGAGCTTGACGCCAGCACTTTCCAAAGCATTTTCAAAGATTTTCCGAGTAATGGACCCTTTTTCCCTTAGAATAACACGATGGTGTGGAAGTTCGGTGATACTGATACTTCTTCTGGCTGACCAAGGGTGATTACGGTCAACAAAGACGATCAGTGGTTCGCGTTTAAGAGGTGCGGCATGGATGCGCCGATCTTCTTGGATGTTTGGCATCACGACAACATCGGATTTGCGTTCAAACAAGCCCTGAAGTACCTGTTGGGAGTTCCCAAAACTCATAGAAAAGTTGATTCCTGGATAAAGACGGCTGAAAGTCGCAAGTAGAGGGACAACATGATAAGGAGCATCAGCTGCAACACGGAGCTGCCCGGACATTAATCCTCGAGCCGAAAGAAGAACTTGCTCAGCCTCGAGTTCCACTGCGAACTGGCGTAAAGTAACGGCATGGAGCCTACGCCCGATTTCGGTAATTTCAATTCCTCGCCCCCTGCGTTCAAAGAGTTTTACCCCGTAAATTTCTTCGAGTGCGGCGACCTGCCCTGAGAGCGTTGGCTGGGTAACATTAAGGACATCTGCGGCTTTGGTGAAGCTTCCTTCGTTTGCTACAGCATGGAATGCGCGTATTTGAGCATGGTTCATAGGTGAAACCAATCTGTCATATAAAAAGTATCGATTTGATTTATGATAGAGACTCGCGGCATATAGAGCAAGAAGTTCGAAACACTAACGCAGATTATAAACTTTGTTAGATGTTCGCGAGCTGAAAAGTTTATTTGAGACGGTTGAGTGCGTTGCTTTTCCGCTCTTTGTTTTCGGGTCAAATGAGGAGATCCTAAATGTCTGATACAACACCTGCTGTTGCTGCTTCCCCGTCTGGTGATCCTTGGCTTCTAACGCCGGGACCTTTGACAACATCGGTAACCACGAAGGAAGCAATGCTTCACGATTTTGGTTCTCGTGATAAAAAATTCATTGAGATCAATCGTCGTATGCGCAGCAGCTTGCTGAACATTATCAATGGACAGGACGATTTCGTTTGCGTTCCCCTACAGGGCAGCGGAACTTTTTCTGTAGAAGCAATGCTGGGGACACTTGTTCCTCGTGATGGTAAATTGCTTATCCTCGTTAATGGCGCTTATGGTCATCGCATGGCAAAGATCTGTAAGTACTATGATCGGGCAAACGAGGTCATGGAATACCCAGAGGATCAGCCTGTTAGTGTTTCTGACCTGGATGCGCGACTGAGTGAAGACAAAGAGATCACACATGTTGCCGTGATCCATTGCGAGACAACATCTGGCGTTCTTAATCCGATTGCAGGTGTTGCTGAAATCGTTGAAAAGCACGGTCGCTCATTGTTGATCGATTCAATGTCAGCCTTTGGTGCTTTGCCTGTCGACTCATCTAAAATCCGATATGATGCCGTTGCTGCTTCTTCCAATAAATGTTTGGAAGGCGTACCAGGGATGGGCTTCGTCCTTATTCGTCGGTCTGCTCTTGAAAAAACTGAGGGCAACGCCCCTTCACTGGTTCTTGATCTTTATGACCAGTGGGTTCAGATGGAAAAAACTGACCAGTGGCGCTTTACGCCTCCGACACATTGCATCGTTGCCTTTGAACAAGCCATTCGCGAGTTCGAAGAAGAGGGTGGTGTTGAAGGGCGTGGTGGCCGTTATGCCTCCAATTGTAAAATTCTGGTTGATGGTATGCGCGCGCTTGGGTTTGAAACCCTGTTGCCTGATCATTTACAAGCGCCGATCATTGTAACCTTCCACAAGCCGACTGATTCAAAGTTCGATTTTCAAAATTTTTACGATCGCCTTGCTGAGCGTGGCTACCTGATCTATCCGGGAAAGCTTACGGTAGCAGACTCGTTCCGCGTCGGTTGTATCGGACGGATGGGGAATGATGACATTCGTGATGCGCTTGCTGTGATCAAAGAAACACTTCGTGAAATGGGCGTTAAGAATTGCGCCTCGGCCGCCGCCTAAAACGGTAATTTAAGAATTCGGGAGATATCCTATGAGTACTGGTAAATTAGTTCAGGCCAATGGCCGCTTGTACAAACGTTCAGAACGTCCAATTGTTGTTGTCTGTGTCGATGGTAGTGAACCTGATTACATGGAAGTTGCCATGAAAGCCGGGCGTATGCCATGGCTTAAAAGTCTGCTCGCCAGTGGTACCAATACCAATCTGATTGCTGAATCCGTTGTCCCAAGTTTCACCAATCCTAATAACCTTTCTATCGTTAGTGGCTGTCCTCCACGCTACCACGGTATTTGTGGTAACTATTTCTACAATCAGGAAACTGGTGAAGAAGAACTGATGAATGCGCCAAGTTATTACCGCGCTAAAACCATTTTCTCTTCCTATCAGGATGCGGGTGCCAAGGTTGCTGTGGTAACAGCTAAAGACAAGCTGCGCCTTCTGCTTGGTCACGGTCTGGACTATAGCCAAGGCAACGCAATTTGTTTTTCTGCGGAGAAATCTGATCTGGCGAACATGGCGGATAATGGCATCGAGAATGTCAATGAATTCGTTGGTATGCCCGTACCATCTGTCTATAGCGCAGACTTGTCCGAGTTTGTTTTTGCAGCTGGTGTCAAGCTGATGGAAACTGTTCGTCCGGAAATTATGTACCTTTCCACGACTGACTTTATTCAGCACAAGTATGCGCCAGAAGAAGAGGGTGCGTTGGCATTCTATGAAATGATGGACAAGTACTGGGCACAGTTGGACGAAATGGGTGCTGTTCTTACCCTGACAGCTGATCATGGTATGAACCCAAAACACGATAGTGATGGCAAACCGAACGTTCTTTATCTGCAGGATCTTCTCGACGAATGGTACGGTAAAGAAGCTGCCCGTGTTATCCTTCCAATCACCGACCCGTACGTTGTTCACCACGGTGCATTGGGCTCTTTCGCAACGGCTTATCTTCCAAAAGGTAAAAGCGTTGATGAGGCAATCGAACGCCTTTCAAAGGTAGATGGTGTCGAGCTTGCAATATCTGGCCCTGCTGGTTGTGCTATGCTGGAACTACCGGAAGATCGTATGGGTGACATTATTATTATTTCTGAACGTCACTTGGCACTCGGTACTTCTGAAGATCGTCATGATCTTTCTGCTCTGGATCGTCCTCTGCGTACGCATGGCGGGCTCACTGAACAGAAAGTTCCTTTCATCAGTAACCGCCCAATGCCAGGTATCCCATCAGATATGCGTCTTCGTAATTTCGACGCTTTCTATTGCTCTGTAAACTACGCTGAGTAATTGGCCTTAAAAGGATAATAAAATGTCTGTAAAGATTGTTGGCCATGAGCCAATGCGTATCGCCGGTAAAATGGTTGATACCGAAGGCCGCATCGATGTGCACTATCCCTACACGAACGAAGTGATCGGGACTGTGCCGCGCGG